>Ga0123357_10009485_pt1 | contig 12293 bp, 8 predicted proteins | sample TergutEmb28metaG_FD_89873 | JGI IMG/M metagenome (GOLD analysis project Ga0123357, IMG submission 89873) | Embiratermes neotenicus P4 segment gut microbial communities from Petit-Saut dam, French Guiana - Emb289 P4 | ecosystem: Host-associated > Arthropoda: Insects > Digestive system > Gut ...
CGGATCCCCACGGCCGTTAATCTCTGTTTTCTGAACCTGGAGCCGCTACTTTTTTGTTCAAGTAGCTCCTCAGTTTGACCTCACGAGGCTGAGTGGACCCCGTTACTACTCAGAAAATCTGGTAGCGCCGGGAATCGAACCCGGGACCTCTGTATCTGTAGCCAGAAACGCTGACCACTAGACCACAGAGGCGGTCAAAAATACATGAATTACCTTTTATATTACAGTACGCTATCACACTTAGCGAGGTATTTTGTTATTTACTGGCAGCGCCAGTTGTCGTGGCTGCCGTTTTGTCACTGTTATCCGTGGCCCGTTGTCTATACGCGTAACTAACTCAACCTTGTGTAATTATCCGTGGGCTACAGGGTTGTCAACCGCCACATGCTACCAGTTTAGTGTCTATGTAGATTGAGCCGTGAAGGGAGCGGTAAATATAGAACGCTGCAACACAAGTGTCATTAAATGCTTCAATTCCCTTAGGACATACAGCATTTTTGTACCCAAACTAACCTCTGAATTTTCATACGGGACTATCAGGAAGTTGTACTGGGAACTGTCATATGTTGGCTACATTGTTTATTGACACGCTCATGGGGTGTGAACATCTTTAGCCTAGTCTATCTGTTGGGAAGCCCAAGAATTAAGGTGTGGTTTGCATGATACTGTCACGAAAACGTATTAATTAGTACACTGCATTAAATATCGAAAGGAAATTGTGATATGAACATGGCTGGAAGATTGCCTGCATGTGTAATCGATGTGGGAACTGGGTAAGGTTATTTTCTCTTATGTATTACAAATGCCAGAGAATGACTGATATAAATGTCAATTCAAGAAAAATTTCTTGCGTCACATTGGAGATTGTGTGTTGTAGTTTTGTTTTATGCTATATGAAAACTATTTACATATATAGTCTTAGTTGGAATAGATATTACACGTTGCTACTTCATAATCTTTCACCTGACCGACATTTTAAGTTGGTCATGCCATTGTCGTTACTACACTCTTCCGTATCCAGTTGGTAATATGGGAGTAATAACAGCAAGCTCGGTGGATGTGGTTAAAGATGTAGTAGTGCTGCCATGTGCATAGGTGTAAACATGGTGCTTCGGCACGAAACAAGAGTCTAAATTGGTACGCCCAGCAGTGTGCCAACTTTCTGAAATATAATAAATGCAATAATTATACACAGGAATTATTTGCAAAGAATCATTTGTGATGTTGATAATTACTTCATCTTTTAAAGCTTTGAAATAGCTGGTACATGTAGATGGACTAGGAAGAAGTAATCAGAGACAAATTTTGGTACCCCCCTTCTTAAGTGCTGTGTTGGTCACTTTATTTGCACGCGGTTACATCCACTCTGCTTTGTAAGTACCTTAGTATGTTTCTAAAAAAAGAAAAGCATGAAATAGTGCAGAGCTTCCTTTAAGCAGAACTTTATTCAGTAATTGGTTTTTCGGAGTTGGATCTGTGGTGCATGAAAGCTGCATTTTAACTGTTTTTTTGAGGTTCTTGCTGTTCCTTCATGAATTTCAACAAAGTTTCAACTTTTCATGTATTTATGCCAGTGTCAATACAGACTTCGACTTATTATATAAGCTAAGGAAGATTTATGGTCATGCTTGTACTTGAAAGTAATTATATTTTTGTGTCAGATACACGAAGCTTGGATTTGCAGCAAACAAGGAGCCTCAGTTTATTATTCCTTCAGCAATTGCCATTAAAGAGACTGCAAAAGTTGGCGATCAAGCAATACGTAGATTGACGAAAGGTGTTGAAGATTTGGATTTCTTCATAGGAGATGAAGCATTTGATGCTACTGGTTATGCAGTTAAAGTAAGTGTTGCCCTGTGATTGTCTTTGTTGGTTAGCACCATTGTATAATCTCATATAGCTTGTATTTATCTGATAGTGTTACAAAATGTGTATTGACTAGATGAGTGACTACTACATTGTTTGTGAGTACTATATAACATCATGTAGAAGGAATGTTGTTATGGGACCAATAGAGACCATCATTCCTCTGAGATGTAGCATACCAAAGACTTGACATTCTCACAGTGGTGCATATGAAATTTACTGTCTGTTAGGAAATGGCTATGGTTATTGGCAGCTTCATGGATGTGACAACACACAGTCTTTGCTGTGTTGGTACTTGGCCACCAACCTCTGAAGTTTCTCTTCATAGAGAACTAATTGTGATACTTAATGTAATAGAATCTCGGATCTTATCTGATAATTGTTATTCAGTATTGTTGTTTCTTATAATTTATTGCTTTTATTTTTGTTTGCCATTTCTGTTACAGTATCCCGTGCGACATGGCTTGGTTGAAGACTGGGACCTCATGGAAAGGTTTCTGGAGCAATGTATCTTTAAGTATCTTCGTGCAGAGCCAGAGGATCACTATTTCTTACTTACAGAGCCACCTCTTAACACCCCAGAGAACCGTGAATACACGGCAGGTTAGAATTGTTGTGTTGTGCTTGCTTGGATACTAACGGTAAGGGATCTGATTCCTGTGCAGTGCATTGAGAGGTATTTGTGATGCCTTCATATATATGTGTGTGTGTGTGTATTTTTAATGTCTGTTGTGTTATTATGTTGAAATAAATATAGACAAATCTGTGAAGCAAGCCCTCAAGGACTGTTTTTGTAGCTGACTAATGTAGTAACTGCCTTCATATGATAAGCTACTGGTTGTGTGTGTGTGAGGACAAAATATAATTAATTTTGTAATTTTTAGTGCTTTCCATGTGGCTCTAATTTAAGAGAGCCTCTCTGTGTTGTCGTATTTCCATAATAATGTGTAACTTGTAAGTTAAAGAGCCTAACAAAATTTGCTTTAACTGCTAGAGAAGGCAGGACACATTCTTTTTACCAGTTCCAAACAACAAAATCCAGAGTAGAAACAGCATTCTGAGATCTGCGCTGTCGGGCTGTGCCAGGGTACAGAATGGTTGGTCACTGGCCTCTCACCATAGAGTTCCTGCTTTGATCCCAGGCCAGTTAGTGATGGATTTATTGTGGATAGACAGGCACTGGGACAGGTTTATGTTCAAGTAGTTCCATTTATGTCTCTCAGTCTCATTTCACCAGTGCTGTATACTCATGTCACCAATGCTACATAATTTTACAAATTAACAGCATGGTTAGCATAAGAAAAAAATATACACTGCACTTTGATCGTGGTGGTCCCTTTGTGGTGCCAATAGTTGGCCCCCTTTAACTGGTTGTTCCATTATATTTCAGACAGTGTCAGATTCATTTGGTTTGATTACAGATTAGTGGACTGTGTAAAATAAATTCTCTTTTGTTCACTGGAAGTGTGTATAGGTTTCATATGCATCACATGCAAATCTTGGCGTGGCAGCAGTTCTAACTGCAGCATTTCATAGTGGTGCGGTCTGTGTGTCTGCAATATCTTGAGCAAACTAACAGCTAGTTACCCCAGATAATTGCTGTAGGTACGTAAGCCAGAATTGAGTGGTCAAATATGATTCACTACTAGGACCAGCGAGATAGACTAACATGCTGTCAGTACATGGCATGTGCATAAAGCAGACTAAATATGTTACACACCACAGCAGTACGAAAGGACAGGTCTTAGTTTGTGTTAATGTTTGTAGTTTTGTTCATGTTACTTGATTTAATTCATAAGAAATGACATTGATAGTTATGTTATATGGTAGGTGAATTGATTTGTACTTTAACTAGGTCTCACTTGATGCTGTAGTCTTGAAATACTGGCGGTAATAAATAAAACTTGCCATTTCATTTTTACTACCTGTCCAGACCAGCCCTCAGGCCCACACACCCTCCTGGACAATGGCTATCAGGTTTCTTTCTTGGAGGTAAAGTGGCCAGGGTGTGGAATTGACCACCCACCCCAATCTGCAGCCAAAGTTAAAGAAAGAGCAGAGCTATACTTCTTCTCCTCCTCTGGGCCTTCATGATGTGTTAATGGGTGAAATTCTTCTTTTACCTTTCATTCTGTATTCTTTTGTCTTGAATTTCTCATTCATGTAAGGACATCCAAATGCATGTGGATTTGGTCATGAAGTTCTACAAGGTATACTTCTTGTGTTTCAGAGATAATGTTTGAATCATTCAATGTTCCTGGACTGTATATTGCTGTACAGGCAGTCCTGGCTTTGGCTGCATCGTGGGCTTCGAGATCAGTCAGTGAACGCACTCTGACTGGAATAGTGGTTGACAGTGGAGATGGAGTTACACATGTTATTCCTGTAGTAAGTCCAGTTGCGATATGCTGTTCTGTATTGAACACAATACAGTGAGTTTCTTTGTTGGTTCTGACTTGGCTGTCAGGCTGTTCCATTATGCGTAAGTTCTTTACGGGCTGTACCATCTAGAAAATTCACTGTATCAGTTTTACATACTCACTCCTTACTTACTCCATGGAGCAGAGTCCTTCTTGAGAAGCTAACCAGTTTGCAGCTAGCCAAAAGATTCCCCGCATTTTATGGACCCCAAGATTCATTACTGCATTCACAAGTGCCCACCACCTGTCCCTATCCTGAGCTGGCTCGATCCAGTCCATACCCCCACTTCCTGAAGATCCATCGTAATATTACCCTCCCATCTGCACCTGGATTTCCCCATTGGTCTCTTTGCTTCAGGTTTCCCCACCAAAACCCTGTACACTCCTCTCCTGTTCCCCAAACGTGCCACATGCCCGACCCATCTCATTCTTCTTGATTTTATCACTTGCAAAATATTGGGTGAGCTACAACTTTTCAAAATTGCACGACATAATCATAAATAATTATATGTCATTGACAGTTAGTTACTCTTATTACAGATCTTTGAAACAAAGGAGTTTTGAAACTGTTGTTCTTGATGATTGGCATGTTGATTTATGAAGCCTTTTGTCTTCTTTCTATCCAGAACCGCTCTTTTTAATTTCTTGCCAGGTCTTTCATCACTTTTTTGATGCTCTCCAGTACCTGACTGTCATTATCTTGGTATTCAGTCCATCTTTTTCCAGGCCAAACTTTGTAGTTGTTCCTGCTGGATTTGTATGGACAAATTTTAAATTCAAATTCCTTCTCTAACAATTTCATATCTAATTCAATTTCTTATTGCTTTCCCCTCAGCACTTCTCAGAAATGTTGTATCCTTTGTTTGGATTTTACTGTTTTATGTCATTGTAAGGCTTCATGTTTGGGTGCCAAACTGACATATGGTAGCTATGATTCATATTTCTTGGTGATAAGTATTTTGTGCCCATATGTCTAGTGTACAGAGGAACGTGGAGAGTTCAAAGGCAAATTACTACACACCGTGTTCTCTTCTAAAGCTTGTTTTTATTCCTAGGCTGATGGTTATGTTATTGGCAGTTGCATCAAACATATTCCAATAGCTGGTCGCAACATAACTTACTTCATCCAGTCACTTCTAAGAGAACGAGAGATTGGGATTCCACCAGAGCAGTCACTGGAAACAGCTAAAGCCATCAAAGAAAGATTCTGTTACATATGTCCAGATATTGCAAAAGAATTTGCAAAATATGATTCAGATTCTTCAAAATGGATGAAGAAGTATGAGGGTATTAACGCAGTCACGAAGACATCATTTATGGTGGATGTTGGTTATGAACGATTTTTGGGACCGGAAATTTTCTTTCACCCAGAGGTGTGTAAATTAGGTATAAAACAAATGAAAATTGGCAGAGTGACTGGTATTTTGTAATTCATTGCTCATGTTACTGTCATTTTAAAATAATATACATGTTATCCTTATGAAGAAATACACGTACTTGCTGTTTTTGATGGTGTGGACTGCATGGAACTGGCACAGGACTAAATCCATTGGCATGTTTTGAACATGGTGAAGGAACTCGGGGACAGAATTTCTTAACCAGTTGAGAAACCGTCAACCTAACAACAAAGACTATTGCAGTCTTTTGGTTCTATAAATAGCAAGTTGCTGCTATTTTCTCAATATGAAGATGAGTGATGAAAGATTCTTTTGGTGTAGCTACAGTGCTGGGGAGTCTGTTCTATAAAAACAAAATACATATTGAAGCTGTACTAAAGCAAATTTTTTTGTTATTATTAATATAATAGGTGGAGATGTGTTCTTCTTCCAACATTTTTAATAATTCGTGATGTGGAGCATTTGGTTGTGAAGAAATGAAACTGTAAATATCTGAGTGTCATATATCTATTACAAATTTAAGTATACAAATCTAGCATTCAGGTATCAACAGAAAAGTAATGTTTTGCACATATTACTCTGGTAAACGTTCAAGAGAAATGACTGAATAATTTACTGTACATACTGTGTTTATTGAGCATTATAAATTTGAGGAAGATGTATAATTTTCCACAAATGTGGTAGTGAAACAGTACAGTGCATTGCAACATTATATTGAGTGTAATTTTGCTATGTATATTTTGACATGGGCAAAATGAATACTAAAACACATCCACATATCTTAAAGTTTTCATACCTAATATTCTACAGTTGCACTTTTTCCAGAACATGAAATATCAGTTTCATATATTTGCCTTCTGTGTTATGATGCCATGTCACGGGTAGGTTGATAGGTGACCACCAAGTTACAAGTGGAATATCAATGTAGAATATTGATATCCGTATGCCAGATTAGTTGTGAGAAGACTGTAATGTTAATATTTTATTTTGTTGTAATTTGGCATATATTTTTCAGTTCTCAAATCCGGATTTCACCACTCCGCTGTCAGAGATTGTGGATACAGTGATCCAGAATTGTCCCATTGATGTAAGGAGGCCACTGTACAACAATATTGTTCTGTCAGGAGGATCCACAATGTTCAGGGACTTTGGACGACGTCTACAGAGAGATATCAAAAGGGCAGTAGATGGGCGTCTGCGTGTTAGCGAGACTTTGAGTGGTGGTAGAATTAAGGTAATATACAAAGAAATATTGTTTTGAAGTTTTTAGCAGTAGATCATTTCGTGTGTTGTAAAGCATTGAGGCTTTTGTGTGTGAAAGTTCTAAGGTGTAACAGCAGAAGGAAGAAATGATTAAACGGGCTGTTACCGTTGTATGATGTGAGAAATGAATCTGGGTTTTGGGCATATTTCACCCATCTGCTCCTAAACACTGGATTTTTGTTTCTATTCTGAACTTGGCTGTACTTCACATGGGTAACCTTGTAAATAAAGCCAACTTGGTGCACAATTTTTCTTAAGTGTGTTTATTTCTTTTCGCTACATGTGTAGGGCGACTATGTGCCCATCATCAGGAGAAATAATTGTATCTATGCGGCACTTGGTACTTGTCACTGTATATGGATGACTGTCTGGTATGCAGGGTGGAATGAATACCAACCAGATTCATACCACCCTGCATACCATACAGTCACCCATACAGAGTGACAAGTACCAAGCATTGCATAGATACAGTTATTTCTCCTGATGATGGGCACATAGTCACCCAAAAATTATAGAGAAAAGAAATAAACATACTAAGAAAAACTGTGCACCAAGTTGGTTTTATTTACAAGGTTACACAGGGATGCACGGTCAACAAAACATAAAATTCGCACAGGTGGATGTTGGCATATTCTGTCTCTCTATGAACATAGTATTACAACAGTGTGTGAAGTGAATCCATTTGGTTCAGAATAGAGGTCCAAGTTGTGGGCTCTTGCAAGCACGGTAGTGAACCTTTGGGGTCTGTGAAGTTTGTGGAATTTCTAAACAAGCTGACTAACAAGTAACTCTTCAAAGGAGTAGAAAACAAGTGCACGAAATAAAAAGAACTGAAAGAATTAAGCACTGTGCTCTGTGGAGTTATTTTGTAGTTAATTGTAAGGGTACATTAAATAATTAAAAGCTGAAATTGTAATTATTATAGTCCCATACATCAGCACTGCTTTAACCCTTTAAAGCCAAGCAGTTACTTGCATACTACCAGATCTAATGTTAAAAAATTCTACGTTCTGCCCAAACAGTGTATTTATGTGTTTTGTATGGATCTCAGAACAAACGACACTGCCACCGGGTAACAACCCAATTGCAGTAAATAAATATTATTATATAATTCCCTATACAGCATTGGTCTATATGGCCAGGATGGAATATGTTTACTATGCAGTATGCTCTGGTTGTTTAACATCTTTGAAGGGAGTGATGCTTAACAGTACAGGTGTTCTTGCTGCAGCATTGTTGTAGTAGCATATAACAGTGAAATGCTTAAACCTATTTGTTAGTCACTGCTGGGGGCTTGAAAGTGAACTTGGTGTCAGTTGGACATTTTATATTGACATTATTGCTGTGTGTGTTTCAGTATAAAGGATTGTCTTTTGTCTATTCTTTCACAGCCAAAACCAATCGATGTCCAAGTGATTTCTCATCACATGCAGCGATACGCTGTGTGGTTTGGAGGAAGCATGCTGGCATCCACGGTAATATGGCTTTTTATTAGATTACATCTTTTATTATGTAGACAATGATGAATATTGACATAAGTAAGAATTGTAACTTAATATGAATCTTTGGTTGTTGTGAGTTATTTGCAGAATCTCTCACCATTCATGTTAGTTGGCCTCTTAAATTGTGGATGTTTTTACAGTTGATATTCATGTTTTGGGTACACAAATTATTGTACTGGTTGATTTGGTTGTGAACAACAATCCAAAGAAAAATTAAATGAAATAAGTATATACTTTTATGTTCATACCGTGCATGTTGGATAATAAATGTTTGTTATATACAAATATATGCACAAATAAGTAGTGTAAATTTACATTAAATTACTCCGACATGTTTTGGTGTTACTACACTATCTTCAGGGAGTTTATAAGTTGTGTTAGCTTAAGTTATGAATTACTAAAATGATAAAATACAATATAGTGGTGTGTTGTTATGATAAAATCTTGGTAAATGCGGGTGCATATGTAATTCCTGGAATTAGATATCATTTTAATAACTCATAACTTTAGCTAACACAACTTATAAACTCTCTGAAGATGGTGTATTAACACCAAAACATGTCAGAGTAATTTAATGTAAATTTACACTACTTATTTGCGTGTATGTTAGTGTATAATAAACATTTTAAAAAAAGTATATACTTTATTAAAATTAAAAACATTAAAGGCATGTCTGCACCAAAATGTTTATCTCCTAAATAGAATTCTGAACAAAGGTATTGATTAAAGTTTCCAGCGTTTGGTGTAGGTGAGATGTTTCCTGTGAAACTAACACCGACAATTTTCTGTGTACTTTTCAGCCTGAGTTTTACCAGGTGTGCCACACAAAAGCGGCCTATGAAGAGTATGGCCCTAGCATATGTCGACACAATCCAGTATTTGGTACCATGACATAAGTATTTGCTGAATTATATTAATAAGAAGAGGAAGAAGACAAAGAAGAAAAAAGAAAAAGTACTGATATTTTCTTGTGTCTAAGTTACTGGTCATTCAAATAAAAGTACAAAAGATTGTACTGTTTCCATTGTAAAGCGGCGTAATGGCCGATACTCTCGTATTCTGGGCTGTGATACCGTGCTGTCATTTAGCCACAATTTTAGAGGAATATACTGCCCAATCTTTGGACTTTGTTCCCACATTCCATCCAGTTGGGTCTTCTTTTCCCATTTTTAATGCTTCTCATGTGATGATATATTGTAGCCTTTAAAATGGCCATTGCTGCTGTGTGGTTTCTCATGTTGTCTGTCCACTGCAGTTCTTGGTCTGGATTGTGTTCTGTCTCCATCCTACAGATGTCCCTGACCACCTTCCTTGCCTCTCCCCATATCAGCTGACTGAACACTTACTGAACTACCATTGATACTGAAGGTGTAGGCAGCATGTTTCTCAAAAATGTTGGTAGCCACCTTTAACCTTTTGGCGCTGGAATTATTTTTTTTTTAATTTTAGCACACACTGTATATAAAATGTGAATAATACAGGAACCAAATATGTTAGAATTATGAAACAAACTGCATTTTGAAGAGGAAAAAACGGAGAGTATATAAGATGTTTAAACTATTCAGTACCTATATTTGTTGAATACATAAAATGCAACAGGTTAGCGGCGCGGTACGACCACTGTAGGCATTAGGCGTCAAAGGGTTAAGAGTGTGTAGTGTCACAACCTAGGGGACTGCAGTCTGAATTTAAAAAAAAACTCTTTGTCTGACAAGGGAAAGTGAGATAAGCATATACTCTTTTCTGTGATTCAGAACCTATATAATAGAGCACTGAGATTGTATGGTTGTAGTACACATGTCAAGAATGGGAAGCTTGTTGGTTACGGTTAGGAAGCACAGGGAGACCTCGCTGTACAGTGTCTCGTAGATAAGAAGTTCCCAGGTAGAAAGTTTTTTCTGTTTAAGGTGTTAGATTTTATAATTCGCTGTAATTACGGTGTTAAACATTTGAAGTTTTCATGTAAAATATTTCTCCCAACATTGCAAGTTCATTTTTTATTGGTATACAAACATTTCCATTTAATATGTTTAAGCAGGGCTGTAAAACTGTTATCCATTTCTTGATGGTCAGACTGTACCATAGTTGGTAATTGCAGACCTCTTCATCGCTTCCATGCAACCTATGAAACGTTCATTTCCAGTTCAGTGGCTTTTGTTACTAATTTGTTACTAACCAAAGCGTGTCGTACAGATGATGCAGCCAGGTTTGACCTTCAGATGTAGTTTTAGTAGATGATAATGTTCTGTGATCCCAAGTTAACTAAGGCAAGCAAGTGCACCTATACCAACAGCATATGACTTCAGACTCATTTTTAGGTGCCCCTTATGAATTGTGTTTAACAATACAAATTTGTGACCTATGTAATTGAAATTTTATGAAATAATAGCTTGAAATCAAAATACAAAAGTGGACCCGAAAAATGAAACTAATTATTACATTTCCCTTATAGATGTTTTCCCCTTGAAGAAGTTCATTTTACACTAATGTGTTCAAGAAATTCTTATGCTGGAAACAGACACATATTGGGTCTGCAGTGAAGTGTTCTTGAGTGATAATGCTGTGTGGATATGGAGTTTGTTTCCAGCATTTATGAGACTCTTTGTGCAGTATTAGGGCTTGTGCTGACTGACAGCCACTACTAATGTCATTGAAGCCATCTTAATACATATTGGATCATAAGCACACAGGTTCAAAGATCTCTAAATCTGTGACTAGGTAAGACCATTATGGAAGATTGTGGTTTTGGAATATTAGGGGATTAGGAGAGTACTGTGGAGACTGAAGACAGTGGACCAAGAAGGCATACAACCAAGAGCAAGACATATTTTGAACTGAGAGACAGTGCCTGTCTGTACCTTCACAGCTTGTGAAGTGTGAAGCTGCTATAGTATACAGAAACAGTGACTGTAATTCATGTTACTTTAACAAATGTTACATGAGAAACAACTAATAAAGTATGTATTGTTATTGAGGAGAGAAATTTGATTCATAAATTTATGTGCTTTGAACTTTATCCCTGGAATTTCAGCACTTTGATTTGTAATTTAACTGAATGTCAGTCATTAAACTTGCCAGTTAAGGTACAGAAAATCAGAATTTTTTCTGTTGTCTGTGTATGGCTATGGAAGTTGAACTCACAGTTTTAGGGAAGAACATAACAAGAGGGAGTTTCAGAACAGGGTGCTGAGAAAGGTATTTGGTTGTAAAACAGAAATTGGTGGGAGGCTGGAGGAAACTGCATAATGAGGAAGTTCATGATTTGTACTTAGATGAGTGGAGAGCACTTGTGAATATGGTAGTGAACCCTTAGAGAATTTTTTGACTAGTAATTTTAACTTTCTCAAGGATTCCTGTTTCTGTTCCATACTGTTGCATAACTGTGAAGGTGGACAGGTCATTTAATACAGTGACTGTGTAGAAGTTGCATAATCGGGGTTCAAACAGCAGCATGACTGGTATTTTTCTGCTAATCACAGCATTCACATAGGCTATAGGATATATACAGCCTCCGCTCCAGTAGGCACTAAGAGTAATACAAAGCTGTAGTAGCAAACTCATTCCAGAGCAGAGCCCAGGAGAAACCAACCCCCTGTTCCAAACAGTCATTAACCCCTAACCCCCACATTCCACATGAACAGGCCAGTAGTGCTTCAACCTGCATACGGATACCACACCACCACAGTCATACCACAACGTAACACTAACACATATCGAACCAGGTATGTGTAAGCTGAGATACACGACATCAGAATATATTCAGGAAACATTATCAAAATATACTACACGCTAAGAACACTCTATAACCATAAGACACCACAGCAGCCAATATTTGCAGAAACACA
>Ga0123357_10009486_pt1 | contig 12292 bp, 9 predicted proteins | sample TergutEmb28metaG_FD_89873 | JGI IMG/M metagenome (GOLD analysis project Ga0123357, IMG submission 89873) | Embiratermes neotenicus P4 segment gut microbial communities from Petit-Saut dam, French Guiana - Emb289 P4 | ecosystem: Host-associated > Arthropoda: Insects > Digestive system > Gut ...
CGTGCCTTTTATGAGATAATGTGGTTAAATGTTGTACAGCGGGGCAGGCCACAAATGATAATACGGCGCATGCTCAATACTTGCTGGATACACAAGGATACAAATGCAAACACAGGTTGTGTAATGCTCATTGCTTTTCCACTGCAACAGTGGTTGCACGAACGCGCCTGAATGTTACGTTGTACGTACATTGCCTGTCTTGTTATTATTAAGGAAAGAACATGGGTTGAGAATGTTCGAGAAAAGGGCGCTGAGAAGACCGTATGGATTTAAGGGGATGGAAGGAACAGAAGGCAGGAGAAAGCCGCATAACGAAGAGCTTCGTGATTTATACTGCATGCCAAGTATTATGAGAACAATAAAACGGACGTCAGTGAGATGGGCGGAACATATAGCACGATGAAACTGACGTACAAAATTTTAGTATCGTTTGGTATACCTAGATATAGATAATAAGTGTAATATTAAATGTGATCTTATGAAAATCGGCTGGGAGGGTGTGGACTGAATTGATGTGGTTCAGGATAGGACCGGTGGTGGGCTGTTGTGAGTGAGGTGATGAACCATAGGTTTTCTTAAAGGTCTTAGAATTTATTTACTACTGTACCTGACGGGCTGTCAGCTATTGAACAGGGGCTCTACTTTCCAGGTTCAGTCAGTTTAGTTTTTACGTGTCTTGCCCCAGTAATCTTTCTTCGTTTGATTACCTTGATATTTTGTGGAGAGTACAATGTGTGAAGCTCCTAACTCTGCCGATTAGCAGATATTACTCGTTACCTTGTTTTCAAATACGCGCACTATATGCTCTTGCCATAGAGCGAGAGAACAGTTTTTACATCTATACTAGATAACAGGCAATTAGTATGATTGCCATCCCGTTGTGCTAATTAATGACATTGTGTATATGTTCGATCTAGCTTAACTTAAATTGTGTTGGAATGAATATGTAAACATTGTCGATAACTGGTAAGGTTGCTGTGTTTTAAAATATTTGCCTTCTTTAGTAAGAGGCGGTAAGAGAGAAGGTATAATTGTGCCGCAAGTGGTCTCCTTAATATTCCTCATATTTTCTTGTAATTCGTTCCCATTTTTTCACTTGTTATCTTGGACCCATCGTCAGAATTTGCAACCACTGAGGTTCCCACCGTGCAGCCATTTTTCTCCAAGACACAATGGTGTGAAGTAATTGGTGAATATTTTATAAATACCGTATTTTATAACTACCGTAATGTTGTATTGGAATAACGTACGTGGAACGGCAAGGAAGAACTGCTGTTGATGTTTCGATGAAAATGAAATAACAAAATCTAGTTTCGTTTTGTGAGATGTTAGTGGGAATAAATATTTAAGCGTCATGATGCATTGTCAGCTTACAAGTAATCAGTGATTTTAACAATCCACGCGCAGTGCAGTAAGGAATTTGACACAGAATTCTGATAATGGCACGGCTGTATGGAAGCCCGTCGCGGAGCGTTGCGACCAACTGTAATGTATAGTGAAATTAAAGGAACCAGTTACGTCATGTATTATTCTAGTAGGCTATTTGTGTGTGAATTACATAGGCTGCATTCTTTGCCATCCTATACTAGGCCTTTGCATATTTTGTTCGCATGCTTGAAGAATCGATTTCCTATTTTTAACATCCCTGTACATGGTCATGTGACTTTTGGCCAGGCACAGTCTGATCCCGATTTTGTGGTGTCTTATCATGCAGCTTTGACGCTTTAAAGTGTCTGCAGCATTAATTAACGCGTTTAATTAAAGTTTATCCGTTACTTTTTATGACGCCTGTGTAAAATTTTTTTCTAATCCTCAGCAATAAGTGGGAAAGTGGCATATATTTACGTAGAGGTTAGGTAATAGACCCGTAAGGACTTTTGACCGTTTAGAGCTTAATGGTAAGTGTAGGTACCACAAACTGTACCATTGAAAACCTCTCCATTTTTCCCACATGGTATGTGTGTTTCGTACACCTCTCAAAACGAATGTCCATTATTTCCGTAATCAGTATTAAAAAACTGGATTTTGTAACTGACACGGGCTTTGTTCTCTGTGAGGCAGAAACTGAATTAATGTGTATGTATAATGAACGTCAGTCTTGAAAGAGTTTCAACAGTTATTTGCTGCTATACGCTCCACGTGATATTAAATCAACATGTTTACATAATACATATATATTTGCCTGTAACAGTGACGCATCACCTTTTTCTTTCAGTAGGCTACATTGCCACATTTACCGTTGTCTGTGGGCCGTACAATGCAGTTTTAAGAACATTCGACCTACTTTTGTGGACAAAACCGAATGGAAGTTTTTAAATACTTTCCTCAAAAATGTATTATAAGAATTTAATATTAGTGTAAATAAACATTTTGGAATGCGTTTTTACATTTCGTGAACGGGTTGTGGAAATTGCTGGTACCGATACCGTCTTTAACCGCAATGCAGTTGCTAAACGTGTCTAGTGTCAGTTGTTTGTTGCTTATGTTCAGTCAAAGGAGTGGCGTCAAATATTCTTTTGTCAGCCGATTCCGTTGTGGAGATTTATTTAGCTTCATCAGCGAGAAAGCTTTTTCAAAAATATGCTTTTGAGAAACTTGCCTTCTGTCACAGTTTGGAATATTTACACGTATATTGAAGCAGACATTTGTAAAGTTTAAGCAAATCACCGTTTTTGTATTGAGATCTAAGTTTATTATCGCAGTGTAAATCGATTAGTTGCAGCTGTGAAGTGGACCAGCTTTTTCATGCAATACTTAAAAAGGGTTTTCAAATATTGTTGACAGTGCTGTGCCTGTCTTTCTGTCTGTCTGTGACTAATGGATCTGCTCATTGTGTCTGACACAAATTACACTTAATGTATTGTTGCAGTATGTACCGACAGTCTGGGAAATGAGGCATTATTCAAAAGGTGCGAATGAAATAAGTGTAATTCTGAAAGCCGATACCTTCTACAATTAAGTACAAGTTTGCCATTCATCTTTGCAGCTTCCTTCTCGGAGCATTAAAGTATCCAGGAAGGCCAGATTACGTTCAGAAAATGCATATTCAAAGTGACTGATTGGATGTCCTACAGGAAAGAACTTGCTGTCTTCTGATAGGATTAAAAACGTAGCAGAAGCCAGGGAATAGTGTGACTATATTTACTTTATATTTTGCCAAAGAACACCTTGAAGTTTGTGGTTAGCCCACGTGACTTAATTGAATGGACTGTGTTAAGGTTGGTGATAATTGGTCTGAATTCAGGAATGTTGCCAGTTAAGTGTGTTTGTTAGAAAATGCAGTGATAATATATTCATTCTTGAGATCTAGCTCTTGCATGTTCTTGTTAAGAAAGACACCACACCATTTTAGAGCCAGTCACAGGTGATAATATCCGTCACAATGCACACTAGCTTACGTATATCAAATTATGTTTTTGAAGATAAAGTAACAATGCCTCAACGATATCTGATCTCTTGGCATTGCCTTGATGGAAATCAACAAGCTCTTCAAACATTTCAAAATCCGATGTTACGCCACCTGCAAATATACATATTTCTGATGTTGAAGTAGTGTCCGTTGGAATATTCAAGTGCCAGTCAAGAGCAAACACGCTTGTTAAACGTTGGAGAATTGAGTTTGGACATCTTATGGTGTATCAGCTGTGCCCCTTTGTCGTCATCAAACCTTTTCCCTAAATTTGTGCAAAAAAAGTTTTTTGGCCCGGCATGTAACAACTTTTAATACAAAGTCGCACCAAATAAATGAACATGACCACTTGGCTGTTATGCAGGAAATGTAAAAACCAAAGTCGCCGGCTTGGTATGAAGAACGAGAACAAGGGACACCGACAGCGAAGTGCAAGTTTGCGCCTGAGCAGTCGCTGTTCCAGAGCAGAAATAATAAGTTCGATTAGTCGTCTCCACTAGTCCGTGCATCCGCCAACTTGTGTTTGCCGATTGTAGGTAACTGACAAGTGTGGGGTTGTGGGTGGTTTCCAGTGGTGTAATATTTTGGTGAAAATCCATAATATGGTTCAGAAGCTGAAATGTCGGAGGAACAAATCACTCGCAGACAGCGTGATGGTCTCATATGCCTAGTGTTTTTCCCTTAAAGTAGAAGATTAGGCTAAACAGGGATTTAATGACAGACTGAGAAGCTGTCGAGCTGGATTTATGTAGCCCACAATGAGATGCAATGACCGGCTCTTGTAAACACGGTAATGAATTTTCGTTCTCCATAAAAGGCGGGGATTTATTTCAGGAGGTGTGCGGCTGTTTGCTTCTAAAGAACGACTCTGTTTCAAGTAGTTAGTTTTATAATCTGTGCGGAAATATTTGTCATGTTTATCACGACGCATAAATAGGGAACTTTGTAAATATTTTACAAGAGTGAATTTTGTGTTATTGTATGTTGTCTGTAGAAATAATATCTGCTGTTGTACTCGCACAAAATATAGGCGTCGTCCATATATCCGTTTGTCGTTAGGACGTTATGTGCCTTATCTAGTAGTGAATAATGTTTGTCTTGTGAAGAAAGGAGTGTGGCAGTCTAATAATGTAACGTCATGAACACTAGGCCGTTAATAGACAGTATAAATACACGTATTAACACGTATTGTTATAAGTTGTCATCGCTTACAAAAGTTCACATTTCTATTATTTTGGCCATACAAACTATGAATGTATTTTAAAATATAATAGACTTCAACATTGTAGCGGCATTAATAAAATGGTTCATTTTCATCGGAACACATCATGTGATTAATCTGTTTATACACGTTGTCTGCATAAAGAAAAATAGAAAACCATGGCATTTTGTGTAGCGATAGTGTGTCGTTCAGCGTATCTTTTGAATAATGTCTTGTATGGAAGTGAAAAAACAGGCAATTTCGGTATAGATGACCAACAATATGTGCAGGTATTAGTCAATAACACAACAGTTTATATTCTAAAGATGTTTAATAAAGGATGATAGTTACTACATGTTTCGGCCTATTCCGGCCATCATCAGGTATTAATCCGAAAGTATGGTGGTAGTGCTTTATAAGATTGATGTGGTTATGTCACGATGGTGAGATCTTATAAAGCACTACCACCATACTTTCGGATGAATACCTGATGATGGCCGGAATAGGCCGAAACATGTAGTAACTATCGTCCTTTATTAAACATCTTCAGAATATAAATGGTTGTGTTATTGACTAATACCTGCACCCGTTGTTTATATACACACAAAGGGGATGGCTCGTTTTAGAAAATAGATGACCAATGTCAGACGTCCAGACAGATGTATTATGGAAAAGCCAGGAGAAGTCCGAGCTGTACAGACCGGATAGGAGGAACTTTACGCTCTATCCCGAAAACGTTGTCAGTGACTTGCACTGTAGGAGAACGAAATCAGACACAAGTGATGTGTGTGAGACGAGGATAGTTTTCAGGAACAGTGTTGTGAGCATGCGCATAGTTACCCTCCCGTCCCGCATAGATACACTCCACACCTACTTTTGGCGCGCCCATAATGCGTGACCTCCCGATTACAGGTTCATTTTGTAACTTAATAAACAGAATACATAAAGATGCATGTATAATTTAACTTTAGGAATCTGAATTTCTTATTGGGCCATTGTTTTATCTTACTGCTAATACGTCTTCCAAATGGACGAGATTTTGATATTATATATGGCACCAGAACATTACTGCATAGAAACTGTTATTTCTGTTTTGGCAGCTACTGTCAATTTAACGCAGTAACGCAGACCGTCCAGATACAATAGAAATACAGGGCTTGAACTGCTTGATATAATGTTTCGTTCCGGTGAGTAAACTCAGATTCCAGTTGCATTACGTCTTAGGTGTCTAAGGGCCGTGAAATTTTCAGTAACCGCTTTGAACTATTTCTAGACTTATTCATAAAATGTTAATGAATAGTGAGGTAAATTTTATCGTGTGCTTAGTATTCCGCCGTAAACACGTCTGTAGCAGTGAAGGCATCACTCTCTTTATTGTTAACCTGGGCCCTAGATGGAGGTGATACTCAGTTTTACATCCCACCCGCTGTAGCCTCGGGAAGCGAAATCTCGGTATCCACACGATAGGAGGTTGTGGGCGCCTGAGCCGTTTCTACACTGCGATCGAGAGAAAAATATGTGCCCCTACCGGGAATCGAACCACGATTTTTGGTTCTTTCAACCCATATCGCAGTTGCCGTACTGGCTGAGCTATTCCTTATTATAAATAACCTAAATATTCCTAAATACAACACATATACCCCTAACTGCATTGTAAATGCGTACAGTACAAAATGCACACAGGTGACCGCATTACCTACAGTATGCAGCAAGAACATCCTAACTACGAATAGCAGACTAGCATGATATCAGGCTTCCGCCGCGATGTAAATTTGATCTGCTTTCTGTTGGGGTTTTACGCAGCGTAGGTTGGTAGCTCCGTACCTACGTCCAAGCAGTGCAAGAAGAATTCTTGGATTGTTTTACCCCTGATTATGGGACCGATCGGTTGTCCTGAAACGTCGGTGTGAAACTACCATCGCACACTGCGTAAAATCCCAAAAAAGTGCAGATCACGATGACAGATTATATTAAAGTTATGATTTATGATTTTGATATAAAAGCAAATTAGGTTTTAGCAATGTTAAATGTTCGGAAATGTTAACATTTCGTAATATGCAATTATGAAAATACTATTGAAAATTAAAAGCCTGTACAGTATAATAAGTTTTATATAGACAGGCCCACACTGATGCGCGTTAAACATATTCGTATAATTGTGAATGTTACATACTGACTGGCTGTAACCCTTTGAAGAATGACCTGTATGTATACAGTTTCAGTTCGTACTTCAAAGTGAAATGTATGTACTTCCATTAGAAAAACCAACCGGCGAATTCACTATACGGAAGCAATTGCTGTTTAACGTAAGAATAATATGCAACACTTAAATTCCTTGTTCGGACGAAATGTGGAATTCTTAGTGTTAAACCTGACGGTACATATAGTTGCCACTTGGCTTCAAAGGGTTAATCGGAAGTCTATAAAAGTCAATGTCTGTGTGTGTCACTGAAACTGAAATACTCTTTAGTTCCCACGGTTATGACAGAATATTGCTTTTCTTTCCTTTGATTACCCCCAAGTGACTTCCGGTTTAATTACTCAGAAAATAGCGGATACAGATGTGACAGTTATTTGACACCCAGACTGAAAACGTAAGTCCAAGGTACCTCAGAGAAATAGTGTTGGTAGCTTTTGTTATTTAAATGTTTCAGTAAACGTGTGTAAGGACAAGATTGACGTTTTCACTTTGAAAGATTAAAATGAATAAACAGGAGATAATATACACACGTCTGTTAGTGAAGTATTTAATACATGACGATGAAACAACGGATGAGAGAAAAGACGTACGACCATGCAAAGAAAACGAAGGAATGCAGAACGTATGGCAGAAACGAGGGTTGAAGACGGTGAACACCAACTACATATTCGATGAGCTGCTGATTTTTACAGAGATATTCGTAGGAGACAAAGTCGTTCTTTCCAGAACCGGCTTGGCTTCGAGTGAAACTCAACCACAGTACCTGTTCTTTTACAGAGGAGACAGTTTCAAATGATACAAGCATTCGAAATGGCTGTAAACCAATCACGTGGGAAACATTCGAACTCCTTGGGATTTATCTTGAATACCCATATCCTTTTCTTATTGATAATTATTTGTGGTCATGTCGTGTGTTAGAAATAGTGAATTTTGCCATGGCGCAACAACCCCTATTGGACCAGGGTCTAGTCATCGTCGAGGCCTCACGTTCACACTCAGTCACACCAAACTTGGTAGGACTCCTTTGGACAGGTGATCAGCCCGACGCAGAGTCCTCTACTTGACAACACACAACACTCACAAGAGACAGATATCCATGCCTCTGGCGGGATTCGAACCCACGATTCGAGGAAGCGAGCGACCGCAGACCCACGCCGTAGTCAGCGCGGACACCGGGATCGGCCAGAAATAGTGATACCTAATATCAAATAAACAGCAAGCCAATCACCAATTTTACGTGGTGCAGACTTTAGCTCAAAATATTGCTTATTGGAAAATTTCTATGTACGTAATAGTAATAGTATTAGTAATGTAACATTGTACGTAAAATGTCCTCTATGTCTGTGTTTCTTAGTATGTTTTATATGCCAATCTGTTATTTTTGACCGGCAAACGCACTAACTCTCGTTGACCAGTAATATACAAACCTGTTTAGTAGTCGTGCCATTCTGGTCCTCTTTTCTTCCGTTCATCAATCATTTTGCATCTCACAGTTAATATGTTTTGCAGAATATCCAACCTCGTACCGGAATTCAGTATGGACGAAATGAGTAAATCGTTACCTTAAATGGTTTTTGTTTTCGTCACTGTCCACATGGAGTTTTACACCCTTAGGCAGGCCTGTCTGCCGCACAACTGTGTGAAACCGAGGGATATTAATGGTACTACACTAAACGAAATATGTGGTAATGAAAGTACAGAGAAGCTGAAAGGGAAACTTCGCGCAGTTACTAAAAAAATAAATTTGTTCGTGACCATCGTATGTTGGTGTTTACGTCGTACACCTTTTTGGGTGACACATGAGGACGAATACTGTACCACAAACAGAATGGAGTTAAAATTCAAGTAGCCTATCCTCATGTAGGAGGGCAGTCACAGAAGAAGAGAAAACCCCGTTGGATTTGTGTGACAAACGATAATTTTAAGAACCGTGCCCTCAAAATGAGCCATAGGAGCCACTTTAAGGATGGTTAATGTTTAACGCATGCCAAATTTCGGCCTTACGTACCCAGTTATTTTATCCGGTTTCATGAGTTGTGCCGCATTAAAGGAGGTAAGCCGTCCAATTAAATTGGGAGCTAAGCTGGGTGAGTGGACAGATTAATCTGTAATGGAACTATGTACGTACGTAACTTCATAGTTTTAGTTCGATGCTTTGTCCATCGTCATCGCTCGCGCACAATCTTCGTTTAGTAAATAAATAATCTAGGAGTGTGTTCTTTGCCTAAAATATGATTTGTTTATTACGAAAAATACACTTTCGCCCATAAATTTGTCCTCAGACTCATACCGAGGACGTTTGGTTTACTGTGCTTGTAATACTGATTACTAGTTACACCTGACAAACAAACTATTGAACTTCACTTGCCCTCGTTCGCGCAGAGATGTGGCCAACATTTGCAGTCGAACACACCACTGTACACACTTCGCAGTTTGTACGTATCTGATGGTCACATCATTATTTCCCAGTCAACCGATATCACCACAGTTCTCAAAACACTGATGTTTTAAATATTAAGTTTTTATACGTCCTGCCACGGACAGAGATATACAGCTTCATTGCAATACAAAATATGAAAGTTTTGCTGTTAGCAGTCTCCTTGTTATCGTGGTAGGCCTAATCAGCAACAGGGTGTAAGCCATTCGAGGCTTGCTCCGGTTTCATGGTTGTTCTGCCCATCTTTTCCTTTGTTGACCTACGTTTCTTCTGCTAGTCATAGTGTATTCATAACCTAACGTGAGAATGCGAGCCTCATTCCTTCTTAATAAATGTTGTGTTCGCTTGCATCTATAACCCACATTAGTTTATCAAGTAATCGTCGTCGTCATCATCATCCGTCACTATTTACGCCTTGATAAACGTGTTTCGGCCTCGTCTAATAGTGTCTTCAAAGGTCTTTCTCGTCTTCGTCCATTTGGTCAATAATTCAACATTATTTGTGGCGTACCTTTTTTGTTCATTCTTGTTACATTATGTAGACAATTTGATTTGTATCTTCTTAGTTTCTATTCGACTGGTTCTACTTTCAAGTCTTTCAAAATTTATTTTTTTTCTTTTGCGGTGAAAAAATATGTATTCCGCTGTTCTGAAAATTTCTTCTGGAATGCAAATTATGTATATATTCTGTATTTATTTTTTCTCCCTTATTTCTTAATTTGTTTTATAATCATATACAATAATGCATGTCGTGCAACTTACCTAAAAAATCTCATCTCTGCGGTCTCAGTTCTTATTTCCTGCTGTTCCATTAAGTCCAATTCTCACACCCGTGTAGCAATCTCCTTGCTAAGTTACTACCTGTAGCAGTGCCAACGACACCGCGCAGCGATGCGGGAGATTACATAGTTGTAGGATTCTTTTCGCATGCTTGAAGCAGAAGCAGGTCCAGGAAAGAATTAGAATTGTTCAAATTTACTAGAGGATATTTAATTAAGCGTTTTGTGGCATAAGTAGCCAAAAGTGTGCTATGGAGGACGTATGAAATAATTTTAAGGAGTCCTTAAGGTCCCTGGTTTAGGCGTTTTTCAATGAAAAGTTTCGATTCATGTTCGGCAAAACTACGCGGTTGATTCAAAATTCTGTGGATACCGCCAATGAAGCGGATAGCCAATATGCAACCTCGGTCAGAAACAAGCCTGTCTGGTCTCATCTTCACCTTGAGGCGGTGCGTTTGAACACACGTGATTATAAATAAATACAGCTCTTCCTTACAAGCTGAAGCATTCGAAGTAGCTTTAATACTTTTATCGGAAATCTTCGTACACTTCTTCGATTCTTTTCTTTCCTACTCATCAGTTTTTTTTTCGTATTGTAAGCCATTCGAAAATAAAATTTTCTGCAACAGACTTCGTCTCGCCGCGATGAAAACTTAAAGTAAAACTAATAACACTTCTCAGGATGGAACCAGACCGAGCAGACCATGACAACAAAGCGAACATTGTTGTGTTTGCAGCAATGGGTGTAACGTTTTGTTATTATTTAATTAAAATTTCAAATCTTGGCTCGAAAGAATCAAAGTATAATGCGTTTCGTTACCGGGTTTTAGAGGTGATGGGGACATTCTGCAGCCCAGGCCTATGAATTATCTATATTGTAATTCTTACATGCATGGTGTAACTAATAAAAGAGTATACTGAAACAGTGATAGTAAATTGCAGATATTTAAAAGATATTTTAATTACGGAGTTTATTATCAGGCTATTTAGCCCGCTGACACTTCGAAATAAACCTATACGCATAAAAATTGTCTGTCCCTGCTGCAAGGGGTAGCAGCTCTACGGTTCGGTTTGAAACAATATTTAATGCGAAAAATGTACCATGGAAATTCGCGATCACATCGTGCTTCAAATGACGGTAAATTGCTTCAAGCAGTGAATTACGAGTAAAATGATCACAGAAAAGGAATTTGCCGGTAACGTATGTAAATAATTGTCAGTATGTGAACATCTAAAAAGCCGAGGCAACGCATTTTGCATGTGTGACGGGGGGTTACCACTTCGAATCTCGGCAGGGACACCGACTGCCCTGACTGAGGTTCCCATGGTTTAGTCAGCTGCTTCAAACTAATGCCAGGACAGCACCTGAAATTAGGTCAGTATCGTGTGCTGTCACGCGATTTTAATTTCATCCCTCGCTACAGTCCAACCATTCGATGCTGTGCAGTCAGAGTTACCGCCAGAGATGTTAAATTATTAATCAGTAAGTATATAATTCAGATGTGTGGGAGATTGGATTGAGTAGTCGGTATAGTGACCGTGCTGCGGGCTGGGCCATTCCCCATAGCGTCTAGACCGGCTTCATTTCCCGCCGAACTACTTCGATGAGTACCGGAGGCTTTCCAAAGAGGTAAAGCTGGTGTAGGGGGCGTGAAGTATTAACGGCAGTTGAGAAGAAGTGGATCTAAAAAGTGTGGCTATCAAATAGCGAGACTGTGCACGCAGCTGCTAGCCTTGATTGTTGTTCCCCAAGTTAAATATTTACTTGTTACCGCCTCACCTTCCCCAGTCGCTTGCAGTGCCACGGTCTGTTACGTCAGGTAACGATTTTTAAACAGTTTTTAACTTATTGCGGTCGTGTTTGATGTTAAGCGACAAGTGAACAGAACTTCCTGTGGCACTGAAGGAAACTGCTGCCGAAGGTTTCAGTTTGTTACTCGAGGCGTATGGAAAAAGAATGCAGATTTACTTGAAGCGTTCTCACAAAACGACTTGAGGCTTGGAGGGCTTGTAGTGCAGATCTGTGTGTGGCTTTCAGTGTAGAATCCTTTGAAGCGGATAACATGCCGATATAATACGAGGGTTATCCAGAAAATAAGTTCCGTTTGCGAATGTTGCCGCTGCAGCGCAGCGGTCACGATGGTGCGCATGCGTGCCGAGTTTGTTGATTCTGTGGCAAGGCACGGACGGAATTTGCAGACATCCGAACAGTGTTTACGCATCGTGCTGTGTGTTTATAATGTTTAAGAAAATAGAGAATCCCGCC
>Ga0123357_10009487_pt1 | contig 12292 bp, 8 predicted proteins | sample TergutEmb28metaG_FD_89873 | JGI IMG/M metagenome (GOLD analysis project Ga0123357, IMG submission 89873) | Embiratermes neotenicus P4 segment gut microbial communities from Petit-Saut dam, French Guiana - Emb289 P4 | ecosystem: Host-associated > Arthropoda: Insects > Digestive system > Gut ...
ATGTACTTCCTGCTGATTATTCCTGCAGGTTTGCTGGTGATCTTATATTCCACCGGCTTATAGCCAAGATTCTTCATCGCGGCTCTTAGCAGGCTGATCACAGTTGCCTCAATTATCTGATCTCCCACATTGTCAGAATCCATATTGGTAAGCAGGAGGATGTTAATCTTTTCATTCGCTGCCTTCATTTGTTTCCTCTCCTGCTAGCAGTACTGTTTCAATCAACCGCTCAGTTGCCTTGCCCCTCAGAGCGGGATCCTCAGAAAAATTCTCATCGGCGAATTTGATCGTTTTTTCCAGTTCAAAGTCTTTATGCTGAAGCGCCTCAAGTAGTACATCAAAAGTATCGCACACTTTCCCCGGTGCGAACTCTTTAATGCTTTGATGAACACCACGTACATTCTCATATATCTGTCGGTCGTAGGTATAGAACAAGATGGGCTTCCTTTGCACGGAGAATTCGTAATAAGCAGAAGAGTAATCCGTGATCAATATCTCACTTATATGAAAAAGATCATTGATATCGTAACCGCTTGTCAGATCGATTATCTTTCCCCCATAGAGGTCTAGGTCAGGCTTTCGGCGTTCAAGTAAGCGTTGCTGGGTGCTAAGGGAAATATCCGAGTTCTTCGTACAACATTCCTCGTAGTATTCCTGAGTATCGTTTACGATGAAAGGATGCATCTTCAAGGCGAACACGTAATCATCACCACAGAATTCTGCGATTTTTCTAAAGTCGAGCTTACTGTAGTTGTAGTAGGCTGTTTTTTGCCCTTTTCCACGGAAGGTTGGTGCGAAAAGTATTATCTTTTTATCCTCTAACTCTGGATGCTCCCTATAGAAACTTTCTTTGAACGTTTCAGCCTTGGCTTGGTCAAAGAAGGTGTCAAAACGCGGAAGCCCAACCGGGATGAAGGCTTCCTCTTCGATACCGAACAACTCCGCATAGACTGGTATTAGTTTTTTGGAGGGAGCCAGCGCCCTAGTGTATCTTCTGTGAGCGTGGCGCACCGGGTTTGGCGATCCCTTTTTACCAAATCGCGAATAGCCCACCGACTTGAACCCAACGCCCGCGTGCCAAAGCTGGATCAATTGAGTATCACTCGATAAAACCAGATTATCAAAGAGCGGAATATAGTTGTCCACAAAAATGTAATCAGCCCATGCGAGTTTTTTAATAACAGCTAACCAGGACCGAGAGCCATTCTTTTTTCCAACCGCTTTACGCGCCGAGATTTTAACATCGAATCTCTCATCCAGGTGCATTTCACGAAGTTTTGAATAAACCGCGAGGAGATTCCCATTGATTGATTCCTGGACTTCAGTAAAAAGAAGGATATTGTTTCCGTTTTCATCGGCGCGATGAAATACACGAAATGTGCGATACGCCGCCGTCATCATCCCGCGCTTGAATGCTGCGATGAACTTCTTAATCCGTTCTTTGAGCGACCGTGCCTCAAAAAAATATCTTCTCTTCCTGTATTTATCGTTCTTCATCATGAAAAGAGAACAGACATTAAGGTGCATGGTCTCATCATCAAGTGTATAAACGGTGAAATCGATCGTATAGGCGTACCTCAGACCGTTGTATCGAAAAACTCGACCAAGGTTCTGTAGTTTATCTGCAAGTTCGGACGACACGGCACAGAAATTGAATAGATCCTCGCGTTCTTCCCTTTTTTGTGGCTTATACCTTAGATCCTCTTCGGGAACCCCACTGGTCGAGTACTGGCCGATCTCCCATTTACCATTTTCCGGAAAACTCCTATCATGAGCAGTCGTAATATTAAGCACTAGTTCTTGTCTATTGCTTCCATCTTTAAGCACTTCTCTTTGCTTAAACGGAATAAGTGGTCGATGTTGGCTGCGAAGAAACACATCTTTGCCGCTATTATTTGAGATCACGATGTGCAGATAGGTACCTTCCCAATACATATCAAGCAAAACGCATCTATCTGCTTTTTGAACCACGTTAGCTGCTGCTTTCTTTAGGCCTGATTCTTGAGTCTATTCCCGGATCTGAACACCATCAACTGTCAGGGAGTAATCCACTCCCACGATACCTGACCCGATAAATGTATCCTGTTTTACAACAAAGGGAGATCGATTAGCATATCCTTGACGGAGTATTGAATCCGCACACCAGAGCGAGCCACTGATCTGATACTCTCCTGCCAACAATCGTGGATTTTTCAATCGAGCTTTTAACGTATGCGTTCCCACTGACGAGTCGACGATAACGCTCTCATCATGTCGGTCACTGCCAAAGACTTCGATCTCTTCTGCGTTAGCTAGACTATAGCAAAATCTAAGCGTTTCAAGAGGCTCTTTAATTGTGTATGTGAGCTCGAAGTCGATGTCCTCTCCCATCCTGAATGTAGGAACATCATTTTCCAGCACCCCCCCCATTTTAAATTTTCCGGCGGTAAAAATATCTGACTTGGTTCTGAACCCCCCAGCCTCAGCTTCCTCACGAACAGCTGCACGCTGCTTTGCACGCTCAGCCCGCAGATAGTCCTCATATTCTTGCGCGATAGGACCAACTTCGCCATAGTTCTGTAAAACGCCCTCTTTAAGCCACATCGCTTTCGTACAGAAAGACTTTACTGTTGCAAGCGAATGGCTTACAAAAAGGATGGTCTTATTAGCCTGCCGGAACTCATTCATCTTTTCTATGCATTTAAGTTTGAAGATATTATCGCCAACTGAGAGCACCTCATCAATGATCAGAATGTCCGGATCGACGTTAACTGATACCGCAAAACCAAGGCGTGCTTTCATGCCGCTTGAATAGGTACGGACCGGCTGATTTATATGCTCGCCGATATCAGCAAATGCAATGATCTCATCCTTCATCTCAGCGGTTTTATCTGGGGAAATCCCGAGGGTAAGCGCGCGAACATCAATGTTCTCTATGCCCGTCAGCTCATCATCAAAGCCTGATTTCAATTCCAGCATAGCAGCGATGCGCCCATTGACCTCTACCGCGCCTTTCGTAGCTGCAGCTACACCCGTAATAATCTTGAGCATCGTCGATTTTCCCGAGCCATTCTTCCCAAGAATAGCGATAGCTTCTCCTTGGGGGAAATCAACCGAAACATCTTTCAGCGCGACAAAACGCTTGACATCAGTCGTACTCCTGAAGAGATCAAGGGCGCGTTCAAGCGACGAATCATAAATCTTGTATGACTTAGTCAGATGTGAGAGGCTCACTGCGGGTTTCGTTTTTGTTTCTTCCACCATTTACAACACGTCCGCATATTCATGACGAAGCTTGTTATGCACTAATGCAGCTAATAGGGTAAGTACTATGAGGAAGGCCCAGAAATAAAGTGTATAGGCGCCTTTCTGAAAAAACCAAGTGCGGGACACAAAGCTATCACGATAGCCGAGCACTACATAAGCAAGTGGGTTCATAAGGATGATCTGCCTGAGTGGAGATGTAATATTGACAATTGACCAAAGGACCGGGGTAAGCCAGAAAAAACCTGTCATGAATGAATTGATCATATGTTTGATGTCTTTGCTGACCGCCGTAAGCGACGATAATAAGAAAGCAATGGCAAGTGAAAGCAAGAATGAACACAGTACGTAATATGGAAGCTGTAAAAGATAGATGCCTATTCCGAACCCTGAGAGAATGAAAATGGTTGTTGCGATGGCCAGCATAGCAAGATGAACAAAGAAGAGTGAGAGGACTTCTGAGACAGGAATGGTATCAATAGGGTACACAAGCTTAGTGACAAGATGCTTATTGCTCAGAATAGATACGCCGCCACGTGTAAGAACATCGCTTAAAAAGAACCAGGCCGTGATACCAGGAATCATCCACATAGCATAAGAGACGCCCTCGATCGTTCGACTGCCACGAATGCCGATAGTCATGACAAACCAGTAGATGAAAAAATAAAAAGTTGGCTTAACTATCGCCCAAATCACACCAAGAACTGACCCGCTGTAGCGCTTCCTCAGCATCATCCGAGCCATCGCGACCGTCTGCCCGTAATTGTTGATGTTCGTCGTTACGATCAGTTTCAGGCTATTGAATGCTTCTTGTAGCAAAAACTCTCCATTCATGGCATGGACAATACATAATAAACATTTCTAGTATAGGGATTATCACTAAAACAAGTCATCCCTGGTAAGAGAATCGATATAATAAGCCCACTTGAAAACGCAGGCATCGACGTGTCGTCATCTTCTTCTTACCCTCTGCGCCACAAGGTGCGCGGCTCTTCTGGAGAGAAAACGGAAACTATTGATCTGCTTCTCTCTTTGTTTCAACTTATAGCGTAAACGATGGATCTGCCTTTTCTTTTGCTCCACATCTTCAGGAAACAAGCCATACTTCGTATAGTTTCCAGCAACAATCCCCCTTACCAACAAGCGGACCTTTTCAAATGATTCCAGATCAGTATCATTACACACTTCAATGCCGAAGCTTGCCAGTTTTGCCAAATAGTCTTTCACTAATTCCGGAGGAAAATACTCAAGCGGAATAGGGTTCAATTTTAGGAAAAAACTCAGATCCCAATCCTTTGTGAATTCGACAATATCAGGAGAGATCCCCCTGAAATCTTCCGAGACTCTTTTCAGGCCAAGTTTTTGCAGGGCAAACAACATCATATAGGGGACAAAAGACTCTTTGTTCGCAAGCTCGGGGCGTTCCTTCCGGGCTTCTATCAACGCGTCGTCTAGTGCTACATCGCCACCCATACAATTAATGATGAGCCTCTTGCGTAATGCTTTCGAACCATTTGCAAAACAACGTGCAGCCTGAAAACTTGCTTCCACCTCTTCTTGAGACTTCGTTAGCACGATCTTTGTTGTAACGTACTCGCCCAGCCCATTGACATAGGGGATACAATCCACACCCGCACACTTAACTGGTGGCAAGGTTTTCGAAAGAAGCCTGATCTTTGAATCAAGTAGATCTCCTCCCGCGGCCGTAAGCGTATGGCCCCACCCAAAATAGCGAAGGGAAAGGTTCTCACAAAAAAAGATTACTGGCATCGCCAGAACGAAATTAACAGCGTCTCCGTTTCGATGAAGCTTCGTACGGTAGAGGTTCGTGGTCACGATCACTGGTTCAATCCCCTCAGGAAAAGAATAGTTCGAAATGACTTCATCTTCGGGAACAAAGAGCCCCCCGAACGATAGGTGGATGGGGATCGTCTCATCAGGCATAAGCGATAAGAGCGCCGTGCTGTCAAAACCTCCAGAGAACAGTGCCGCATAGTTCTTTCGGCCTTCAATGACGATCTGGCCCTCTGGTCCAGGATGGATATCACAGGTTATCTCCGCTCCCGTCCACTCCCCAATCACTTGTTTCACGTTTTCTGATATCGCTATCCCCTCAAATATCACATACTCATAATCGCGACACACGAGGGAAAGCGCGAGAGCAACCTGATCATCCTTGAGGGTAAGTTCCTCGTCAAAACCGAATTCAAGCTGCTTTTCACGCCTGTCTTGTTCATTAGCATCTTGCGCAATCTCTGTCTGCAGGACTAAACTGCCAGATGTGATCTCGATATTGAAGAACCTGATGAAAGCATGGTCTTGTATCTCGTACGCCATAGCACCACTCTCTTTTATACACTGAAAGAAGCTGAGTTGCCTTGTCTCCTTGAAGGGGAACCCGAATTGGCAGACTCTACTGAGCTGTTAACACCGTGAATAGCAGATCTCATTAGCGTGCTCGCTCAAGCAGTCGAGACTCCGTGCTCTGTGCCCTCCGCCTTCTTTCATAACAGACTATTATTATGACGAATAAGACCAGGCCAACTAACGACAGGATGCAACCCTGCTTGAAGTAGGGTGTTGCATAACACAAGGTGATCGCATGATTACCCGCTGGCAGGTTTAGGCCGCACCATATACTGTTAACCTTAAACAAATTTACCCTTTTGCCATCAACATAAGCACTCCACCCCTTGCTGTAGGGGATGGTGAGACAAAGTAGTTTGGGCTTATTTGTGCTTATCGTTCCCGTAACACGATCGATGCCGATATCAACATTTTTAAGCGTAGTTTGCTTCAGCGCCTCAACTTGGGCTCCATACGCTGACATCGGTTGGCAGACAACCTGAAGATCATCCAGCGAATAGGCTCCTTTTGCATTGAAACTTATGGTGATCTCCGTTTTCTGGTTAGCCGCATAGCCTAAGTTAACCAGGTAATCATGTTGGTTGGCGTACCAGGAATAGGCAGGGGTTTGATAGCTGATCTTCTTTTTGATGTTGCCAGATTTTATCGTAAGAGGTACATTGGCTCCCTTTCCATCGGAATAATTCAGGTTTTTCAAGTAAAGGTAGGTCTCACAATCCTTGAGGCCCAAGAAACGTAAGGTGACAGAAGAACCTTTCTTTGTAACAACAAAGGCGTTGTTCTCATAAGTGACACCGGCCTTCTCCTCAGTACGATAAGGAATGATCTCGTCATTGAAGGCTGGCGTTGTCGTTTCTAACGAGAGCGTTAAGGAGCCGACAGCACCTTGCAAGAAAGCCTGTTGCTTCTCAACCGGAGAAAGCTTCTCGTAGGTTGCCTTCGGAATGGTCTTGTCATAGGTATAACCAAGCGGCAATGTGTAAGAGTTCTCATAGACTCGATAGCCTTTTGCTTTCTTGACAAGCTTGTTATAGCCATAAGGAAGATAGCGTTCTTGACCAGTCCTCACTACGAAATATTTAACGCTTGCAAGTGTACTGGAAAACGTCCGGTTGTCAAGCGAGTATACATTGCAGTCCTGGTGCACATAAAGACCGATATCATGTATGAAATAGTCGATGATATCACGATTGCCTAAGCTGAAATAGAATCCTGTACTATTCACGTCTCTTAACATGGAGCGGTTTTGAACTATCTCTTGACCTCCATATTCGTTTTCATCATATCGATAAAAAGAAGCATCATCGATCGATTTGATAACGGATGATGAGTTCTCTGTAAGTGTTCTGATGACTGCGTTAGGCCCCGTAAACTGCGATACGAAATCTCCTTGCGTAGGTGCATATTTGTAATATGCACCCAGAACAATACTTAAAGCCATCAACAAGAAGATGATCAGCAGGGACATCCGATCGAACTTTACACCTCGCTTGTTCTTGCTAGAAGGATTGAGAAGGCGAGTTGCCCACATAAATAGCAACAAGAGAACTACTATCAGATATGCAAGGGCAAAGCCACTTGTCCCTACTCTGCCGATCAAAACCACCACTAGGAGATAGAGCCCAGCAGCCACTGTGATGATCACCAGCTGCTTTCTCGTAGGCTTCATGATATCCGGAAGCATCACAGCCGTGATCAGTGCAATCACAAAACTATAACCGAAGACCCAGCGGTTCGTTACGTAGGAGAGCCCATTGAACACGTAGCCCACGATCGGAAGCATCAAGAACACTGTCAGTAAGATAAGCGCGAACTTGAGAGCCGTGTGAGCTTTTCTTTCCGTGAACAGCAGGATCACCGCAACGAACGAAAGTGCAGAATAACCAAAAAAGACCCAAGATCCAAGAGAACCGCTCGTAATAAAGCCTGGAATAAGCCCAAGATAATGACTTGAAGTGTAGAACGAATTAATGACCTGATGAATACTCGCTCTACTAGTAGATAACATGTACATGACCACAGGCAAGAACACCAGACAAGCTGTCAACAAACCGGTCAAATAGAAGAGAGCGAACTTGCCTACCCATGAGAAAAAGCTCTTTATGCGGTCCTTGCCGACTAATGAGAAGAAACGTATCACTATGTAGAGAATAATCAGGATGGTCAGCATGTAGAAGAAATAGAAATCAGTAACAGCAGCTAAGCAAACAACAGCAATAAAGAAGTAGGGTCGTTGTTTCTCGAAAACTTGTTCGATTCCGATAAGCAACAACGGTAGATAGATCATCGGATTTAGGAAGTTCGGATGCACCATGGCCTGTAGAACAAAGCCACAAAACACATACGCCAAACTGCCAAACAACTGAGAAGGTCGCGGCAGCTTCAACTTGCGGCAATAAGCTGAAAACGCGACCCCCATCAAGTATAAGCGAAAGATGACCAGAGCTGTATAGAGGTATCCAGCTTTGCTCACTGGAACAGCAGCGAACAGCAGATTGAGCGGATCGCCGATAGCATACCAGTTAAGCGTGGTAAGTATATCTGAGCCGTAGCCAATGCTGAAGTTGAAATGAGGAATAACAAACCTTCCTGTACTTACTAAGGTGCGCAAGATTTGCCGTAGGTACTCACCGTAATAGGTCATTGCAACCAGATGCTGCCTCACGCCATCTGCACGCCAAGCCAAAGACCTTTTGTTCAAGTAAAACCATGAGAACACGAGCGCGGTAATGACCACGAACACCAGCGAATAGAACAGGTAATAAGATATTCGCTTCTTGCTTTCTTGCCGCAAGGTAATCACCAATTTCCTTTCAACAGGGCATCAATCAGACGGTCGGTATTTTTGCTATCAATGTGATCGAAACCGAGCGCTCTGAATACCTTTCGCTTATCCCGATAGTTGGCCTCAACTTGCAGCGCTTCCATCAGGGTATCAAGATCTTTACAGATCGGGCCAGGAGCGGTCGCTTCGTAGTCCCAATGAAAACCCCGTTCACTCTGATAGTCTTCCAGATCGAAAGCAAAGAAATACATCGGGCGATCAAGAAGAGAGTACTCGTAGATGATCGAGGAATAGTCAGTTATCAGAACATCCGCGCAATGAAGAAGACTATTGAGATCAGCGGCCGTGACATCAAAGATACGACTCGAATAGCTTTCGGGAATTGCTAAAGTCTCCTTGATAAAGGGATGCATCTTTATGAGGAAAACCGTCTCGCCCCCGCAGAAATCAAAGACCTTTTTCAGATCAAGCATATCTACAGGATAGAATGCCTCTGCCTGGCCCGTTCCGCGATAGGTCGGCGCGAACAAGATCCGGCGCTTCCCTTTAAGCCCAGGATATCGTTCAAAAATGCTGCCTTCCGCGCGCTGCGCTGCGTCCTCTGCCAGAAAGCTATCAATGCGCGGTAAGCCCAGGGGGAGAAACTTGTTTGCTGGCAATGCAAATACCTCTTGGTAAACCGGGATAAGCGGCGTCGATCCCACTATAACATGGTCGTAATACCGGTGGCTTGAAGCAAGCGCATCAGGCGAGCCTTCTTTACCAAAACGCGCATAGCCCACCGCCTTAAAGCCGACCCCCGCATGCCATACCTGGATGAGCTGGGTACGCCTGTCCAACTTGATGAGCTTAAAGAGAGGCGCATAATCATCAATGAAGACGAAGTCCTGTTTTGCGAGCATAGCAACAAGTCGTGACCAAGCACCCAGCAAGGCCACACGTGACATTGAGAGCGTCTCTTGGAAGAATCGCGTGACCACATACTTCTTATCGAGCCCCCGCTCACGCAGCCTCTGGTCAAGCGCCTGTAAGTTGCCATCGATCGTAGTTTTTGTCTCTGACATCAGCAGAATATGTGTGCCATCATGTTTGTGACAGCGAGAAAGAACAGCATAGAGCATCTTTAGGTATTCGTCTGCTCCTTTGGCGGGCAGCCGCGCTGCCCAAGAGACAGTACGCTCTTTGCGAGCGCGCGTATCTTTCCTTTCAAAGGACACCCACAGGACACAGGCCTCATCTCCCCCAACCTCTTCTGATATCAGTGCCGCGCAATAGGTATGGCCCTTTTTGTCGTAGAGGAACTCCCGGTCAAGCGAACTGAGTTCTTTGCGCGCCGCATCTGAAAGTACCAAGGGCCGGGGCTGGCCACTCTCGTCAAGGGCCGCAAAGAACCAGTGCCCACCAGAAAGCATCTCCTTCCCGGGAAGTCCGGTCGCATTAGGAAGAAACAGCGTCAGCATGTTGCCGGCACAATCAAGCGGATGCCATATGAAGGGATCCTCTTTACTTGCTATTACAAACCGTTTGCCTGCTCCCGCATCAGAAAGCTGAAGCCTGATCTGTGCCCGAATCCATGTAATCTGTTCAATATGCTCACGAAGCATCTCGGGCAGACGGCCTCTCGAGAAGCGGCATCACGAAGTCAACGATATCCTTGGTGGCCGTGGGCGTCATAGTGACATACTTATTGATGAAGGCCCGCAGGTAATCCATGTTATAGTCTTCTTGACTGATAGCTTTAAGAATCATATGGATATCAGGCGAAACGACACCCGGGCACTCGTGCAGATAGTCAAAGGTCAGGCCTCTGGTGCGTTCATATTTCTCATAATCAAAGCAATAGAAATACAGAGGGATGTCCCTTACCCCCGCCTCATACACAATGCAGGAATAATCGCTGATAACAGCATCGGCAACAAAAAGCATGTCAAAGGTCGTGAATTCCCGCGGCGACAAAACTCGTGGGTCATCTATCACGATCTTCGAGAGTGGGTGCAGCTTGATCGCAAGATTATAGCGCTCGTAGTCTGTTGACTCCACAAGAACGGTAACCGCCTTTTGGAGCCCCCGCTCATCTTTGCGAAAAGTTGGACAATACAGGATGGTCTTCTTCTCCGAAAGATCCCCAAGTCGCTCAAATACTTTCTCGCGTGTTTCCTGGGCATAGTTCTTGCTGGTCAGAAGGTCTAGATACGGGAGTGGCTTAATTACCACCTTGCGGGGGTCATTACCGAATCCAGCTGCCAATTGCTCACGATATGCATCAGAGCTTGCAAAGATGTAATCATAATTTGCATGCATCCGCATAGCATGAGCAAGCTTTTCTGAAGAACCTTCACTAGTATCTAAAGCAAGATGACCGAATTTCTTCATGGTCCCAATAGAGTGCCACATTTGAATGATGACCAGATCCGGTTTATGCTTAGCCACGCTGGCAAGGATGCAGTACCCATCCAACATCACGACACGTGAACTGGAAAAATGATACATTTGCTGCAGCATGTGAAGCCCATAGCTGACAATGCCCGTGAAACTTCTGTCGAGCGTTTTACAGAGAATCACGACTTCAGGAGGATCTTCACGCAACTCAAATTCTTGTTTAAGCAATTGGAAATTGATCGAGGGGGTATCTGATTGGCGACTGACCAACGTCACCTTATCGCGTGTAGAAATCACAGCTTTTACTATGCTATAAATACCGTTCAATACGGCAACTGCAATTTTTATCACAAAATTCCTTTTACAAAATAAAGGGGCAGAGACCTGTCTATTTTAACATTCTGAGACTTTTTGTACGCTAACTGCCCACAAACGGAATAAAGGCCAATGAAACTCGCGCTGTTTACCTGAGCCTTGGCGCCATACCTTACAATAGAGACAGGAGGTATCCCTATGACAGAACAGCCGGTACAGCCACCTGCCCAACCAACGCCGCAGCAACCACCTGCTCCAATGCAACCGCAACAAGCACCCGCCCCACAACCACCGCAGCAACCACCCAAGCGCCCAGGAATGAGCGCGGGCAAGATCGTCGCTCTCGTGCTCAGCATATGTTTAGTGTTGGGGCTTGCCGTTTGCGGTATAGGCTACGCCGCCTATACCTCCCACCAGCGGACTCTTGAAAACGAGCGCAAAGCAGCGGCCGCGGCGGCAGAAAAGGCGCGCTTGGCGGAGGTCGACCGCAATGTTAAGGTCTTCAAGGATGATATGAACGAGTTCCTTGGACGGGAACTTACCACTCAGCAGCAAGGCCTCAATGTGAACGCCACGGGCGACGTAGGAAAATTTGAAATCTTCTTTAACAGCCAGCTTCAGGCTTATCTTAAGGCGCTCAATGATCACGATACCACTGCCATAAGGTTCCATAATACGGCGGTCTCATTAAGCGTTATCGCCACTGACCCCAGCCTTGCCACTTCAAGAAAGAACCTGGCGGCCGTGCGGCAAAGCAGCGCCAGTTTCTATGACTCTGCTCGCCCGCTTTTCAGCAAGCAGACATTCGAGGATCAACTCAAGGGCAGCAGCCTGCCCGCGACTGCGCAAGCTGCGCTGCTTGACACCGTGGCCCTGTACACGACGCGCTTCGACGCGGCGCTTACGCAGGCGCAGCAGACCGAAAACGGCAGCTGGGACGCACACCAGAAGTTTATCGACCTGCTAGCGGCGCACCCCCAAAGCTGGAAGGTCCAGGGGCATACGCTGGAATGGTATTCCACGTCCTATTTCAACCAGGCGGAAAAACTTAACACCACGCAAATGCAGTCGCTCCAGAAGGCGCTGGATACCCTCTGGTCTGCAGGCGCCGTCAAGATGCTACGCTCAGGCCTTATGACCTAAAGCCCCTGTTACCATCTCCTGACGTTCTGCGCTTCCTCAAGGAAGAAAAGCTCCTCGATC
>Ga0123357_10009488_pt1 | contig 12292 bp, 6 predicted proteins | sample TergutEmb28metaG_FD_89873 | JGI IMG/M metagenome (GOLD analysis project Ga0123357, IMG submission 89873) | Embiratermes neotenicus P4 segment gut microbial communities from Petit-Saut dam, French Guiana - Emb289 P4 | ecosystem: Host-associated > Arthropoda: Insects > Digestive system > Gut ...
AGTAGAGTGCGCAGACACCAAAGAAGTCCACACTTTTCTCTGGCCAATATCTCCGTAACCATTGAACTTTGGATATAGGTGTTTTGGGTTATATCGGTATAGTTTAACCTAACGAACACTCTCCCGAAGTTAGGTCCTTTCCTCCTGGGACACCCTGTATATATATGTGTATGTGTGTATGTGTGTGTGTATGTGTGTGTGTGTGTGTAACAATCAGAAGCTACAACATTAGATTTGATGATTTTGTGTTTTGGTATATCTATATGAAATTTCCCGAGCGAATTTAGTTTTCATTCATCTATCAAATGAGAGAAATGCAGCTTGATTTCATCCAGTCTGAAAATAGAATCCATACTTATGCCATAAATCACAAATAACACTATTCTATTTGAGATTCGTTAAGGTGACTTTTAAATAAATTAATTCTGCTCACAAGTGAAACAGCTATCAGGTATGGATGGTAGCTGCGATAGTTCTGCATTACGGTTGCGGACGATCAACAATGGACAACTTGACAACTACAGACTGGCAAGCACACAAAGAAAAACACCAATATACGTGGTATAAGGAAATGTTTTACAGGCCCGGAGGCAGTGGCCTCTTGTGAGCATCGTTATGAGCCTTCAGATTCCACAAAAGGCAGGCAGTTTCTTTAGCGTTTGACTCTTAGCTTCTCAGGAATAAATTCACTGCACGAAGTTACTGAGTGTAGGGTAGTCATGTAATCGTCTATTAATAAGTCCCGCTGTATGAAAACTCAAAATACCGAATCCAATCTTTGCTTCATGTGGTACTGAGTGACTTGGGACTTAGATAATGGTTTTTTCTATGGTCTTAGGACATGTGGACCGTGAGAACTTAATGCTGAGAGCTATAATTCTTCCTTATGGTAAGACACTAAAACTTCTATGCTGATAGTCTGGCTCTTCTGGTTATCAAATTAAGTAAACGTTTACCTACTTTTTATATTTTTTAAAGTTGCGAAGCCATGATGAAAAGAGGTCTGTATACTTAGCTGAGACACTCATCACCACTGCAGAATAAGAAATTTAAAATCCTAAAATTCAGGGCTTTTCTTACTCCCTTAAACATCAAAATTTGCCTGATACACTTTTCTGATCCAACGCAGCCTGCCACGACAGTTATATTCCCTTCGTTTTCCACATGAATTGAAACAATTTCATTGTATTATCCTTCCTAATTCACTAACTCCTTGGAGCAGACTCCTTCTTGAGAAATTACCATTTCCCAGCTAGTCAAGAAATTCATGTTATTTTACGGAACTTCATGGCTCATTATCCCGTTCAAATGAGCCAGTCACTTCCCTCTACTGATCCAGATCATACACGTTCATCACCCCCCATCCTATGCGTTGAAGATCCGCTTAAATATCATCCTCCCAACTACACCTGTTTCTTCCAAGTGGTCTATTTCCCTTTGGCTTCCCAGCGAAAAACCTGTATGCACCTCGCCTTCTCGTTCGTGCACATAACCTGCCCAACTCATTTTAACTGATTTTCTCACTCACAAAATACTGAGTGAGGAGTAAAAATAATGAAGCTCTCTTCATTATGCGGTTTTCTCCAGTCCAAATATCTTCCTCCACACCTTATAATCAGACACCCCCAGCCTATGTTATACAATAAATATAAGAAACCGAACCTGAGCATTAGACAAAACAAGAACCAAAATTATATTACTCTTTATTTAACTTCCGTATTTTTGGAAAGCAAACGGGAAGACAGAATGTTCTGCGCCGAATAACAGCAGGCATTCCCTGAGTTCGTCTACAGTTCATTGCTTCATTCATGCAATTTCGATGTTAGCAGTGTCATTCCCAAGCAGTTCCACTCCACATTTCCTTTGCTATTTATTTCCAAAATGTATTGCATAACAACAGATATATTGATATTACACAGACTTTTCAGTTTATTAAAGCAGTGGAATCCTTTTGCCATGTCCAATTTACTGCCACAGTGAGGCACTTCTCCTTTAGTCAGTCGTTGAACTTCTGCACATGAAAGACACCCGGGTTTTCGAATGCTCAGGTTAGAATGTCTTCTAACAAGTTCTGAAGCAAGTCTATCCGTACGTTATTTTCCATTTCCCACGGGCATCTGGTTTCGTACACCACTGTTAAATTAAACGCAGCCCACCTGAATGGATGTTACTCCAGGCGTTCTTTGTTAGAGACACAGAATTCTTTTACCCAATAAGTTTCCCATTTCTGCAGGAAGTACAGTTGGATAAAAATCCTATCTCCGACACTATACATTGAAACCCGCTTTCAGTTTCCTCATATTCTTTACTGACTCTCTCCAATACTCTGATTCATCTTCATTCGTCTCCATTACATTTGCAGACCACATCAACTGTCTGCCTTGATAGTTAGGTCCTATTATTCAGGGATTCAGCATTGCTACAAAGATAATGTAAATGAACTAACAAAATATTGTGAAGGTTACTTTGTATTTAAATCTGTAAAGAGATGTCGTATTCTCTAACCCTTTGCCAGATAAGAGTTCTAGAAACATTTTTGCCTTATTTAATAAGACGGTGTATTTTGATCTTACAATTCCCGTAGAACTTCCTCCAGCTCTTCAACTCACAACCGCTAGCACACAAGAAATATTCAACAAAATACTCTGAAGCAGATGGCAGCAAGTGTCACACAAATCAAACATGATGCCGAAAAACGCAAGCGCAATGCGTTTGACGGTGACCTCAGTCAGAAAACAAATATCATGTAATTTAAGACTTCCGTCGCGGTGTGGATGAGATCTGCGCTCATCTGGCATACTAGGCGGCCTTTGGGTTTCTTGACCGTTCAAGATTGGACCTATAGGTTGCCATGAAACGTCGGGAAGGAATTACTAATATACGCTGCGTAATATACCAGAAGAGCGCAGATATCAAATATCACGCACATTTTAACAGAACAACTAGCTAAAACGCGTATTCTTCTTTACGAAAGAAAAAATGACACATGAAAAAATCTTTTGCGTAGATGATTATAATACAACTGACTTTAGATGTTCCACATTACAGCGCCAGAATTAGATTTGTGTTACTGACTTTAATACGCCAAGAACATTTGTTAAAACTTAAGACTATTGGAAATGTAGCTACATTTCCCAGAATGTAGCTACATTTCCCAGAATGTAGCTACATTTCCCAAAATGTAACACATCACACTGTAATTTGTCTTCAGTCTACAAAGCAAATGAAAAAACTTAAAAACTCTTTAGACTTAAGAATGTAACCCAGTAAGTTCGAATAACGTTTCTGATTCTTATTTGGGAGTTCATGTTTCGAAGGTCGACCAGAGCACCGGTTATCATGATACCTGGCGGCTGTGATCATGGTGCATTGGTGAATGTTATTTATAGCAGGCTGTGATCTCTGGCTCCCAAATGATGGCCATACGGCCGAAACAGATTACTCAAACAATTGAAGTTAATGTTGAAAAATAAACTTCGAATTATTAAGTGACTTAAATGGAATTTGGTTTGTGGTGGTTACTTGGTTATGCAGGTTGAGTCCTAACGCAATGGCATGACATCAAGAACAAAATGTTAATTTTTAATTAAAGATTCTTAATTCTTGGCTATGAGTGCCACTGTCGCAGAGATCTGTGTCCGTTACTTCCCTCATTTGACACGAAGCAGCAACACCCGAAATGTCCATAGTACATTTCTGTCGCTGGAGTTATTGTGTGAAATGACTGTGCAAGCAGTGGGACGGACGGGGGAGCATGGACTGAATTGATCTGGCTTAGGATACGGACAGGTGGCGGCCTCTTGTTAATGCGGTAACGAACATTCGGTTTCCATAAATTGCGAGGAATTTGTTGACGAGCTGAGGAGCGGTTAGCTTCTCAAGAAGGACTGTTCCGCATGTAGTTAGTTGGTTGGTTCGTTGATTCGTTCGTTCTCTCGTTAGTTCGTTGGTTGATTAGTTGGTTAGTTGCTTAGTTAGTAGTTAGTTAGTTGGTTGATTAGTTGGTTAGTTGCTTAGTTAGTAGTTAGTTAGTTGGTTATTAGTTAGTTGGTAAGTTGGTTGTTCGTTCGTGTATTGTATACAAATCTGTTCTCCGTTACGTAGAATTCAAAACCACTTTTGTAATATGAAGCACACACAAAAATACAAAGCAGCTCGATAAGCTGTGCTGTCCACGTGAACAGCAAATCATTTCCTCCGCTTTTTTTCGCATATCACAATCACTTTATCAAACACAGCTGTCCTGGCTTCGAGTCACATTGAGGAAGCCTAGCCCGTTAATACCATCGTCAAAAACGTGCAATGAGGAGCACAGAAACAGTCTAATGTGCATGATAGATAAGAAGAGCAGTAGGATCCTCACTACATGCGATCTGGAGTTCTGCTAAACAATAAATAAGTCAGGTGATTTCAGGCTTCCGCCGCCGTGTAAACGAGATCTTCGCTCTTCTAGAATTTAACGCAGTGTAGATTGGTAGGTTCTTGGACCCCCTCAATCCTTGAAGATGTGACGGATAGGTTGTCCCCTACCATCAGTACGTAACTACCAATCCACACTGCGTAAAATTCCAGAAGAAATAAGATCTCAGTAAATGAAATGTTAGCTCTTACCTACAGTAAACACACTTCGTCTTCATGTCAGGAAATAATATCTTTGTGTTATAACAAACGCAGTATAGTACAAATACAACGTTCAATTTACTGGTACTTCATGTGTTCAAGTACGTGATACCATATTAACCATTGTGGTTTAAGGGGTTAACGGGGCCACGAATCAAGAGAAAAATTTGTAAAGTATATTGCTCTTGCATATTACAGTAAATATCTAGAATTTACTATTTTCTCCCAACGTCTGTGGTACCACAAATACTGCTTTCATATCTATGACTTTCTGTGTCGTAATTATCAAGCCCTCCCTATCAAGTATAATGAAATTTGGGGGAGGGGTATACAGCATCGAAAGTAATGTAGATAAGTACATGTAAAATTGCGTTAGTAAAAGGCGGTGGAAAGAGACAAATTGGGAGACCTAGAAGTCGAGAAGAGAATATCAAAATATATGTTAATTTAAATAATACAGTAACTTGCTTAGATTGAAAAAATTAAAGAAAGTAATTCCTCTGGAGGAGAGAATCCGGTTTCAGATAGGGTATAACACATTGCCATGCCTGATTCTCGAGTAATTTGCTTTCTTTCAATTAATTTCAAGAAACGTAAATTGTTCTCCTTCTTGAGAATAGTTAATGCTGACATGCCAAAGTAATTACAACTTTCCACATATAATTTAACAGAGTTTAAAGACGATGAGATTAACCATTCCACACTTTTGACAAAAACTGTATACCACCCATATTGGGAGCGGGTAGCTGACATTTCGCCTACATCTAATGCTGAACTTGAGTGAGAGAATGAGAGAAGCTAAACCTCCGCTCCAAAATGCCTTCATTACGTGTAGAGGCACAGTCATATATTTCTCTTATCTTTCATGTTACTTATATGACATTTTCGCTGCTTTTAGTTATTCGGGTTAAAAATGTCCATGTTCACAAAACATTACGTAAAATAAAATTATATATAGTACCTTTATAAATTATGCGCAAAAAGGAAAAAGAAAGGAGCAAGAAAAGAAATAAGAAAAATAATTCCTTGAACTTATGTAATCCACTGATTGTATAGAGTAATGTACATTTCATGTATATATTACAAAGTATATGGTCATACACAACCAAAGTAAATTTTTAAGATTTATTGATGCAATAATTTGGGCTTGACATAAAGGATCTATTTAAATAAAATTTTTCTTATATTACATTTCACATTTTGAAATTTTATACATTTTTTAAAACCTATTTTATTCTTTTCTAGCATTTATTATGCATTTTGTAAAGCGTGAGATCTCATACCGATTTGTGGTTAAAGTTTCACTAAACGTTCTTAAAATAATCGGCCTGGTGATGACTTATGTCAAGCCAAAACTTGTTAATCTCAGTATAATCTTAGCAACTGACCAACTTAATGCACAAATTCTTGTTTTATAATAAGTTTATTATATTCCTCTACATGTTTCGAGCACTATATGTTCATCATCAGAAGGTGAAAATTGTATTATACAGCATCTGGTATCATCACACCTGTAGGTGGCCGTCCCGTGTACAGTCCTCTCTCAAACTGTACACCGGACGGCCACCTACAGGTGTGATGATACCAGATGCTGTATAATACAATTTTGACCCCCTGATGATGAGCACATAGTACTCTAAACATGTAGAGGCATATAATAAACTTATTATAAAACAAGAATTTGTGCATTAAGTTGGTTAATTACTGAGATTATACTGAGATGCACGGTCAGCAAAACATCAAAATTTCCTAATCTTGTTGCCTAAGTAAATTTGAAAAATTGGCTTTGGTTGTGTATGATTTTATACAGTGCAGAATATACAGTGCAGTATATACCTGATTGATAATACAACGGGATGAATCATGTTAATGACGCAGGGCTCCTCTATTCTGTCCAGGATTTAGGCTTCACTTTAAATTAACTATTAGACTTCACTTCTGTCAATGTTTCTCTTATGGGGGATAGAAAGGAGAGTAGTCTGTGTCACTGCAGTACCACATTAATCACTATAAGCTTCATGGGAGAGTCGTATAGTGACATTATAGCGGGGGACCAAGCAGTTCTGGCCTGCGCTGGAAGCGTCTGGTTCAGGTTAGGTAACAACGAGAGCTGAGACGTGGCCTCGACATACAAATGTGGGAATACTACATATTTAACAGAGGTGCAACAATCATGGCTTTAATCCATTTGGCTCTGGAGCTGGACATTTACAGTTTAGCACACCATTTATGTACAATGTAAATATTTCATGAACCAAGAAGGGTAGCATTAGGAAATACACGGAATTTTGTGGAGGAATAAACGAAGATGGTGAAAGTCTAAAAAAGATAATTAAATAATGTATTTGTTGACTAAATATATAAAAAGCGTACTCTGGGAGTAGCGGTATGCCTGTCCTATATATAGGGTACTTGGTGCCTAAAGGTTAATCCATTTGGCTAACAGCTAAGTTCGTAGAACTTCGAAATATATATGTAATGAGACTACGTTGCATACGTTCATCCTTTTACCACTAATATAATTACTCTGTATTCGGTGAAAAACAGAGCACTGAAAATCTCAAAGTCAGATTGCTTCTTGTTAGTGATTCAAAAAAAATGTTATAAAATGATTAATTAAAGTGAATATGCTAAACCACACAGTGTGTTTATTCATTTAATTATCCCTTGCGCATTTGTTAGTGTTGAAACCACTAATAGGCTGTAGAAAGTGACAAATAGAGATGAGTTACTTCTACGAATCTCCTAATATACATCCGGTGGTTAATTCAGGGGAGTGTGATGGGTTTATACGTAACAGGAGTAGTGCAAACCAAAAAAGTGTGTGCAATTCGAGCAACACACTTTGCATGAAGAGCTTGTAGAAACGTCAAAATATAAAGTCCGTGCATATAGCTGTTCAAGAAGTTACCGGAAGTAGCTTCGTTTTACATCATAAGTAACAAGTATTTAACTACAGCTGCTAATAACTACTTTACAGCAAAACTAACCCCGTCTTAAGTATTACGAATAACTTCACCTGTATTCGCATTCAAGACCTGTGATAGCATAAGTCAACACCTGCATTCCCACACATCAATGCCTATAATCGCGTACGTCAACACCTGAATCTCCACTCCATTCACACTTGTATCCATGTACGTCAGTGCCGGCTTCGGCATAAAATACCACCTACGCCCGGATACGTCAGTGCCTGAATTCGCATGAATTAACACCTGCTTCAATTTAGTCACTTACAGACCACATACGCCTCAACACAAAAGGTCCCATATACATAAGTGTTAACTGATATTACTGCAAAAGACTTAATATTTGCGTTGTGATAATAAACTGTAATACAAAGCACATGTTGCATACATTGCATTTGTTTACATTCCTACACCTTCTTTTGTAATTATATCACAGCTTCTTCATCACAGCTTTTCGACTCGAAGACTGCTACATAGTCTATTTACGTGACATAACGGTAGCCATTTCCGTATAAGGAGAACAAGAATGTTATATCCTTGAGTAAATTCATAACATATAAAACTTAAACGACACAGAAGTCGGCAAAAATTAACATTACCTGACAGGCGCTAAAAGTTTAAGAGACAGCAAGTCTGCTGAACTCGTGGCTTAAAGCAGCAGTCTGACATAACCAGGTATACGTACATCGAGATACACTACGTACTTTCTAAACTGTGAATGTTCCAAGAATCTTACGTTGCACACATTGGCAATGATCGATATCTACAATAATTTTGTATTTTATTTATTAGCAATTCTATGTGATGTAGGCCGCTACTGCGATTGGTTACTCTCTCAAATTTTGCTTCCAACTCATCTTCCAAAATATCACCAAAAAATATAAAAACAACCAAACAATTAAATCAACAAGAACAGAACAGCAGACAGAAGAAACCACGGAATTTCCTCTCAGCCTTACAGCACTTAACTTTTAACTTCAACGAGAAATTAAAATCTTAATTGTGTTACAAGGAAGGCAATACAGACAACTGTTTTAAATTAACTTTATTAAAAATATATCAGAAAACCTTATCAACGTGTTAGTGATATCTAAACAACATTCACAACAGAGTCTTCCATGTCCCCGGCGGGATTCGAACTCACAAACCCAGCAAGCGAGCGGCCGCAGACTCATGCCTAAGACTGCACAGCCACTGACAATGGCTGTGAATTAAAATACGTGGTTAAATGTATTGTAAAGTGGAACTATAAAGCAAATCACTACCTAACATCTTATCCATAACAAATTCTGGAGCCGTTTTCTGATTTGTTCCAAGTCGAGATGCTTTTGTGCTGTATTATTTTATTCGCCAGAAGCATTAACGAGCCAAACACATAGCTTGGGTGTCCATAATGCAATTCTAGTAAAAGAACCTAAAGAATTAAAACACGAAACTGTGATGTTAACCTCCCATTATTCGTGCTTAGATGCAGCTCAACCCTAAGAAAATAACAAACTGAAGGTATATATGAAGAACGTGTTGGAGGTAATACCGAACCTAAAACAGGTCACAAGAAGGGGGATAACTTTCAAAGTAGGAGCTCCATAATCTGCGCTATTTGCGAGGTGTGTCTAAAAAGTAATGAGATTGGTGCTATAAATTTTTATTAACAACTGAACTGCAAATCAACATTATCCCCTTGGGAAGCCATACACCGCCGGAGACGTTGTTCCCACTCCCGGTAGCAGTAATGGAATTCTTCATGTGGAAGTTCCCTCAGCTGGTCTGTCACGAACTTTTGGATGTTGCCCACAGTTCGAAAACGACGATCTTTGAGGTGAAATTTGAGTTTCGGGAAAAGAAGTCACAGGGACTCAGAACATGCGAGTATTGGGGCTGCTGAACCACTGGAATACCGTTTTTGGTCAAAAGTTCTTTCACGGAGATGGCAGTGTGATAGGGAGCTTTGTCGTGATGGAGCATCCAAGTGTTAGCAGTCTCTGGCCGGACACAATGAACACTTTTTCTAAACCTTTCAAGGATCTCACGACAGTACTGTTTATTAACTGTTTGTCTTTGAGGCACGAATTTCTTATGAACATCCTGACCGTCGAAAAAACAAATTAGCATGGGTTTGATTTTCGATTTGTTCATTCTTGCTTTCTTCGGGCGCGGTTATTTGTTCGTGTGCCACCTCAAACCTTGTCGTTTGGTTTAGGGATCGTACTCGAGAATCCACGTTTCATCACCTGTTATTACATGTTTGAAAAAGTTTCGTCATTTTCGATGAGTTCAAGAAGGTCCAGGCACACATTCCTTCGGTTTTCCTTTTGTTCGTCGGTGAGGTTTTTTGGAATCAGCTTTGCACAAATTTTCCGCATGCCCGTTTCCTCGGGTCAAAATATCATGGACGGTTTGGTTATTCAAATTCAACTCACTGCCAATCATTCTGGCTGTCAAACGTCGATCAGACCTCACGAGAGCCCTCACTTTGGTCACATTTTCATCCGTTTTTTGACGTACAAGGTCTTCCAGAACGAGATTCGTCTGCCACACTCTCACGGCCATCCAAAGATGCTTTATGCCACCTCAAAACCTGTGCCTTCGATACAGTATGCTCACCGTAAGCCCATTTTAATTTTCCGTAAGTTTCTGTTGCGTTTTCATTAAGTTTGACGCAAAATTTGATCGCGCAACGTTGCTCAAGATTTCGTTTCTCCATTTTCGTAACGCGACACTACTACACACACAATTCGCTGTCAAGTCAGAAGTGTTAAAACTATCGAGTTGAAAATTGCACTGAACATCATTAGGAATGCACGTCTCGGCTGGTGTCGGAGGCGTGGCTAAAATGTTGCCAGTTCTCGAGCCACGCGTTCAGTCTCGTTACTTTTTAGACATATCGCGTACATTGTGATATTAGGGAGATTTTATTACAGCTGCATCGTGCTTTGGATAACAAGGAGATAAGATGTGAATGAAAAATTTAGACCCACAATAAAGGATGTAAAAGTGTGAGGAAGAGGAATAAAAGAAAAAGAAATTTCGGGGCATGGGTTGGAGTACCTTCAATAAGGATGAAGCCAGTGCCGCTTGTTTATTACGGTAATGAATTTTCAGGTTCCGTGGAACAAGGAATTATTTCTTAAAAAGCTTAGTGACTCTCAGCTTTCCACAGAAACACCTACACCATTGTCTGCGTTACTTAACTATTATGCTTGCCTGTAATATTCTTGTTGTTGAGGCAAATACGGAGGGAACTGGAAACGGGTTAAGTATGACACAAGTGGCGTATTACTAGTGTGATGTTTTGTGAGGAAATGTGCTAGTTGTAAGGCTTACAAATAGAATTTATTCATGAATATCAGAAAAATACGTTTAAACCCGAATCATAAGAAACACTTCTTAAAACAATGCATAAAACCTACTTCCACTCTGTGTAGACACTCAGATATAGGCTTCCATGTGTTGTATAAGTTCACAATCCTCAAGTAAAATGCATTTTAGATGAGAGGTTACAGCTGAGAGACAGACGTATAAGGGAAAGAAGCCTACCAACAGCTATCCTAAGAGTAGCCGCCACATTTAGTTCAGAAACATGGCAGTAACCATGTGAAAACCTTCATGGATACGATGTAAGTTGTCAGTGAGCAACACGAACCTGTCTGTTGTAAGACAGACTACGTGGAAGACGGTTGGATATTTTTCAATTCTGAGCTGTTGAAAAAGTAGAGTAGGCTCTACACAATTTTTTTTTTCTGAAGACGAACTCAGATCCTTAATTTATTTACGCATTTTAATGTCCCCGCGCGGTCTAAGGCGTAGGTCTGCGGTCGCTCACCTGCTGAGGTTGTGGTTAGAATCCCACCGGGGGCATAAATGTCTGTTATGAGTGTTTTGTGTTGTCAGGTAGAGGTCTCTGAGACGAGCCGGTCACTCATCCAGAGAAGTCCTACAGAATGTGATGCGTCATTGAGTGTGATCTAGAACCTCGTGAATGAGGAGGACCTGGCCCACTGGGGGCTGTTGCGCCAAATTAAAAAAAAAAGTTTCATAAAGTCAGGTATAAATTACACCAGCTATTAGTCTGTTCAGAAGGTGATCCAAATCTTGGATTATTATTAACATTCAGGATAACGTGTTTGTAAGAAGACAGAGGTTTTCTAATAATAAGAACTCGTCAAAAAAGAGAAAAGATACACGTACCAAAGTCAACAAGTGACTCAGAGGGCAAATAAACGTGAAATTGATTAATCTGATGGTTTGTGTGACTGAGATGCAGCCCACTGGCCATGCACAACATTTTCTGGCATGATAATATGGGAATAAAGGAGCCCAGTGTGTGGAGTGTTTGGTTGGGTGCATGAAGAATACTGTGTGAGCACCATGCACAGCTGAAATGTAGAAATGTGGTTCGGTGCATGAAGAATACTGTGTGAGCACCATGTGCAGCAGAAATGTAGAAATGTGGTTGGGTGCATGAAGAATACTGTGTGAGCACCATGCACAGCTGAAATGTAGAAATGTGGTTGGGTGCATGAAGAATACTGTGTGAGCACCATGCACAGCTGAAATGTAGAAATGTGGTTCGGTGCATGAAGAATACTGTGTCGTGCCCACTGGGGCATGGGGTTGATCTTCCACCAAGCTAAGCCCAGATGGACACGGAGGGAGGAGGATTCTAAGTCCTCAGTTCTAGATCTGTGTCTAGGTATGCGTAG
>Ga0123357_10009492_pt1 | contig 12289 bp, 15 predicted proteins | sample TergutEmb28metaG_FD_89873 | JGI IMG/M metagenome (GOLD analysis project Ga0123357, IMG submission 89873) | Embiratermes neotenicus P4 segment gut microbial communities from Petit-Saut dam, French Guiana - Emb289 P4 | ecosystem: Host-associated > Arthropoda: Insects > Digestive system > Gut ...
GCTACCGTGACCCAGACAGCGGCAAGCGGTATGCCTTTTTGACGAACCATTTCCGTCTGTCGGCCAAAACCATCGCCGAGGTCTACCGCGAACGCTGGCAAATTGAGCTATTCTTCAAAGAAATCAAACAAAATCTGCGTATCAAGAGCTTTGTCGGCAATTCGGCAAATGCTGTGCTGATCCAACTGTACACAGCCTTAACGGTCTGTCTGCTCCTGAAATACCAGAAATTCCTCAGCCACCTCGGGCTGTCAGTACAGCAACTTTTCCAACTCATTCAGCTCAACCTGTTCGGTGTGGCTTCCTTGGAAGAACTCTTGAATCCTCGACGACGAGAGGATGAAAACCCTTATAACCTCAGCTTGTTAAACTTGGCTGCTTAGCCGGACAACAATGATTTTCAATAGTAGCTATTATTTGTGCGGCAATTTCACTCGCAAAAAAGCATCGTGGTCGGGGTTTGGCTATAGCCGGGATGATAACAGGAATACTTGGAGCGTTAATCTCACTCGGAACCATTATGTGATGCGACTGAGACTGCTTTTGGACGGATACTTTCTCATAGCGGACTTCTTCGTTTTTCAGGATCGCCGGGCAGTCAAATTGTATTCGACCGTTTCCGCCGGCGCAACGTCATGCTCCCATGGTCTTCTGTAGACAAAACGCAGAGTGTCGGTTCCCGGTGCTATAACCAGGAATTTCCATGTACTCATACCGCCGGAACCTGCCATTTGTGGCTGTGCGGGCACATATACTTCCTCCCCGGACAATTCAAGAAAATCCGGCATCCTGGCGATGGTCCAGCTATATCCAGTGGTGGGGTTGCCCGGCAGCGTTACAGACCAAGTTTGGCCTACCGTTACTGCTGTTTGCCTGTCATTCTGGCTTGCGGACATGTTTTGCCCGCTGGAAAAACAAACCGTCAATGTCAGGAATGCCGCTAACAGGAATAAAGAATACCGCATGTCTACCCCTTCGGTGTCGCAGCCCGGAAGATCGGGAAAAAGCACGGTGTACACGCCATCTGTGGGAATAAAACCCGTATAATACACTGCCGTGACACTTCCGCCACTACCTTAATAGTGTGAGACAAAATTTCCATGCGTACAGGGCTTCCGCAGATCCGCCATCAAGCGGGATGTACTCTGCCTCGTTACTGGTTACGATAATCCCTTTTTTCAATGCAAGCTCTTTCATCGCCTCTGCCAAAGCGCCCAATTCTCGCTTTCTGGTTTTCGGCTCCGCCAAGCTTGCGCAAACTTGAATGAGCCGCCGTTCTCCGCGCTCTCCGAGTACCAGGAAGTCCACTTCCTTGTTGCTCCGCGTTTTGTAGTAAAAAATTTGTGAGAATGTCCGGCGCAAGGCGCTGAATGCCGCGTTTTCATAAGCTGCCTGGCAAGAGCCGACACAGCGCGGGGATGGGCGGCGTTATGGCGTTCCATGATATCCCGGAATAAAGCAGCGTGAAAATACTCCTGATGGATTTTGACGCGTATGCGGCTGCACGATAAAGGGGAATCAGGCGTGTTGTTCAGTAAATTTGTTCAAAGCCGTAACCAGCCAATTGTTCAGACTGCTACCGTTAGCTTGGGCTTGAACGGCAAGCTGTGCATGTAGTCCAGGCGGCAAACGCAAGGTGACTTTACGGAATACGGCTTGTTCGGCTCACGGCCAATTTTTTTACATGTGGCAAGGTAATCATCGACAGTTTCGTGAAAAACTTACGGATGTCCTCTACGGAATCCGCATGAAAGCCAATCACATCGTTTATCCCGGCAATATGCCCGACAAGGCATTCATCCTCGGCGCTGAAGCCAACAATGGCGGTATACCCCTTGTATGTAATGGTATTGTTCATGGCACTACTCCCAACTTTATCAGGAATATTTTAGCGTCCCGAACTTGGTACGGTGCAGCTTCTTTCTTGGGATGCGGCCTGTGGAAATATCCTATTATATCATCCCGAATAAATCTGACTCGTGAACTACACAACCAATCGTCGGCAGCAGAGCTTCAATATCGGCCCACACCATAGTTTTAGGCGTTGGGTTAGAAAAAATTGCCGCAAGAATTTTTTGCTGCCTGCTGTTCATGGCATATAGTGGCATCCAATGGTGGCATTGCCAAGGCCCCGTATGTCGGAACCTACTCATAGCCGGCGTCTCCTTTGTCCTCTCTGGTAGGACTGTTCAGGTTCTACATGGCGCGGGACCTGCACGCATCTGCATGATCGTGCGTGCCGCTATGCAAAACAGCATGAAGGAGGGAGGCTTTTTCGTGCCGTCACATGCAATATCTTGAGGCGGCATTCTGGAATGAAAGTTGCAAAAAAAAGCCTGCCATAAATGATTTGGGGAAATTTTTTCCTATTTTCAACCATAGTGAGGTAGTTTCATGGAAATCTCAAGTCTTCTCAATACGTCACAGAACAGCCCTCTTGATGCGATTATGAATTACAATAAATACAATCAAGACGAGCAAGACAAAAGCAGCACCGGACTCTCCTACTCCGCAAATTCGGATCGAGTGAGTTTCTCGCAGGAAGCCATGCAACTGGCAGCTCAATCCGCAAGTGGCGGCCAGGATCAAAGCAAGAGCGGGGCGGCGGAGGATGGAGGAGCTTCCTTGGGCAGCGGAGGCGGCGGCACGGATAGTGGTTCAGAAAACGAGACATTGCAGGGTCAACTTCAGGGACTCCAAAGCAAACTTGCTGATGCCATGCAAAAAGGAAACGACGCGGAAGCGGGAGCCATTCAAGGACAAATATCGGCCCTCATGGCTCAGATTGCCGCTGCACAGGCATCCGGCGCATAGTTCAGGCGCAAGGGGGTGTGACGGGAAGCCTGCGGATGACTAAAAACCCCCGGTACAGGCCGGGGGTAGGGAAACAGGCGGACTTCACACCATCCGCCCTTTTTTGGACTTTTAGCTGTTGTATATGACAACACTGTGGCGGTTGCCGTACAAATTCGTGTTTTTCCTGGATAAACCGCCAGAACCCTGAGTCTTGGGCCGGGCCCGCCGACGCCGGCACTGGCGGTATACCCGCAGGCTGTTGGTTATCGCGATTTCCGCACCAGGGCGCTTGTCTATTGAAGCCCGGAAAATATGACCGTCTACGCGTCCCGGCTGGTATGCAGCACATCTTGGCGCCCTTGAACTTCTCCGGCGACAAATGGCTGTAGCGCTCCGTCATGCGGCATGGTTGAATGGCCCAGACCGAAGCGTCACGCCGTACAATAGGCAACGGCGAAATAGTTGTGACCTTGCCGCGAAAGCATGGCGTCAATGTCCAGCATTTTTTTCAGAAGCAGGCTGTCATCCGGGATATTGACAAGTATTCCGTCTAAGCCGAGCACATAGACCAATCCGCCAAGGGGAATAATCGTGCCTGTGGGGAAGTATTTCCGAAAGGCGGGCAAAATGGCGTCGGAGTCAGCGGCTTCACTTGGGTCTGCATGCATCATTTCCTCTACGCTCATCTGATTAGGTTCCTTTTTCCACATATATTCGCTGTCTGGAATGAGGAAATAAGCATCATCAAGGCTTTCCAGGATATTTTTCAAAATTCGCACTTGTTCATCCATCCATTGAAAACGGGTCGGCCCCACAAAGTCATACATAAAAAAGCAGCCGCCTTTTGCCAGCAAGTCTTTGCTCCAGCGCATGGCGGCGCTCGCATCAAGCATGTGGTGCATAGCGTTGTCCCAGTAAATGCAGTCATAGCTTGCGGGCGCTATGCGAGCTTGGAAGGCGTCGCCGATATGAAAACTGATCCGCTCGCCAATCTTGCGCCGCCCGGCTTCTTCCCTGCCTTCCAAAACGGCGTTTTCGGAAAGTTCGTAGCAGTCAAAATGCGTCACAACCCCCGCTTCCAACAAGGCCATTTCCTTAAGCCCTCTGCCGCAAGCCACGGAAAGCCCCCGTGCATGGGGAAGATGCGGACTGATGCGGCGGATGAGGCGGATATTGGCTTCCTGCACGGAGGAGCAAGGTTCATTGGCAATGAGGCGGGTCACATGATCAAGAATGGCGCGTGAGCCGGTCCACTTCAACCGTTGACCACCGGCTCGCTTTTTACTGTACCGTTCAGACCAGATATCACCGATGCGTTCCTGCAATGAGTCCATGAGAAGAATCCTTTCAGTCGAACCCTCAACCAACCTGCCGGCGAAGGTATGCCGGAGTCGGCGACGCCTTGGTAAAATAGCTCATTTACCACGTTCTTGAAAGCCTTGGACGTACCCTGTACGAAGTTGCCGTTGGCGTCTGTGAATACGTATTCCCCATTTACAACAGGCTCATTTAAGATCGTAATATATTTTGCACACGTATGCAAAAATGGAGGCACAACCACTTTGACATTTTTCTTGACATAATATCAGAATATGATATTGTCGCCCAGTGAAAGCGAAACACGCTAAAATCCTTGTTCTCATTTTTTCACATCCTGTCAGTGGGAATATTCGCTGGAGCGATGTCGAAGGCTTGCTGTCGGCTCTCGGCGCGGAAATTGTTGAAGCGGAAAGCTCTCGCGTCTGTGTATTTTTATTTAACGAAGTCAGAGTGTTTCACCGTCCGCACCCCTCGCCCGATATGGACAAGGGCGCAGTGACGAGCTTGCGTAAATGGCTGGAAACAAATGGAGTAACGCCATGATAAACGTAATGGAATTTGACGGCGGCTATAGGGCGGCCATCGCCTATGACCCGGAGATAGAAATGTTTCGCGGTGAATTTGTCGAATTGAACGGTGGCGCGGATTTTTACGCCAAAGACACAGCGGGGTTGAAGCGTGAAGGGGAAATTTCTCTGCGTGTTTTCTTGCAAGTCTGCAAGGAGAAAGGCGTCTCGCCGCGTAAGCCCGGCGGCAAGTTTGCCTTGCGGCTTGACCCGGCGATATACCATAAAGCCGGATTAGTGGCCAAGGCGCAGGGGTTGAGCCTGAATCAATGGATATCCCAATTAGTCAAGGAAGCAGTGAGCACATAGAGTAGGGGCCTCGCCGGAACCATTACAATTACGATTACAGTAAAAGACCTTGCTTGCCGTGTTGCCCCAAAGCGCAAAGGGGATTATCCTAAAGCTGCTGAAATGGCCTTGTTTATATCCTTGTAACCCAATGAGGTCGTTATGAAATTCTCCAAAATTTGTGTTATTGCACTGTGTCTTGCCGTATTAGGACTTGTGTCTGGAACAGGCTATGCCGACGACCGCGACGGGTACCCCGGCAAGCCGCCTCACGACAAGAACTACGATAAGCATGACAAACGTGACATGTATGATAGACATGACAGGCATGACAACGGGCCTGACAGACATGATGGACGTGATGGACGGGACAGATATGACAGGCGTGACCGGCATGATAGGAACTACGACAAGCATGACAGACGTGATATGTATGATAGACGTGACAAGCGTGACGGGCCTGACAGACATGACAGGTATGATAGACATGACCAACGTGACAGACATGATAAATATGACAGGGATGACCGACGTGACAGGCATGATAGGTATGACAGGCATGACCAACGTGACAGGCATGACCGGTATGACAGACGTGACGAGCGTGACAGACATGACAGGCGTGATCGGAGTCTCTAAGGCAAGACGGACAGGATGTTCGCAGTATCGGATCCCCTGTTCGGCTTTTATCCAGCCGGCCACGTGACGTCTCACAATTTCGGTTGCGGCCAATCTTGGTTGGGCAGCCGTTACCTGCCTTGCAGGGGCTTCCCTGCGTCCAGCCGTAGATTCGCTGAAGCAATATCTTGGAGGAACTAGCTTTTACTATGCAAACGAAACAACTTCGAAGGAATCGACCATGAAGGAAATCATAAAACTTCGGCTTGATCCCGAGACACGTGAGCAACTCGACTTATTGGCCGAGGCAAGCGGCAATTCCTCCGCCGCACTCGTGGCCGAGGCCGTGCGCAGATTCGTGGAACTTGAGTTTACGGCACTCGTAACCGAACAAGCCGACCAGCCAGAAAATGGCAACGGCGGGGCAACGCCTCCTGTCCGGTTGAAATTGATTGTTTAGACTTGCTACTTGGGCGGTATCGATATGAGCATACCGAATCCCACGCGCGGCTTTTATCCGGTTGTCCATTTGACGCCTCACATTTTCAGGTTGGCCTTAAAAACAACAAAAGCTCCCGAGGGAGCCTGCACCGTGACAGTTTTGGGACGGTTTTGTCAGAGCGATGGAACGATGGAACGGGCACTTGAGTGAAACTGCTATTGTGGAACCGTTATAACTCAGCAAATAATGTTCCTTTGTAAACGGCTGTGAAAACATGGAAAAAGAAGTGCTGGACGCACAAAATCCTCATTGGGAAGATACATACGGCAAGAACCGCGAAATGTTCGGGCAAGATGCAAGTGCGCCCGCGGTATATGCTGCGGACTATTTCAAAGCCAACGGCAAGAAAGACGTTCTGGAACTTGGCGCGGGTCAAGGCCGAGATACGCTTTTCTTTGCACGCGAAGGATTTACAGTACACGCGCTGGACTACACAAATGTCAGTGTGGCCGAAATCCAGAAAAAGGCGTCCGCACAGGGGGTATCACAGAACATTTCGGCAGTCCGGCATGACGTCAGGGAACCGCTCCCCTTTGCCAACGGCTCCTTGGATGCCTGCTACGCGCACATGCTTTTTTGCATGGCCCTCACAACCGTCGAACTCGTTTTCCTTTCCGGTGAAATAAGGCGTGTATTGAAGCCCAAAGGGGTTTGCATCTATACCGTCAGACATACTGGCGACCCGCATTATGAGACGGGTATCCATAGGGGCGAAGCCATGTATGAAGTGGGTGGATTTATTGTTCATTTTTTCAGCAAAGAAAAAGTGCATTCGCTTGCTGATGGGTTAAAAATAATGGAGATTGCCGAATTTGAAGAAGGCGGATTGCCGAGAAAGCTATTCCGCGTCACACTCGAAAAAATTTGAGTGCGCGCCGCATACCGGGCATGCTGAACTGATAATGAAATTTGTCGGCTCATTCTATTAGGCACCTCGCAACTTGAATGCAGTCAAAAAAACAGAAAGGCCCCAAAAGGAGCCTGTGCTGGCTACGTGCCAATTTTTTTACGGCGACAGCGTGGAATCAGGTGAAATTGAGAGCGCTTATGGAATTTTTCCAGTTTGCTGACTGCCTCTACATGTCATGTTCCACCAGCCGGACAACAATGCTCCGAACTCATGCATATAGCCCGGTTTGGCGTCGAACCTGATATACGCCAAACCGGGCTGTGCTTCCTTTATTGTAGCCTTGCGCCGTCCTGAGGGTATTTTTATTTTTGGCGGCAGGCAAACATGGGCCAAGAGAGCATGAATCAGCGCTTCCTAAGCGACGATGTTCAGATATGTGCCGATCCCCTGCGCGTTAAGCGCATCCGCGCGTAGGCCGAATTGCTGCTGGGAGGGCTGCTGTGTGCCGGAGAACTTGTCTCCCATAAGGTTGCTTACCATGTTTGACTGCGTGTTGAGGGCGCTATTCTGGGTTGCAAAGCTGAAAACTTGTTGCGTGTCCATTCCATTGATACCATCCATGGCATCCTCCGTCATCTGTTGGCCGAAGACGCGGGTGAGCCCCATGCCCGCCGACGTGCTCCGGCTGGTGTTATCGGCGGAATGCGGAAAAGGTTTAGGATGGCCTCGGCATTTTCACTCAGCTATTTCGTCGGCATACTTGCAGGCGCCTTGACCCGTACGACAGTCGAAAGTATATGTATCACGCCAAGCACAAAGATAGGGACTGAGGATAGGAACGATTACCGCCATCAGAACAATCAACGCACAAGGGAATGTTATCATGAAAAAGTTTATGTTTCTTTGTATTTTCGCGTCTTTGCTTTTATTGCCGGCACTGGCCTTCGCAGACAGATTTAGTGACTGCGACAGGGACCACTCCGGATACCTGAACTACAAAGAGGCGAAGAGATGCTTCGACATGGATAAAAGGACATTTAACGAGATTGACAGGAGCGGGAACGGAAAAATCTCCAGAAGAGAAATGAAGGACTACCAAGACGCCCAGAAGAAAAAGCACAGAAAAGGTTGGCATGATTGGTTTTGAGCAGGCAGCGATCCCTGAAAAATCCGTGAGGACATACTGCCTTCTCTGCAGAATGGCCCCCAGGGGTCTGCCCCCTGTCAAGTAGACAGATAAAAAGACCCCTGGGGCGATGATGATGGGGATGAGGGCGTAGGCTGCAAGAAGCCGGTAGAGGTAAAGAAATGAAGGAAGCGCTGACAGCTGAAGATGAAACCCAATGCCCTTGTCCAAATATCTCATGTGAACTGCACGGCGATTGCGCCGCTTGTTTCGACTACCACGCCGCGCTTCACGAAGCTTCATTTTGTCTGGAGCTCGAAATACGCAAATCGAAAGTATGCGCTAAACTGGACGCAGCCGAAACAGTGCCGGACGGCCTCCAATGAGGAGGCTGTCAAAACTCGTAGCGGATTTGTAGTGAGCCGGTCACTCCTTCCCGCTTGCCCGCATAGCCCTGCACGCCCAGATCAAAAGACAAAGGCAACGTCTTGGAGGGCTTCAGCGTCAGGCCCAATTCCCCTATGCCGGTATCCCCAATGAGATCAGGTGTGCCGATCTTGTGATCGTACACGCTCGCACGGGCGCGTCCGTCAAATTCATGCTCATAGGCCGCGCCGATGTACCGCCGCTTATAGTGACGCTGTTGCCTGTGGCGCTCTGAGCACCGTCCCCATTTACTACGCCGCCGCTGTTGACATTCAGCACGTTATTGTAGGGCCAGTCGTCGTAGGCGGTCCCGGAGCCATCCGCGCTGTTGCCGTAGGCGTCGCCGCTGTGCAGGCCATTAATGGTGACGGTCTGCCCGGCAACGGCAGGCGACAAAGACGTAAACACGAGCCCAAGGGCCAGCACTGCGCCGCCCAGGACGCGCGACAGGGGTCTAAGCATATACACTCCTTACCGGATCATGCGGGCGCGCCATGCGTCTCCTGTCCGGGGAAAAACATCTGATATGCCGCAAGTATGCGCTAAGCGAACGGATACACCCTTGTTCTGATATCTGCAACAGGTTCCGCCGTGGTTTTTTTGGATATTTTTGCCAATCCTCGCGGCGGCAATGTCGCCGAAGCTGAGTCTTGATACAACGGCAACTGTGAGCGGGTTTGACCAGCTTCAGAGTTTGTTGACGCCTGCAGGGGATTTTTTTGGCGCAATCTCCTTTCTTCGCTCTCGTTAGCTTGTGTCATACAAGCAAAAAATAATTTTAGGAAAAGTCCTTATGAGAAATTGACATTAAACCAACGTGAAGCTTTATTATTTATATAACTGTATCTATCATATATTTTTTCGTTTTGCGCCGGAACGAGGATGGCGTCATGGAAAATATACACCCCTTCATGTCAAAGATACCTTTGGATTTAGAGGCGTTAGACCTTCCCGCGTCTGAAAATATCGTATCTGAAGATTTGGCAAGCTGTCCTGAGACTTCGCGGCATCCCTCGCAAATAAACGAAGACGAAGCGCCTACGCCAAGTCATCCCCTTGTTTTTCTCGGTCATGGGCAAAGGCGGCGTTGAAGGGGCCAGCAAACAGGCAAAATTTCCATAAACGTCCTCAATTTCATCTGATTTCACGCTATCGCCGTTAACGAACCGGCACAGGACCGGCACAAACAGCATAGGTTACGGCCGTGTCCTCACGCCGCAACGCCGCCGGTGCGGGCTGCCCGTTGCCGTTGCGTCAGGCGCGCCCTTGGGGATATAGTAACGGTATCGGCGTAACGTGCCGGACGGCTCTCTCTGCGCGCACCGCTTGCACCGCTTCGGCGCACAAATACTGCGGGCTGATCTCAGGAGTTCCACCATGCTCTTGTCCGAAAACCCCAATATACGTCTTTCCGCATCCATTCTGTGGAACTTGCTGCTGCTTACCTTGGGCGCTTTTTTCTTTGCCGCCGGAGCACAGTGCGTCGCCGCCAAACACGGCTTTCTGACCGGCGGCGTGTACGGCACGTCTCTGCTGATCTGGTACGCCACAAAATTTCTCAGCCCGCCGGTCTGGTACATTCTGCTCAACATGCCGCTGTTTGCCCTGGCCTGGTTCAGCGTAGGGCGGCAATTCCTGCTCTACACCGCCTATTGCGTGTTCATGACCTCGTTTTTCGGAGAGATGCTCGCGGGCTATACCCTTCCCATCCAAAACCAGCTCTATGCGGCCGTGGCCGGCGGGGCGCTCTGCGGTTCCGGAACAGGCATCGGCCTGCGCGGGATGGGCAGTGGCGGCGGACTGGACGTGGTGGCTATCGTGCTTCGCGAACGCTGGAACATCGCTATAGGCAAATTCAGCTTCGGCTACAATGCCCTCTTATTTTTGGCAGGGGCAAGCTTCATGCCGCTGGACGCCATAATCGTGTCGATTATTTTTGTCTTTATCAGCGCCTCCGTGCTGGAGCAGGTCATCGGGCTGTTTAACCAGCGTAAGATAGTATTCATCATTTCCGACCACGGCGAGGCAATCCGCGAAGCCATCATCACCCGGATGGAAGGACGCCACGGGGCCACGGTGCTGCGCGGCAAGGGCGGATATGCGGGCGCGGATCGCGAGATTATTCTGACCGTAACCACCAATATCACGCTCAAGCGTCTGGAACGCCTCGTGTTCAGCCTTGACGAACATGCCTTGTTCATTGTTGAAAACACCTTGTATGTCGCAGGCGCGCAGTTCGCCCGCAAACAATACAAGTAATGCCGCGCGAAGGCTCCTGCGCCCCTCCGCCCCGTCATACAGCGGCATCGGCCGGGCGCTATACGGGCCATGCCGACTTGCGTTTCTCGCGGCGCGGGGCTATGAGCCTACCTGTGCCGTAGACGCGCTTCTTCGCGCGATGGACACAATCCAGCGCCGGCATTGGAGGATACGCTTGTCATCCGCAGCAGCGCAAGCACCGCGCATCAGACCATATTTTCCGCAAATCACGCTGCAAAAAACTCTTTGTCTGTTGGGCGTTCTTTTTACGCACGCAGTCCTTCCTTTCACGGAAGACGGCCATTTCTGGAAACTCTATGCTGACGAACGCAGCGCGGCGGCGACGGCATTGGCCTCTTTTTTCGGCGCCGTGCTCATCCCGTCCATTATATTCGCCTCAGGCTTTCTGCTGGCTCATTCGCTTGAACATAGGCAGCGGACTTTGCGAGAGCATCTGGCACGCCGCGCCGGACGGCTTCTGCGTCCGTGGCTGCTGACCGCGCTTTTTTGGCTTGTGCCGTTGTATACGCTGTTTGATCTGCCTGCATACAACCGGCCGTTACATGCCGCGCTGCTGGAAGGCTATAGCGTTTCCCTGCGCGGCCTGTTTGCCGATCATCTCTGGTTCCTGCTGGTCTTATTCTGGGTCACCCTGTTCTGGCTGTTGCTGTTGCCCGTGGTACGCCGGACAAACCAGGCCGCCGGACTCCTCATCGCCTTGGCCGCGGCAACCGTGATGCACTGTTTCGGGGGCGGCCTGACCTGGTTTTGTTTCTGGGAAATAAGCGCGCCACTGCTCTTCTTTTACTTGGGCTGCCTGGCATATTGGCGCAGAGAACGAGTTGACGCGCTGCTCATGCGTTTTCCCGCGCCGCTTCTATTTGTACTGGGAGCCGCGCTTGCCGTTTGCTCCACGCTGTCGTCAGTCCCATTCGCCGTCACCTGCCTTGTCTCCACAGTGGGCTGCGTCTTCAGCTATCTGTTGAGCCTTATGCTCGCCCGTAAGGGGCATCAAACCCTCCGCGCCTTTGCCGCCTATAGATATTTTGAAGAGCATTCCTTTCGTTTTTACCTGTTTCACATGCCGACCAGCCTGCTGGCTTTCAAGATCGTGAACGCCACAAACCTGCCGGTGTTTTTACAGATTTTCGTCATTTTTGTCCTTTGCTTTACCGCGACAAGTCTTATTGTCATGACAAGCCGCCATCTGGAAAAAATATTTCACGGCAGTACTGTCCCAAAGGTTAATCAAACAATGTCAGTTGGTTAGTTTCTATTGTAGAGGCATTTCTGTAATTATTATACATGGGCGACGTGTCAACGAGCTGTAATAGCGGCGTTTTATCAAAAATGTTCACGCTGACCACGTTCAAAAAAGTGTAAAGTTCGGCCTTGATGCCAAGGCTTTTTCGGGCAATGGCAGCCAACAGAAAGGCGCACACCGCCGTCCAGATTTGCGTTTTGATCGCGTTTTCGTTGTTGCCGTAAAAGGTTTTGATCCTGAGATTTTGCTTGATCCACTTGAAAAAAAGCTCCAC
>Ga0123357_10009493_pt1 | contig 12289 bp, 5 predicted proteins | sample TergutEmb28metaG_FD_89873 | JGI IMG/M metagenome (GOLD analysis project Ga0123357, IMG submission 89873) | Embiratermes neotenicus P4 segment gut microbial communities from Petit-Saut dam, French Guiana - Emb289 P4 | ecosystem: Host-associated > Arthropoda: Insects > Digestive system > Gut ...
GGAATACTAAAAACTGTAACCGCAGCCTCTGGTGCTGGAGGCTGCAGTTACAGTTTTTAGTACTCCTGATGATGGGTGCTGTGATGCCCGAAACATGTAGAGTGACTTTGCAGTAAATAAATATCTGCGTACTGTTGCATATGGTTGGATTTTATTAAAATTGAATTATGATGCACGGAACCATGAGCTTAAAAATATATTCCGTGTATTCCTACATATGGTTCAGTATGAAAGATGCTGCTACACACATTCGCGTTCTGTTCTAAGGTTTATTTAGTATAAAAGTCCGGTCTGGATTAATCAACTTTATAGTCATCACTCATCTTTTGGCACAGTTAGTCTGATTCTAATCAGCGTACGTAATTATTAGTAGCATAATACTTCCCAAATACAGTAATCGCTCTGTGGAATTGTCACAAATTATACGAAAAGCGTAAAGGTAATTTCCAGTTGCCTGATACAAATACGAAACACATGACCATTCGCAACCCAGCACTACCTCAGAAACTTCCTTGTTACTCTCTACTCCAGACAGTCGGGTCAGAATATATAATATTTTTATTGCGAATCGAGATCGATCATGCAGCTTTACAGCGTCAAAAGAAAGTGCAAGCGTTTTCCTTGTGGGAAGAAAAAATTGCTGAACACTGTATAAAATTTTGAATCCGTTGTTAATATTCTTTTAATTTGCTCGTACTTTCCTTATGACCAATAAGACAGACAGACTTGGCCAAACCATTATAGTATTCATCATTTTATATTTATGTTACAAACACTTATGTATTTTAATTTGCGCAATATTTCATATATTATTTTACTGTTGTTTTGTGTGAAACTGTGATGTGAAATAGTAAATACTTTCTCGCGCTTCTAATAGGATTATATTTCCGTTTTCAATATGCTCTGCAAATGGATGGTATTTAGACTCTCAGTAGTATAATGCAGGAATAGGCTATATAATCTTCAAGGCCACATTCTTTACGGCCTTAAATTTCACATGTATAAGATACGAATCATCAGTTACAAAATCTATCTTAACAAATTTTACGATTTTTGCAGGGAAATAATTTTTATGTTTTCACTATGTCTATGTCTATAAGTTTTATACTCATTTCAAATTCACAAACTAAATTACACATATATTTTCTTCTTGTAATTTGGAAACTGACAACAGCTATAAAATTCTTAATGATAAAGCACATAATTTGGTGTGCTGTTTTATATAAAGTTTTCATAAAATATTTTGTCTATGCTACGGTGTAAATATATTTTCTTCTATTTACGATTGATGGAACTTAATACTTAGATATTTAGAAGCCTAAAGTATAAACTAAATGCATATTGCCAGTTACTATTTGGTCACATACGCTTAATTACATTAAATCTTACTTTGCCTTTTCGCAGAGAGTGGCCTAAATCAGAAGAAGCAGAAAGGCTGTCCGAAGAAACAGAAAGAGTGCTTCTAGAGCCAAGTCCAAATTGCTCCTGCAATTCCGATTCGAGCTTCAGTTCCTGGAGTTCATTGCATGTACTCGTACTTTCTGGCGAATCAGGAATATGTGTGGGTACTGTTTTTTCATGCTCATTATCAAGCGCTGTTAATCTGATTAACAGTTCCCTCAACATCAATGCGGCCGACTCGCTAAAAGGAGGGATTAATGCATCTGCCTGTAACGAGGTAATGAAAAGCAACTGCATTACAGCAACTAGACATTTTCTGTTAATTGTATTCCAGTGCTAATAATATCATAATTATAAATATAACGCCAAAAGAATAAACCCGGAAAGTATGAATTATTATAATCTATAGTAAGAGGGAAACATGTTCCCGTGACAGTCATTAAGGTACAAACGGGAAAGTTGAAGCATAGCTCTACATAATCTTCAGGGCGAATGGGGTAGAGGATCAAGTTCAAGCCCCGGCTGCTTCGGTAACTATTGCAGAGGAGGCTGGCTGAACACCACGACCATTCTGAATGGATAGCGAGAGGAGAATATTTCTTGACTCAATCCCGGTTCGAACCCCGAACATTCTAGCTCGTAGTGAGTAAGTATAATTACTAAGCAACCCTATCCTTAAACTTCTTGACTTCTGAGATTCTAACGGTTTCTAATTAAATTATTGTCTTCACTGGGTTGAGGTATGTCCACTGAGTTAAGTATGTTTTAGAAATCATGGTTTAGGTTAAATACTGGTAAAAAATATGCGGCTGAGTGAAACAATACTCAGGAAAATTTACATATATTACACTGTAGAAAATACACATTAAGTAATCTTCAACATGACAGTGCTGACAATACTCAAAGCTTGATATAGGCCAGTGTTTCCAAGCCAGAGTTCCGAGAAACCATTGTAAAAATGTTTTGAAAATTTGAAGTACTGCGAAAAAAAACCAAGTATCCCTCGTCAGTTAAGCGAAATGCTTCAATTTTTTCCTACACTGCAACCCAGTTTTATTTTGTATATATATATATATATATATGTAGAGCGACTCATTTCATTTATTAGTCTGTCTTACGACAGGTCCAAAGTCTCTTCCAAAGCGAGCTCTCCACATAGTGCGATCTAGAGCTTCCTCCTTCAAATATGAGTATCCTCCCCTTTCCTTAAGGTAATCCAGTAGCTCCCTAAGTCCTCTTCCTCGTCTTCCTGTCACTTCTATCCTCCTTTTATCTTTCCTTCTTATAACCCGTTGTAAAAGACAGTTTCTACGCAAAATGTGACCAATCCAGTTAGCCTTCCTTTTCCTTATTTCATGTAGAATATTCCTCAGCTCCTTGACTACAAGCAATACTTTTCATTTCTCACACCTAGCGACTGTTTAGAAATAAATTTTCTTGACTATACTTTAGCAGTGATTGAATTGTGCTCCCAGCTATCTTCTTTTGTCTAGCCTATAATATTTCTATAGGTAGAGGTTTCTCAGAATCTGAAAAATTATTTCAGGGGTTCCTCAATGTAAAAGGGGTTGGGAAACAGTACAGGCATTAAGTGATAAGGACTTATACATGCAAAATGTCACCGCGAAAAGAGACAGAAGTACGTACGTAAGAAAAAAGCTCTAATAATGGAGCGTATTTCAGAAAATAAAATAACAAATTAATTCGATTTGAATATTTTAAAATAGAAAGTGTAAGATGTTTTGACACTAGAGCTAGAGGAATAAATAGATGTAAAGTGTTAAACTGTGGAATTGTTAGACAAGCTGAAGAATAAAAGACCAACTTGATGTCACTTGCTATTTTATTTCACTTCTTATGTGCTCAACATGTTTCGGACATTAATATATCCATCATCAGGAGCATGCGACTAGTCTGTTGAATTACCACATTGGTTGTATTGTTCTTGGTTCGATGTGTGTTGGAGATTCGGTGTGGTTGGTTTGGAGTGGTATCCGTGTTGCAGGCTTCAGCCTGCAGTACGGATACCACTCAAACCCAACCACACCGAATCTCCAACACACATTGAACCAAGAACAATACAACCAATGTGGTAATTCAAAAGACTAGTCGCAAGCTCCTGATGATGGATATATTAATGTCCGAAACATTTTGACCACATAAGACGTGAAATAAAATAGCAAGTGATATCAAGTTGGTCTTTTACTCTTCAACTATCGCAATGATGCACGGTCCAATAAACATAAGTCAGACAAGCTGTTTGTCATAACATTTACGCCAACCGTCTTAACATCAGCTGCCATTGCAGAATGTTGTATTGAACATCCGCATTCTTCCCCCACAGTTTCCAACACAGCTCGAAGACCGGACGTGGTACAGGTCACCACAACACGACAACCACCTCGTCGTTCCTGTCCGGCAGTGCCAGTGGGCGTCACGTCTTTCCGTTCTGTAGCGTCTATGTAACGGATGCTGAATCCGACGGCACAGAGTACCCTCACAACTTCCGATAGGTCTACGAAAACCTACAAAAGTAATGAAAATCAAGAATACGACTGGATGTAGAAAATGAATGCAACAGTTTTTTTTTTTTAAACTGCCGGGTTTTCGCCAAACACTGCAGTTAAATTTTTGTGGAGGGCCACTCTAGTAAACGACGTGGGTTACACTCAGAAGGTTGTATTATATACAAAAAATGGACAGCACATGGTGTCTAGTACGATATATTAGCAGTTGCATTTTGTCCTATGTTTACCTCAAACTACTTTCCTCTGTTAGAAACCTCCACTATATAAATTAGTAATTATTTACGGTGAAACCACCCAAATTAACAATCTCGGCTCAGGATAAAAATTAATTGTCCAAATGCTTCCACTTTTTGATCCAGTAGAATATAATATACGTGGTTTCAACTTAGGAAACATTTCTCTGAATTTCAGCTCAAGGAAAAAATACTGTCACTGAGGAATCCGAAAACCGATTCACCAACTTTTAGTGTGAAATTTTTTCAGTCATTTCCAGGAATTTATGTGAACGCCAGCATAAAAATTTGTATTTTCATGCTGTGTAAATTCATATTTAGTTTTTGTTGTACTTCACGTACAGGGCACGCTGAATATGTTAACAATACGTCACCGGTGATATTAGTTTTTTTTTATTCTGCTTGAGCTGTAGAAAAGAAAATGCTGCGAAATTGAAAGGTGTAGTTTTGATTGTTTCTGACATCCAGTTTTCCATTAATTATCATTAAATAACGGGATGCGTAATTATATGTAAAGTTACATCGACACATTACAAGTATATGTTCTGAATTTTACTACAGCACATTAAATGTGTTTGTTTCTGTAGAGACACATATTGCCTAAGGGTACAACATGGACTTTTTCGTACCATCGCTACGCAAATATTTCCTTATTATCCTCGTAAAATATTGTGGTAATGGCACTTTAAATTAAATATTATTCTGAGGGTTGCTTATCACAGAGTATTTTCGAACACCAAATTCATGAACGTAACAAGAAAAACAGCAACGTAGCTTCGTGATGTAAACTGTTTAAACCATTTGAAAACACAGTAAACAAAACTCAGTATGCACATTTCGTTGTGTTCCTGAATGACTCACTTTTGATTTGCAGACAGCTGTAGCCATGATGTGAAGATGAAGGTCAGCTGTTCAATACAGACCGCTTTAACTGTATATTTCGCCGTCAGCACGCACAAACTGCGATCTCTCCTTCAGTAGCAAGAATTCTGGTCTCTTCTAATACTACACTTTCAGAAATCCTGAAATCTCACTCGGTGTATGAATGTAAGGATTTCCTTGTGAAGAGGATGCCAAGTGAGCCTACTTGCAGCTCTGATTATCCAGTTGGTTACCTCACCAGTAACTGAAATCATGCTTTCTTAATACAAATCTGACTGCAGAACAAGCAACTCCAGGGCAGCCAACTTCTCCACGAGTTCGTCTTTCAGCCACTGCAGTGAGTTTCACATTCAGACACGGTTACCTTCAACATTCCTTCTCATATTTTGTTCTGAGCCATGCCTTTGTCCACCAAGTGTTTTCCAACACAAAACCATATAATGTCTTCTGATACCTCTTAAAGTTTCGGGGAAATGCACCACAAATTTAACGATAAGATCTACTACTGATTCTTTATAAAATATGACACAAAAATGTACCTTTGCTAAATTAATATTTTAATCATATAATTTTAACTTTATATAGTATATAACATATAATTATATGTTATATAATTATTGTAAAATTATATTACAATGCGCGGTGATAGAACATAAATTTCGCTGCTTCCCAACAGGCGAAGCAAATATACTAATGTGCATTTTATTGGTTTATATTGTATAAATGTATTACAATGTACTTTGCGAAAAACTTACTTATTCTTGACCACTTTCTCCGGGCCTTTTCTTAAATAATGAAAGAATCTTTTAAATTTGTCATCTCTCTCAATCCGCCTGTGTTTCTGCCTGCCCCTCTCTCTCTCTCAGGTAAAACTCCAAATTTTTTTGAAATAGAATAAAAAATTCGGAATCTTGCACGAAAACCCAAGTTTAAATTGTTAACGGCAGTAGTTACTAAATGTTTCTTAACTCAATAACAGTGGAAAGAAACCCGATTTTCTTTCCATGACAATGCTGATGGGTTTGTTTTGCTGCCAGGTAAATTTACGTCTTAATGATAACAGGAAATGTATGGTTGGCATTGACATAGTGACAATGATTGCGCGAAAGGGCCACAAAAATTTTACACGCTCATGCCTATCTCTGGCGAAAATATACATTACAGGAGCCATCTGGTTGCAGTTAAGAAACCGAAGACAACAGAAAATTCAGATTATAACAAAAAAAATAGAATTCATTTTTTGTTTAAGGCTTACTTGATTTACAGGTACTGTAATAAATTTATCATAAAATCACGCAGGTGCTTTTGTAGATATAAGACATAACCATCTATACGTAGTTCACTCACCAACAAAAGCACTATTTATTAACTTGGTTAAAAGTTTTAAATTTGCATTAAAATACACAATAATATCCCTCCTATATGTTTCGGTCTTTAATGACCATCATCAAGGAGCTTTATCTGTACCTAACTAAAGTTCTATTTATTTTAAAACACTCGGTAAAATTACATCCTTATATACATTAGGTGACGTGGCAACATGTCGTAGAGCGGCATATACATAGGGACGTAATTTTAACGACTGTTTTAACATAAATATAACTTTAGTTAAGTACAAATAAAGCTCCCTGATGATGGTCATTAAATATCGAAACATGTAGGAGCGATATTATTGTGTTATTGTAATGTAAATTTGAAACTTTTGACCAAGTTAATAAATAGTGCATTTGTTTGCGTGTAAACCACGTAGATTTCAAAATGCACGGTGGAACGATAAAAATTATAATTATTTACGTTGATGACTGGCTGTATTCCTTCATAAACCTTTGTCTCTTATAAACAGGCATTTTAATATGACAATAATGATATGAAACACAAGTTCTATAAGTAACAAACTGATGAAATTTTATTTACACGTTAGAAATGAAGAACTAGTTAACAAATAGTATATTTCGATGTAATTGTCACGTATCATATTTTAATGTCTTTTGTTCAAAAATTTTCTAAAAAATTGATTAATAGTGGGCAAAACGCTTCATTATATTGCTCTGAATTTTGTGGAAAAGAACTTGATTATGAGTATGGTATATCTCCAAATAAGAAATCACCTTCCCCAAACACATCTGTAATCCACAAACGTAATTTAAATGGCTAGTTGGGCAGATCAGTTTTCTTCTTAATACAAGAAATAGGTCTACATATATTACGATTATTTATTTCTAATTTTACATTTCATTACCTCAGAGTTCTAATTAGCCTTTAGAAAATTCTGAATAGCGTTTAATTTTGCAATATTATATCATAACTTAAAATTTCTTTACTTCAATACATTTCAGTCAACAGAAATGCGGAAACGTATTTTTTAAAATACGTTCATTGCTTTCTGAAACGAGTAGTGCAAATAAACTGCCGGCAACGGTCTCCCCACTATGCCCTCTTTCCTTAAACGTCGTGCAAACAACTCATCAATATTAGAATTAATGAAATAAACCTACTGATTATGTCTTATGGATTTCAACCTTAATACCAATGTTTAAAACTTAAGACTGAAATTAAATTTGCACAGGAAAAGGCAGTAAAACTTTGGTTTGTGGAAAGACAACGTAGAAGATTCAGTCACAAGGATTTCTGAATCAGCCCAAATAACGTCACACAGAACGCAACTGCTTCGGTGTACAGGTGCCGAGCTGTATCGCTATTGACAGTGCTCACCCTCTACCGTTACGCTGCACATTGCGACTGTAACTTACTGCATATCATGGCTGCTCCTGAAGATAAACTGAAGGACCGAGTGTTAGAATCGTACGTAACAGCACGCAATATTTTTTTCCAATGGGTCATCAAATGGTTCAACAGTGATCCAACAGTGTCTGAGGTTTGTGATTGCATTATATACAGTGCTAAAAAATTTAGTTAATTGTACAGATTAATATTTCGCAGACTGTTATGCATGGAAACCTTGATTACAAACATGATAATACCTGGGAGGTAACAAAAAAATATCCGTTTCTGGATCATACGGTTAAAGGCTCTTAGCGATAAAATATAGTTGTTTATTTTTTCATTAACTTGAAAAACATCCATACACTTGCTGGCAAAATGCAAAGTGCCTTTGTGTTACTAAGAATGGTACGCATATTTACCATTGGTATTTTAATTTTTTAATAAATTCTTATTTTTTGGTTTAAAATATTGAATGGGTATTAAAGAGAGATATAACCGTGTTCTGGCTACTGTGGGAATTATGAGAATTTAAAGCAGGAAAAGCAGTCGGGGTTATCCAAATTCAAAACAGCATAATCTAAGTTCTGACAAATTTAGAAGAGACTATTAGAAAAACGGAAGCACTGTCAATTATATATAATTTGAGGAGTGTCAAGCATGTATATAATGAACAATTAGAAACACAAGGAAGAAGTTTTGAAACATAAGATTAATAAGCATTAAATAAAAACATAACATTTTTAAAGACTTGTATCGGGACGCATCTGCATTAAGAAGAGTTACTAAGTTAGAACTCAATTCATGAAAGATGTCAACGTTGAACTGCCTACAGATTGCCACTAAATCTTGAAGTATACAGAACTGCTCTTCCAGGTATTGGACGTATATGAGCTTCAAATTTAGGGAAGATATGAAAACGAAACTAAGCATTTAGTTTTGGATATTTGTTGTTTAAAACTGGTATTTCTATTGGAATAGCAAACACTAATGCAATATTTGGAGCTTGATACGACTAAGAAGCAAAATGTAAAATTATTTTGTCAAAAGTTTCGTAATTGTTACTTTAGATAATGGAACAAGTTACGGCAGTGGAAGGACGTCATATCTCCACAAGTTTACACAAAGCGTAATGGCCTTAACTTCACTGTGGAAAGATGTTACCGTTATTACCTGTTTACAATATCCCCCTCCTACGCTATCCATTTAAGGTGAACTAAGTTTGCGAACGAAAACCTTGAAAGAGGAGTGGGTTCTTATTTCGACTTAATAATATACCTGAACTACTGAATAAATATTCTGCATTAAGCACTGCCTGGATCTATGACAAATAAAAGGATCCATACTTCCACTACGTACCCTAATAAATCAAATTTACATTCACGGCTGTATTAAGGGCAACTACAACTCAGAGCATTCCTGACGTCATTAGGTGAAGAATATTTCTTCTTCACGGTTACTATTAAAAAATATAAAGAATAAAATAAATAAATAAAATGTTCTGTTGTTTTATATGGATTTGAACCCCGTTTTTTTTAAATTAACGAATGAAGGGGACTCTAATAAAGAAAATGTTCCTAAGAGGTATGTGGTTAAGAGGAATTGGAGCTAATTTTCATAATTAAGAAATTCAAAATTCTTTCCCCAACCCCCCTCAAAAAATTAGATGAAGTAATCAGTGCAAATGATGTGAGCTGGGTATGTAGCAGGTATGGGGAGAGGAGAGGGACATATAAGGCTTCAGTGAGGTAAGAGAGCACTTTTAAGACATAGACGTTGATGGGAGAATGATATTAAAATGGATCTTAAGGAAGTGAAAAGGAAGCGAATGGGATGGATTGAAGTGCCTGAGTGGTGGGAATAAGTGACGGACTTTTGAGAAAAATGTAATAAATTCGGTTCCCCAAGAAATGTGAGAAACTCTTTGACTATCTGCTGAGGGAATAGTTTCTCGAGGAACCTGATGCATTGAGTTAACACAACAGCAATGCATACAGTAGGCTTTCAGAAATAGAAAATCCAGTTACAATGGAAACATTGCTAATATTCTCACATAGTATAAAAAATAAATATGTTTAAAATAATCTTGTAGCGGTCAGATATGCGTTTAACTATACAGACTTTGCTACAAGATTCTTCTAAACACTTGTCGCTTTTTAATATCCCACTTGGAAGTATCAAGAAAATCATGACAGATTAAAATTCCTGGTCTTCTTGATCGCTGATGAGATGTGTTTGGACGATTTTACACACACACACACACACATATATATATATTATTATTATAAAATATATGTAAAATCAGTAAGGCAGTTAAAGATTTTAGTAAAGTGGATCCTTATATTGTTTTATCAACGGCATGTTTCGGCTCTAGCTGCTACATATGAACCATCTTCTGTTGATTACTTTTGTTAGTAAAGTAAAATATACAAATAGCAATGCTATTGTTATTGTTACCTACGAGATGTCGTGTAACATGTATAAAAACTGAAGTAAAATTCATTCCACTGCATAATAATATTAAAATTTAATTTAGTGAAGTTAAATATTATTATATGTAGAATATTAGATTACAAGTTATTATAATCATGGATTATGGTGTGGGTACCAAAAATTAGGAAACTATTTCTGTTTAACTGTATATGTTGACTCTTTATTGGCGCGGTGGTTTTATTGTCGTAAAGACGTAACTTTAGATCAATGGATGTTATAGTTCGGAGGTTTGTTGAACTTTGTGTTACAGCACATATTGACCGTTGGTAATTGATGTATATACTCTTTATTTAATTTGGGATAACTGTATTAATACATTGTTTTTAAATTGATTCAGGGTGTTACTCTTGGGAATATAGTGAGTAGACTTTATCAACTAGATGGTATGTTTGTTTATGTTGCATATTTTGAAGTATTTGTTGACTGACTTATATTTACGTTCGTATGGATGAGAATAATTTCTTGAACTGTTGTAGTATAGGGACAGATGGCGGGCGTTTGTGAATACGGTGGTGAACTTTCGTGTTCCATAAAGTGCGGGGAATTTCTTGACTAGCTGCAGAACCAGTTAGCTTCTCAAGAAGGACTCTGGTCCATGGAGTAAGCAAGTTGTAGTATAGTTCAATTTGTGAGTGGAGATCGCAGAATATAAGTATTCAACGAGCTCCACTCACAAAGTGAATAAAACTACAACAGTTCAAAAAATTGTTATCTGTGTTGCGTAAAGACTTTACGAAACACGACACACAGGCAGAGAAACTGTTATTCCACAAGGAATAAGATACTTTTACATTCAGCGATCTCTACTCACAAAGTAAATTATATTACAACAAATTATTCTCATCGATACGAACTTGAGCATATATCAGTCAACAAATACTTCACGATATGCGACATAAACAAACATAACATCTGTTTGATAAAGGCTACACACCATATTCCCAAGAGAAACACTCCACTTCAGTTCAAAAACAACGTCTTAATACAGTTATCTCATACTAAATAAAGTGTATGTACATCAATTACCAACGGCCAGTTCGTGCTGTAAGAAAAGGTCAACAAACCTCCGAATGATATCCATAGAGCCAAAGTTATTTTTATGTTCCTGTGACCGTGCATCGTGAGCAAAGAGTGAAGAAAGAATACCTACAAGATGCAACAATATAGATAATTCATTGTCAGTTCCAGATGTTGATTATTGACTACAGTCTCGACATGTTTCGAGCATTTTTATGCCCATCATCAGGAGAAAAGACCACGTGTTACTACATATGGAGTATATGTGCTGGTAGTGTTGGATGTGGCAGGTTGCGGTACTGTGGTGCTACGTGCCACATCCAACACTACCAGCAAATATACCCCATATGCAGTAACAAGTGGTCTTTTCTCCTGATGATGGGCATAAAGATGCCCGAAACATGTCGAGGCTGTAGTCAATAATCAACATCTGGAATTGACAATAAATTATCTATATTGTTGCATCTTGTTGGTATTGTTTCTTCACGCTTTCTTTACCCAAAGTTATGTCGTTACTAAAATAAAACCACTACATCAGTAAAGAATCCACATATACGGTTAAATAGAAATAGGTTCCTTATTTTTGGTACCAACATCACATTCCATGATAACATCCTATAATCTAATGTTCTATATATAATAATATTTAACTTCATTAAATTAAATGTTAATGCTAATATACAGTGGAATAAATTTTACTTCAATTTTTATACTTGTAATACGAGATATCGTAGGTAACAATAACAATAGCATTGCTAATTGTATATTTTAGTTAACTAAGAAAAGCAATCAACCTAAAGATGGTTCATAACTAGAGCCGAAACATGTCGTTGATAAAACAATATAAGAATATACTTTAATAAAATCATTAACTGTGATGTGTTTCACTTCATTTTACTTATATTTCATAGTTCTATACAACAAAATGTGTATGTCTCACCTAAAAGTTACAGAAATTCTTATTACACGGTAATACAACGCATGATCTGAACGTCGATATCTTGACGCAAAGTA
>Ga0123357_10009495_pt1 | contig 12288 bp, 5 predicted proteins | sample TergutEmb28metaG_FD_89873 | JGI IMG/M metagenome (GOLD analysis project Ga0123357, IMG submission 89873) | Embiratermes neotenicus P4 segment gut microbial communities from Petit-Saut dam, French Guiana - Emb289 P4 | ecosystem: Host-associated > Arthropoda: Insects > Digestive system > Gut ...
AAGAATAGGGGGGGGGGGGGGGGGGGGGGGGGGGGCGTGAAGAAAAATGATGCGGTGGACAAGTGTACGAATTTTTCACGTCTGCACTAGGTCACTGTCTATTAAATAACTGCAACAGTTCACCCGATTCATTTGACACAAGAGAGCTATTCAAAAGAACAAATCAATAATCCATCGATTCGCTGTAAGCGACGAACTGGTGGTATCTTGCAGCGTTGAACGTTGTTTTTTATCTTGAATGATTCACTGCGTCAGTCTATTGATTTTACAAGGCCGATTCATTATGAAACATATGAAGCACCCTGTCGATCCAGTGCTGCACTGGGTTTACGAATCGAAAAAAAAAAAGAGAAGACTCGTTTGTCTGATTATCGGTTGCATTATCTAGATTCAGTCCCAACAAACATCTGAAATGTTATTTTAAATCACAATTTAGAAATGTTTTTTCTTCAGTCCACCTATTTCTTAATTACTTTCGCGAACTCTACTTTAGCCTGTTTCCTCATTTGAAGAGGAGAGCAACCTCATGATGTCACTACGCCATATGTGTGTGTGTGTGTGTCTTGTCTCTTTCCATTTCAAATTTAAACCAACCGACCGACTTTCACCACCCTGAATATCGGTTCAATGCCATTACTAACGACCCCAGCGTTTGTAATTTTCAATTCCCTGCTATTGGTAATACGAAGACGGAGGACACACGAAATTATGAGGTGGGAGTAGTATTCAAAAACATGAAAATTTGTCAAAGATGTTTTTGTTTTGAGGAATGTAAACGAAGAACATGAGATGAGGGATGTATAAAGTCTACATTGCAATTTCGCCTTCATCGAAGTAACCAATACACCATTACGTATCACAGATAAGTATTCTACTGTAGATACGTTGTGATGGGCCTATATTATTTGGTACTGGGGTCTTGGATTTGAGCAGTACTTGCAAACTTCAGTGAATGTACGCGAATCACAGATTAATTCACTTTGTCTATGGGGATGATTTGACCTTGTTGACTGCACTGAATGCGTCTCTTAAAATGATTCTTTTATTATGTAACACTACCATAAGACAGTAGTTCTCAAACAGTGCGTCGCGACTACAAAGGGGTCCGCGAGCAACTTAAGGGGGAAGAGGGCGCATTTTTTTTTTCCTCTGACACGGTAGCCCAACTCTAACTTCTGAGCATTACTAAGCTTACCAATCGGTTTTCCATTCGCTTCCTTTTCTTAGCAGGGCCACGCGGGTTCTGTGAAGAGCCAACAGTAATGTATTCCTTTATATACGCTTAGTATGTTACCGTGAAATGGACTTTTTCAATTCACGTGTCTACTTATTTTATAAAATGTTCGATTTTATCAGTTAAAGTCTATCGTTACGTCAAAAATACCGAGAATATTTTCTAATTTTCTGTTATTAAAGAAGCAGTGCAAAAATCCCGGGCGACAGGTCACAGTGGCGAATAAATGGTTTACGATGACGCCTAGTATTTGTAGGTCCTCGATATGGAACACGCTTAATGTCACTCTTTTGGCACCTAGAATTTTGAGGTTTCTCCCAGATTTTTGTAATATATGTCCACCCATCGATTAAAAAGTAATTTATTTCGTACTCTGAGGTTTTGACGCAATTAAAATGGGCTAACCCTCATTCCTACAGAGCATAACAACTGACACGTACCGTTTATGTAAAAAAAAAAAAAAACTGTTATCGGATATTGGTAATCCGATGACACTGACCATCGACAAATGAGTTCAACTTTTCTCAGAAATATTCGTGGGTCTTAGGTTTCTCCGCCGGCGTGTCGTGTAGTACTATAAGACATCCGGAAACTTTGGATTGTCCGTAGAACTGCATGACACCCTTATTAGCAATATTCATTAATCTTGTCCATTATTTTAAATATAGCCGGAGGATTGTCACAGAAACCCATATAGCACAAGAATTTCTGTACAAATGCTACGAACGCGTATCAATGAAAGATCACTCAAGTGATAAGTGAAGTAAGATCTTAAAGCTATGTAGTCTGCCTCACAAGGCTTGAAACGTCGCTGCTCACATGAGAGAAACAAAAAACATACCCAGAAATTTGGCGAAAGCCAATTGGAAGATTAGGCACTTACGTAACAATCTGTTGCATTTACCAAAAACGAGTTAGAAACTAAACAATTGGACCGAGGAGTATGGTGTAGCAATAACGCTCTAGACTTGCATCGCATTCGGAACATACCGAGTTCGCATCTTGGTCGTGATTCCAGCTATCGAGACTAAGAGTTTAGTAATTTTCCTGTCTCTCCAGAAAAATGTCGATTATTCCACGATACCTTCCGTCAATATCATTCCATCCCATCATTCCACCATAGACGCCATACGGCCTCAGCTTCCCTCAGGAACTTAAAGTAAACAACAATAAAAACAACAAACTAATTATAAAGAACAGAGTTTCTCTTGAGAAAACAATATGAGGTCCATATAATATAGAATTTCTATGTCTTTCATGGAATGCCAGTGTGTGACACTGTTCGTAAGAACACGCTCTGTCCTCCCTGTCTGTAGGCTCTCCAATGAACAGTGCCTACCTACAGCTGGGCCCACATCAATGATGATCTATTTGAGGTTTTGTCACATACGGCTTTGAAAACGCTTCCTTTTTCTACTATCGCCCACTTTAGGTCCATGCGTTGGTAACCATTCTGTTAGTTTTTACTTTTGTTGAAGATGATGATTACCTGTAATAACTGATGTGTCATGCATATAACATCACCATACCAAGTCACTGTGGTAAAATTCAACAAAAAAATTTCAAATTCAATTCTTATCATACTAACCTTCGACACTTTCGACTTCAACCACAGACGTAGTGTGAATTTATGTCGATAATCTCCCGTTTAACATACAGTCGCATTCTTGCTAGCGGTATTTAGAAGAGAGGCATTCTACTACAAATTTACTTCCTTGTTGTAAAGTAAGTCTGGAATAGGGGCACACTGGAGTCCAATCAGTGCCCTTGAAGCTGAACCCATCAATTTTTATGTACATCACTGCCCTCTTCTGGGCATGAAAAATCCATGCAACCCTCAAAATCTATCCTTATGTGGATGCTAACGCTTGCTATTCTGTCGTTATTAAACCCCGTTACTACAAGGCACAGTCACTAGTTTTTACGAGTGCAGCAGGGGATGGCGGAAATGAACTGCAGTGGAAGCCTTTATTGAACATTATAGTGCCCATCTTTTTACCATACTTTTAAATGGTATCACTGCCTTTTGCATAGTTACGCATTCTATCAAATTTAGGTCTATTACTTTACAATTAGTGTAAGTTCACTGTCTTTCTCCAATATAAGAAACTAGTACGTTCAGGTACTTTTTACAAAGTTCCTTTTCATAAACAAACTGCATGTGTAAAAAAACTGCGTTCTCAATAGCTCTTGTGCTCCAAATTCAATAAGGACACTGATAATCACAAATATTTCTCTTTTAAATTTCAACACGCTTTGTGCTTGTTTCTTTATATCACAACTCTAAGTACGTCTAGGTCTTAAATTCATATTCCTCTAATAAAGACTTAAATCCACTTATCGCCTTCCTTATGCGTACTACGTGTTACGCCCATCTCATACTCCATAATGTTAATTTTATGCATCGCCTTGTGTTGGAGATATAAATAAAAAGCAAACTGACAACCATTAAAACACAAGTTTATAAAATAATTGTTTTATGAAGTTGTGTTTTGATGGTCGTCAGTTTGCTTTTTATTCATACTCTTTCATTTGGTCACTCTAATAGCAGGTCAGACACAAACACACGCACAAACATACACACACACACACACACACACACACACAAACACACAGTTTTCTTAGCGTACTTCAAAACTGACGAAGTCTGTTTGGAGTCGACAAGTAATAATAACCGTCATCGCCAAATTTTGTGATATGAAGCAAGAGGTTAATGAATTCGGAATGAATTTGCTAGGGCAAAAACCTCCAGCCGTCTGTAGACATCGTAATACAAGACACTGGCTTGGCTTTAAATATACGAGGTCGGCTGTGAAGGCCATAACAGACATCCCTCCCACACGTGTAAAAGAAAAGCAGTTTTTAGTGTCAGTCCATTAAATTTCGAATTACGGTGGCGAAAATAATTTTAACTGGGAATGTGCCTGTCTAATAACACAGTCCTTCGTTTAAGTTTATTAATCTGTGCATACAATAGGTCCAACATATATTTACGTTAGAAATTTCCTGAAAATAGACAGCTCGAACCTGTATGCTTGCCCCACACACACACAAAGGATCAGGACAGCTACTGACTCTTACAAGATCAAAATTAATAAGCTGGTTAGCAAAATATCTGACGTCTGCACACAAGCAGATATTTTGTAGACTTTAGAGAAACAAAAAAAAAAAATCTTTGTTAATGTGCGTCCTGATTCTTTGCACCACACGCATGAATACAGGATACCCTACTAATAATACAACACAAAAATGCACGAGTTAAATTTAAACAATTGCTTACTAGTAATATCGATTTAAAATTGCACCTCATGATAGATTCTGATGTAGGGTACACAATTTTTCTTTTATTTTAGGTGATAGCTCTATTTGATCGGATGTAAGAATGTAGCACTGAAAAAATACAGATCCATAGAGCGAAACTGTAATAGTTAATCAGGTTTCTACATATTAGTATATTAGATTACATAATATAATATAATATTTGAAGGAGGAGCGTAGGCTGACAGTGTTTGAGAATAGGGTGCTATCGAGAAATTTGGGCCTAAGAGGGATGAGATGAGAGGGGAGTGGAGAAAACTACATAATGAGGAGCTTAATGATTTGTATTCCTCAGTAAATATTATTCGGGTGATGAAAACAAGAAGAATGAGATGGGTTGGTGATGTAGCAGGTGTAGGGATAGGAGATCTGAATACAGGGTTTTGGTGGGGAAACCTAAAGGAAGGAGATCACTTGGGAGACTCAGGCATAGATGGGAAAATAATATTAAAATGGATTGTCAAGAAGTGGGATGGAGGCGCAATGACTGGATTGACATGCCTTAAAGAAGGAACAAGTGGTGGGCTCTTGTGAATGTGGTAATGAACCTTCTGGTTCCATGAAAAGCGGAGAATTTCTTGGCCATCTGAAAACTCGTTAGCTTCTTAAGAAGGACTCTGTTCTATGACGTTATAATATAACATAATATAATATATGTAAACAAATAAGCCTTTAAGAGCAACACCAGTATTTGCGTATGTGTGTGTGTGTGTGTGTGTGTGTGTGTCAGTGTCCGTGTCTAGTTTTCCACCCGTCCATTTATTTAAACACAAACATCAATACGACCCTCAGCTCCCTGTCGCGAAACCTGGCTTGAACATTGTCTCCAGATATTCTTACGTTCCAAATGTGGCTGCTGTTAACGTCGTATGATGAAGAGTATCAATATTCCCATTACGTGAACTTTACAGACGATATGACGATAAATTATTGCAATCATGGAATATATCAATATGGCGACTGAGCGAATTCTTTACGTGTACATGCGTCGTCGGTACCTGAGGAATTACTGCAACTTGACCTCCGAAGTGTTCAGGGCAAAGTACAAGATATTTACTACTTCAAGAGTGGTTTTAAAATTCTCATTTTCTGATTCTCCGAAACCCTGAAAAGCATCGAGTAATTCTGGCTGTATCTTAGCAGAAGCCTGCACGTGCACTGTTTATTTAATCCCATTGTACCATCTCCAAAATTACTTAAATAATGTCAATGGCATTAGCACTGTTGGGCCCAAAATAAATTTGTTGGATGAATCTAATTTTTGTACTTATCGGCCCAAGACACAGCCGATACAGTGTATTCAGTACAGTTACAAGGCATGGACTGGACAGCATAGGACTTGTGATTTGATTTCCGGCACGTGCGAAAGATTTTTCTCTTCACCAAAGAGTCCAGAACGCCTTTGGGACCCAATTATCCCACTTTTAAAAAGAAGGAGGGTTAAAGCGGACCGGGTGTGAAGCTGACTATTCACCTCCACTTAGTGACCTGGTTAAGAAGTGTAGTTCACCTTCACTTCCCCATTGGCCTTCTTGGCGTGCACAGTGACAGCTTTACCTTTACCTTTACCTTAATCGCCACAGATATTACTCCTATTTCACACCAAGTTACAGCAATCTGTAATTCTCTTAAACAATGAAAACAATCATACAAAACGTTAGTAACTAAGTTGGAGTCAGGACAGCGTAGTCTGTATAGTGACTAGGCTATGGACTGGACGATTCGCGGTTCGAATCCCGACAAAGAAAAGAGATGTTTCTCTTCTTAAAAATGTCCAGACCGGCTGTGGGGCCCACGCAGGTGCCTATTCAGTGGGTGTCGAGGTTCCTTCCAGAGAATAAAGCAGTCAGGGAGTGACGATGACCACTCACCTCCATTTAAAGCCGAGGTTAAGCTTGACTGTAGCTACACACATCTACTCCCCTTTGTGCCTTGATGGTATGGACAGGGACAAAGGTAACGCCTTCTTAGGTATACAGCTTCAATAAGGTGCCATGAAGACCTACGATTTTAATTTGACATGGCCTTCCATATCGATGTTGTACATGTTTCACGAAAGTACAGCAAATTCAACCTAGCAAAGTGTCCTTGAATAACTGAACTGTCTCAAATGTCTCAAAAAACTATCCGCCAGTAAATTTACTACTATTCACAAGATCGTGCCACAGGATATTATCCAGAGTTAGCTGAATCAGATTTTAATGAAAAAGAAGAAACCCCGACTTATGAAGGTGCAATGTGATGCCATTACTGAGGTTAGTTTCCCAATATCACGTTTGTGGAGATGAATCACACAGGTTAGGAATTAAGAGAGCAGAGTGACAAAGAACACCACCGAAAAAACAGGTGTACTCCAGCGAGTAAGTGTTTTAGTCTTGCTGGTATAATGAGTTAGCCAACACTTAAACTAGCAAACTTGACTTTATATGTTTCATGTCCTTTTCCAGGTTAAAGGACATGCGAACAGTCAAGTTACAATACTGCCCAGAAGTGGTTAAAATCAAACTCACCTCATTATTTCGTGTTCACGTTCCTCTTCCTGCTTCTGCCTCAACATGACAGACTCGATTATGCGTCTTTCCTCCGCTGTGAGGTGCGACATATCCGGTAAATCCGCCATCGTGGAGTGACAACACAGGATGACACTAATAATTCTGAATATGAATGTGACGGTGAGATGAAGGGTGATGTCCCGCTGCACCGAGGCTCTCTTTTTATCCTGACAATCCCCGATGCTTCCGACAGCACTGGACAGGAAGAAATATTGGACACTTGCGTGGTGTAATGGATCCACCATTGCTGTGATGCGAATCTGTTACACATAACCACCCGACGGCCACCATTTTGTTTCTATCCGAGCCTCTTTTTTAATTTCCTCTCTCTTTCTCTTTCGTTCCCTCTTTCTCGCGCTTCTTCGGCGTAGCTCTTTCTCGCTTCCTCAGGTCGGTCTTTTCTAGCCCGATACCCCAAATGTCTGTTTATTAATTAATGCATTGATGGATGTCACTTCAACTATTTGATGTACACACTTCTTCCCAAAAACAATAACCGCGCACTCACACATAAATAAAAACAAAATATCAATCACACACGGGAGATATTAAAACAAAAATCATATATTTGTAGTCTGTCTATGGCATTGTGAATACTCTCTTTATAATTTGGATAGAAATGAACTAAAATATAGACGACGCTACGTAGGGTTCTTGTCCGATGGGACAATTTCTTCCTTTGTTGTGCAGGTGTGTAGCCAGGCACTGCTGCCGCCGATGACGTAACGATCTTGCATTATCAAATTCCGTCCTCCCTTACATATATCTCGCATAATTTCGTTCCCCATTCTCGCATTACTTTGTGCAATGTAGAACGTGTCGGACACTTCTCCGTTTTGAAGTCAGCAACTTCCTTCCACTTGCTTTATCAAGACCGAGCAGTTTCACATAACTAGCGACCTGCTTCTACACGTCACTACAATTCATTTGCAGTTACACTGGTGAGGAGTCACTCGGGGAGAAGAATAAAAACCGCATCACAACCCTTTTCTCTTTTGGGGTGACAGGGTGGGGAGGGGAATCGAGAGAGGATTGGGGAGGGCTAAATATAGGAAAAAGTTTCTTGGTTGTATTTGTGGCAGTGATGATGGTGGCCGGCGTCCACTCGACAACTTCGGCGTTATGTACAAAACACAACTTCCTTTCACTGAGCACTCGCGAAGAAAATAGTTCCGACAACCTAAATGTTGTGATATCAGAAACGCACAACACACCTTAATCGGAATGTGAATCTTTCCACACTTCACATCCTCTCCCTTTTTCACCCTCTTCGCTAAAATTACTCATTCATGCAGAGGTTAATATATAATTGGATGCGTTAAATCTAAACCAATGGCGTGTGGACTAGCAATGACGTCACGACACTATATACACATACATCGGATGGAATGGAAGGTATTGATCCGGTGTGTTGGTGGCGCTTCCGTCGGTTCTGGATGGCGGTGGTGAATGAATTTGAGGAAAAGGATGCCAGATAACATGGGTGAGGGAGGCGAAGGGAGCAAATGTGCCACTAAGGCGCAGGCGTCAGTATGCTGCGTGGGGATGTTTCTCCCGTCATGCTCAACGCATGTTGCGTGCGTGGGTGTTCTCTGGTGATATCGCCCGTGTAAATGTGACTGCGAATGGACATGATGACACCGTCGCGTTGATGACGTACATTTTGGACCGTGAAAACAACTCGTGACTCGTTACGCCAACTTTGGGCAAGCAATATGCGACATAGCTGACGTTTATATCTCACAAAACCTTTAAGTGTGCAAAAAAAATTGGGCAACAGTCAGCGGGGTTTTGGAACTGAAGTGACAGTGGCGCTCGGCAATTCAATGTACTAAAGCGACTGTGTTCCTATTGTCTACATGTACAAGGGCGTAACCCACACACACTTCCAAGCTTTTGTTATATAGCAGAAATTTTGCAGTTATGATACATAAATTCTTATTTTGTTTCTGATCACTCCATGTTTTGCGAATTTTCCTATAAGCAGAGACTTATTTGTTGTGGCTATAGCAGTGACGAATAAATAAATGACAAGCAATTTCGTACACGTTTCCGTTAATAAGAAATTTAACCCATACAGCTAAGAACTATTAAAGTCAATGCTATTAGTTGATCTTTGAATCATGAGAATTGAATAAATATTCGTAACATCTTTATTCTGAAGTAATGTAAACGGTTGAGTAGCACAAAAAAAAATAAATGAAACACTAACTTTTACACGTACAATTTAACATGACTATTATATGTTATTCCGAATAATCCGGTTTGCCAGTCAGTGCAAGTTTGTTAACAAAAAATTACTATACATTAAACAACTATATTACTATTTCCTTGTTTTACTAAACATTGTTACTGCCACATAATACGCAATATGATCTACTCAATAAAGGCATTCCAAGAGACAAAAAGACAGATTGTTGTATGGGGAGAAATTCACATCTCAATGGTGTTATATTATTAATTTTACGTACGTTACCACGCCAATGCAGTTTAACAATGTGTTTGAACATGTTCTGACAAAACCTTACATAGGTGAGGTACTACTGACATATTCGGAGATGTTGCCAAACTGCTTTCGAAAGTGCTAACTTTCAGTACCGAATTTTCAATTCAGCATCCTTCCTTTTAATAGCAGCTCTTACGTTTTGCAAGGAGCGATATATTTTGCAGCTGCTCTCTTTTGTCATGGTCACTAGTCTGCGCCCAGTTGCACGCGACGGGCTTCCTGTTAATGCATTTTAAAGTGGTCTATTCTTTTGCCTATACGGAGCACAGAATTTGGTCAATTAAAAGCTGTAAATGTGCATTTCCAATCTCCTAGGTGTAATCAAAGAAAGCTTAAGGCTACCTAATTCATATGAGTTTCAGTATGTCTAAATCGGCAAAACAAAATATGACCAGAAGTGTTTCTTTACACTTCACAAACGTTTCCATTGACACGTGATTAATTACTTTATGTTTATAATGTAAATACAAACGCACAAAAACTTACTTTAATACAAGTGCGTATTTTTCTGGAGTCATAATGCATTACCGGCAGACATTTTGAAAGAATCATCGATTCCGATTTTACCTACTGTTTTGGAGTTCACTGCTTGTACATAAAGATCACGAAATACACATTTCCATTCGATTCGCGAAATGCAGGTCTTAATGAGATTCCGTGCAGATTTCCTGGACCGCAGTCTCCGAAGTCAAAGAGTCTCATCGTGTAAACCCCGAGCTTAGCATTCATAATTAGTGTTCAGGAGACGTTATTCGCTACACCAGATATCCCAACTGAAGTTTCTGTTAATTTCCTTAACTTCTGTGTAGCGAACATTACAGGGCTCCTGACAATGAAACACGGCCGTGTCCTTCCTACACCGTGAATCATAACAGCAATTGAACTCTTTACTTTCAAAAACGATGGGATGGCAAAAGTAAGATATGAAAACTATTAATGATAAAAGTACAATCCACATTCTTTTGTATGCTCACTTCTTCAGTGCAATAAACGTTTTCTTAATTTCTCCTTTCGACAGAGTTTTATTAGGTAAAAATACTCTCTTAATTGAGACTCTTTGAACAAACAGGTATAACAGGTAGCAAAAAAAGCACGAATAAACTATTTTGTCAAACATAAACTCGCGTTCCGTTTACGCCATAGATCTTACAGTTTCGATATACCTGAAATTGTTATAATCTTAAACTTGTGTACATGTCAAGGTATAAACGGACGTATACACTCTTACTTACCTTTGGAAAATTCTTCTTTAGGCAGAAGATGGGGAAGTAGAAGCAACTGTATTTTAATAAATGTTCAAGTATTTGAGTGTAAATTTGTCCCAGTGCAGGCCATAAATTATCGGGGAGAGGGCAGTGGACTTATGGCCCCCAACATTCTTAACTGCGATACTATATAAAGGTTTTTAATTTTATCTTCTGGGCTCTTTATTCTGAGAAAAAGCGTCCGGCTACCCACTGCAAAAAAGGCTAGGTGGACACCAGAAACATTCTGCGGGCTTGGAGAAAGAGACAAATGCCCTGACCCTTTCAAGAATCAAACACTGTTCCTCTGTTGTCCGAACTGTAGTCTATTATCTCTATCGACAAAGCCACCCCGGCTCAAAATATAAATACATGAATGCACTTCCTCCATTCTTTCTTAATTATAACAAGGCCTTCTGTGGTACATCTCACGATGATTTTAGCATCTAACTCTAAACAGTTGTTGTCGCGATTTTAGGAGACTGATTATTTGGAGATAGCTTTAATAAATGTTTATTCTTAGTGTCTAAATAGCTGCAATGTTATTAATATTGACTGCTTTATATTTAAAATCGAATCCAACACATATTTAAAAGAGAGATGAAAAAAGTAAATATTCCATCTCCAATTTATGAAGACAAATATGGGGAAGTGGTTCCAGGTAAAGGGCGCACGGGTGCACGACCGCCTCTTCTAATCACAGAAAACAAAGCAGTGATATTGTCATTGTTTCAGATTAAGATGAATGTTTATTTTATTTTATGCTTATTTGGATGATTTTATTTCATAATAAAGCACTATATCACACTGACTGTATCCCCCCCAAATGTCATTTTCTTTTTTGTCATTAAGCACGTGTAACCCTTTAAGGGTCCCCACGAATATGTGGAGAAGAGGTATCGTTCAGTTCAGTCTCAGCCTGGGCACTAGATGGAAGTGAATGTTCAACTTCATGTCCCGGTCTCTTCGCCACCGTGCAAGAATCCCGGTACCTCTGCAGAAATTTAAACTACCTATAATCAGTAAGCTTTACTTTGTTCATAAACTGTTAGTTGCACATATCCCTGTATACGCCACACAGGCATACCAGGACACTATTATCCGTGGAGTCCAAACCACATATATCTCCGTGCAAGTTTAACGATCGTGGACTCTCCTGCCATCTCGCCACAATAAACACAACTCTCACAAGTTTTTGCGCACATTCCAATTACAATAAATGAAAATCCATTCTTATCAGATGTTAAACTTAGTACAACGCTTTCAACTGGATTTTCATAAAGAACAAAATTTACAAGTGTTCAAAGACAAATTCCTCAGGAATAAAATTGGACGGACCAAGTAATACTGATGTCAAGTATAGGTCATTGAATTTCCAGAATATAAAGCATTTTGGGATATGACATCATGCAGTTAGTACATGGACGGTTCTAA
>Ga0123357_10009496_pt1 | contig 12287 bp, 8 predicted proteins | sample TergutEmb28metaG_FD_89873 | JGI IMG/M metagenome (GOLD analysis project Ga0123357, IMG submission 89873) | Embiratermes neotenicus P4 segment gut microbial communities from Petit-Saut dam, French Guiana - Emb289 P4 | ecosystem: Host-associated > Arthropoda: Insects > Digestive system > Gut ...
ACCATCTTGATGTCACTTGCTATTTTATTTCACTTCTTATGTGCTCAACATGTTTCGGACATTAATATATCCATCATCAGGTCGAAGCACAGTTGTGCTTCAGCCTGCAACACGGAAAAAACTCCGAAACTCCAACACACACCGAACCAAGAACAATACGACCAATGTGGTAATTCAACAGAATAGTCGCAAGCTAATGATGATGGATATATTAATGTCAGAAACATGTTGAGCGCATAAGAAGTGAAATAAAATAGGAAGTGACATTAAGTTGATTTTTATTCTTCAACTATCACAATGATGCACGGTTCAATAAACATAAGATTAAAAAAATATAACAATGGTTATTCAAGCGCATAAGTCTGTTTTAACAAGGAGTGGTTAGTATTATCACATACTCCAATGCAACTGAGCGCCATGCAGCACAAAGATATGGTCTATGTTAATCACAATAAACAGAACTACATTTGGAAACTTGAAGTGTTTAGAGAAGTAGGACTCCATCTTTATATTTAATTTCAATGAATTTCACAATTTCAAGCCAAGCAGTTTTTCTATCTGTTTTCTTTTATTAACGTTAATTTCCGACAATCCCAAGTCAATAAACTTCGAATGAAACATCCGCCATCTAAGACTTGTTTCAATTTAATGTTCTCTTCCTGTAAGTAACAATCAAATGTTGCACTGGAGTTTCGATATCGTTGGCATTCATTTAATCAAATGAAAGCGTCGGAGTTTTACTGAAAGAATAATAATATTCGTAGTTCCGCTACCGGTGGAAGTTTACTTACGGCTGTATATCTAGACGCTCTATACATACAAAAAAAAAATTGACTCCTGTTTGTTGACGTCGTGACGCAGTTTAGAAACAATAAACTGTAATATGCATTCGGTCTGGCATAGAGCGGTGCGGGTGGGGGCAGAGGCATAATTGACGCTCCATAACCACTCTATAAATGTCAAACTTTACGGCCCCACATACAAAACGCCAACCACCAGAAAGCTTGAGAGATAAAGACAGCAAATCTGCTTCGTCCAGTATCCGCAAAACATGATAAAGCAAACTGACACTCTTCATTTATTTTATCTACTTGTTTAAATAACTTTAGGTTGATAAATTATGTAGGTTGTGTTTACCCCTATATTTCCCTCGTATAGACGTTACTTCAATTCTACAGATGCTTTATTAAATTACAAATTTAAATACACAATCAAATGTTCATTCCATAATTTGGCATACATAACTTTGTAACTGATAGTACAAAAATGTGCTTCAAATGATCCTGTATTATAAAAACGTCTGAAGAGCAGAACATTTCAATAAAAACGAAATATAAATTCAGTACTTTCCCATGTTCATACAGGCCCACTAATTCTTGGCAGTCCTAGGCATAAATGAGAATATAATATGAAATTGCTATTAACAGTAATATAAACAGCCAACCGGATTCACAATAACAAAAATTTTACTGATATGATATATGATTGATATTGATATGATATTGACAAGGTCACCAGCAGGCAACATCACCGGTGCATTATACCACAAGCTGTAAACACAGTCTAGTGCTCCCGAGGATGGGCGAAATTATCGCCCTACACATGTTGAGCTGATTGTAATTATCAATAAAATTTGTTATTGTTGCATCTAGTTGGTTGTTTATATTATTGTATCAATGATGCACGGTCACACAAACATCAAATTTGCTATTAACCTTTTAAAGCCTCCATTTTACTTCATGTACCACCCGGTCTAACCATAAAAAATTCTAGTCATCTCACGTACCTTATTTGTGTGTTTTGTATGTATTTCAGAAAAAAATAGCAGATTTTGTTCTATACAACATGGTTTTTGTAATCGAGATGAAGAGTGCTTAATGAGTGGCAGGAAATGGGTCTGACCAAGGATAATGTCCAGTGACAGGTGCCTGTGAATGAGATTAGGAATTTCAGGTTCTGGGAAAAGAAAAAGAAAGCAAAAACTTTTTTGGCTGTCTACAGATCATTATTTACTCAAAAGGGGCTCTGCCATACTACAAAAACTATACCAATACAACTGTATGATGTATCAACGCTGCTGGCTGCTATGCACCTCCTATGTTAATACACACACTAGCAAGAACATGTGAAGAATTAAAATTTGGGGCACCACCAGTATTTTATTTCTTCATTCAACTCAGAGAGTAGTTATATTACAAAAGAATATAATTTTACAAAACAAATCCAACTGTATGTATAAACGTATATTTTCCCACATTATCGTTACGGTCCATTGACAGAGAGATTCTGGTCCACTGACAGAGAGATTCTGGTCCATTCATGGGTCCTTATGGATATGAATGGAGCAATTACAAGATTAAATAAACCATTTCTTGTCGAATTGTTATTAATGAGAATTTAGAAACTTGGTTGAGTAATACAGAATAGAGCTTGGTATTTAAAGCAATATTAGTTAATCTTATGTGTATTGGACCGTGCATCATTGTGATAGTTGCAGAATAAGAGACCAAACTTGATGTCACTAGTTATTAAGTTTTATTTTACTTCTTCTATGCTCAACATGTTTCGGATATTAATACATCCATCGTCAGGAGCCTGCGCCTTTTCTGTTGTATCACCACATTGGTTGCGTGTTGAAGGTTGAAGCACAAGTTGTGCTTCAGCCTGCTACACGGATACCACCCCAACCAGCCACACCGAAACTCCAACACACGTCGAGATAAGAACACGCAACCAATGTGGTGATACAACAGAAAAGTCGCAGGCTCCTTACGATGGATGTATTAATATCCGAAACATGCTGAGCATAGAAGAAGTAAAATAAAACTTAATAACTAGTGACATCACGTTGGTCTCTTATTCTTCAATAGTTGTTGTTTTTCCATGTGCAATACGTTCGTTTCGTACTGCCGATAATGTTTCACCAGTCCATTGAAGGCAATGTTAAATTATTTACTATTTCTCAACATTTATAACTCAACAAGATCTTCCGAAACAGTTGCAGAGACTCGCCTCCCACTTACAGTCGCAGGAAACTAAGTAGCTGCGGCGCGACAATGTTCCCATCGTTCCAAAACGCAGAAGCGCCTAGTCCTCACGGTGGAAAAATTGGCCATCTACTGATCCAATTTACTTTTCCCTACAATTTACTTCATACAAAATTTTATTTATTTTTAGAAACCTAGTTGTATTTAGAAGTGATGCTAATGTCGAAAAATTCTTAAACTAGAGAAGACAATAAAAATGAATAAAGTAAAAGGTGAAAAGAAATTTAAAAATAGTAAATAGAGCCAAAAGTACAATTTGAAAAGAAAATATAGTTCTTTTATAAAAGTAATATAGTTAGTGAAAGTTAACAAGCATGCTTTATCTGCTTCTATGTCTTCTGTGTCTTTTTACGCTATAAACGATTTGTTTTTGTTGCAGAAAGTTAAGAAGATGAAGAAAAGCCGACATTAAAGAATCTATTTCTTTACAATCGACTACGTTGTTTTCTGGCTTTGCTGTTGAGATAACGATTAGTTTCAGAAAAACTGCTTTTGTGAAGAAAGAAGAAAAGCAAAGACAGAAAACCAACGACTCCATACTTGCGATTTCCTAATTTGTCTCTTTGTGCCACTTTACTGTATTTTCGCTTTCCTTACGAGGAGCAGTTTCTTTATATGACATGAGATAATTGCAGAGAAAATGTGACATTTTAAACTAAATTCATGAATTATGTAAGACGCCGTCATCATGCTGTTAGGCATGCTTTGGTTACTCTTAGGAATTACTGGACTCATGCAGGACCATAACAAAAACAAGTCCCTAATCGAACGACGAAATTTGTTGTACATTTTATTACATTTCTTAAACAATACCGACACGAGTATTCAATACCTCGTTTCTCCTCATTATTGCTACACAGCAAATTGGTTCAAATGGTAAGGCTGACGTGTATTCAATAAGCTCACGGTTCGAAACTTCGCTGGCTATACTGCAAACATTTTCATTCTTTTACAAAATTCCTCCAGGCAAACAATTGGCTAATATCACAAATTAGGAGACCATAACTGCCTTCCTCGTATTGTCTAATTCATCATGTATTAATGATAGTATCATTCAAAGATATATTTTGATAGACGTCTCTAAAAATAAAAGCTTGCCTGGAAGTGTCCAAGATAAAGTCGGAAATCATTTTCACTGGGCGATGGAGTATGAAATGCGGAATGAACTTCCGTGACTCTTTCAATATGTTAATAAACAAACAATTATTTCGAGTAAACTAGTAATTACTCATTATTCATAACGTCACTATTATTCATACTCTGTGTGCAGATTTGTTCTTCTTTAACAAACAAAAATGCTTACAGGAAATTCAATAACTTTGTTGTTCGGTTTAAATGTGAGCCTCAGTTTCGATCATATTGGGGAGATATTTAAGTTTCTCACAGCAATACTGGTGAGTACTTTCGTCTCTTGGGATATGACACCGTGTATATTGCTACAAACGTTCGGAGGCGCCTACTACATCCATCTTCAGGGTAATAGTTTTTTCGATTTAGGCGACTGCTGCCTTCCTCTCATGTCAAATTCTTTGGACGGCCTTGGAGATGGAAGCAGAAGGCGTTTCGGAAAATTGGTGACGATAAACCAATAAAGGGGTGTCATATACCATAAGACAAAGACCTTCAATTCAAATGAACTTTCTTCGTAAGGACTTGTCATTGGGCTTATTGAACTTATCAGGGATGCGTCAAAGCACATTTGTTCTTCCCTGGAAGTTGAACTGTTGAAAGTAAGTTTTAGTACAGTCAGGTAACGAAATCCTTCAGCCATTCGTCTCCAGTCTGCGACTGCTTCGTCACGATTTACGCACATGCACTGCGAAGACGAAAAAACTATCAAAAAGGAAAAGCAAGCTTCCCCTCAAGAAAAGAGACACGTGTGAGGTCTGGTCTGTGGGCCTCATTAGTGAGAGACATCAGATGGCATGGCAAACCGTGGGGCAGCAACAAAGTGTCTTCCTCTATCCTCTGTGCTAGGAGAAATATGTTGCAAGGATACTCATAAACTTGTACAATAAAGCGACAGTCGAAACGTCGATGTCAGTGTTGGATTGCGAACATAACCCCAGTTTAAAAGTTTTTAACGTAGTCTTAGTTTAATCAGCGACTGATAACAGTTCATTCGAAATTAATGTAGAATAAAGCGCGAGCTGTCCTCCTACACGCATTACCATTCGTCTGAACAGAAATTCCAGCCCAAAAGCAGAAATGCTTTAACAAACAAGATGAAGATTACAACCGCAAAACGATAAAGCACGTTTCCCTTTACAGTTCATTTTTTTTCAAATAAGATCTAATACCTTGATAGTTCACGCGCGTCCTTAAGTACCGTATCTTGTCCGAGTGACGGTTGTACGCCGAAGTATGCTGTCGAAATTACTTGCTATAGGGTTTCTAAAATATGCTAAGCATTTTCTGGAAAATGAAAGAACAAAATGCTTCATGGGTTTCATATGCCCCTTACAAGAAAATGAAAAAGCGAGTCCAAATACTAACAGCAGACGCACTGTCAATTCGTCCTCCTCCTCTATAACGCTCCATGGCATACGTCTGATGTCCATAATAAATCCCTTCAAGGAACAAGATCCATGCCGTATTGAGAGGTAGATGTATACGTGACTGGCTGTATTAATATGTTAGTTGCTGAAATTGGTGGATCTCGGACAAGGGTGGTGTTCTGAGGAAGGGGATTGAAAGTGGTTTTGGGGGTGGACGAAGACGACATAGTGGGGTACACATGGGCCGGATATTGCACGTAGAGATGCCTGTGGCTTTGTGGCTCCTTGTACACGAAGCAGAGTGTGAAGGAAGTACAGAGAACGTTTCGTAATTTCCACAGCGTAGCAGTTGGGGATTGCTGAGTTAGGGGTGAAAGACGATACCAGGAAAAGGAAGAAAGAGTAAAAGGTCTTTTTCTCACCAGAACAGGAACATCACGAAGAAGAATACGTATTACGTGATCAGGCACCGCAATAAGTAAGCTTTCAGATCGCAATGTGAAGTGGAATATTGGTAGTAGGTACGAAGAAATAAAAGGGGATTCATGCAATACACCGCCTAAGTATATTAGACATTTATGTGCTTAACATTCCTCTTCCGTATACAAGATCTACGTGTCATCCAAGTCGTTGCCAATTTAGTTTCTAAGGCATACTTAGAAATTCAGCAGCAGCCTATTCCGCAATTAAAACACAGCAGAAGCAGAATAAATGTAATTTTATACCTCAATTTATACGTCAATAGAAATGGGCATCCTAACAAAGCACTACATTTTGCAGGTTACAGCCCTCGAATAAGGAACCTCCAAGAAACGCTATCACCTATGTAAGCATTAGGGGTAGGAGAAACAGTTACAGTTGTGTAAAGGAAGGTGGCCTGTCACAAACCGCTCCTAAACGAGCAGTTCCTTTTTTATGCTGGAGCGTATCTGGGTACAAAGCCTGGATGCTAATTCCGCCCTGGTTGAGTACATTATTTATTACAATCAGATTTGATAAAATAGTATTAGAGGCAATAGCGAAAGACGTCCTTGGCATATGAGAACAAAGGACGACCATGCTATATAAGAAACCAAAAACATCCCACATGTAGCCCGCGATGTTTTTACCGTTTTAGTTATTTTAAAATAAATAAAAATGTAATAATCTCTTAAGAGCTTGAGTGGTAGTGTGATAGCTACCAATGCGGACCTGCGCCTCCTTAATAGACTTCTCCCAGTCAGCTCCGTTCTTTTACCTCTCTTTCCAATTCGTAACTTTGCATTTATGAATGTCCGTTTGTACACAATTCCACTATCTGTTTGTTTAGAATGCAAGTTTACGGAGACATAAAATAAACTGACATGTAAAAAGTTAAGATGAATAATGTAAAACATTTTCTTATCATTGATATCTGACTGCCTACTCGTCCGTCCTGATCCTGCTCGCAAGCTGTCAACAAACCTGTATGACATATACTATTGCTGTGTGTACGTTGAAAAACTCCTGATGATGGACAGGGGAACTGTCCGAAACTTGTAGAGTTTTATTCCAAAAATAAATTTGAGAAATTAGAGCATCAGGTTGGTTTTATTATAAGAATAGTTTGGCATGTTAGAAGAATAAATGTTACCATTACGCTATACGTATATTTTCCAAATTTTTGCAGCATGTTTGTATACATTCAATGACAAAGTAGCACATGTCCAAACAATTTAAATAAAAGGACTCAATTCTGTAACGTTTTACAACTGTGCAAAGTGAAGTAACGCTGAGAAGTAATTTTCCTGAACAGTAGAACACTTAAGATACAAACAAAACTGTACAAACAGCCCATGTATCACACAGCGTCCAACATGTAACAACAAAGCAACCCTCGCGCACACCTCGTGCACCCTTGACGTTCTCATTAACTACATTAATTAACTAGAAGCAAAAGGCTTCAGTAATATATAGCGTACTAGGAATAGCGTACTGCTGCGGACATTGCATTATTACACTCTGCTAGCTACCTACAGCGTGTATTAAGGGGTGGGAGTTTGCCAACGTAACTATGTTAAAACCTTTTGTTTCCACGCTTGATTTAAAGAGCTTACAAATTCCTCTGCATGCAGCATACCCCTCAACCTTCCCCATTCAACACCTGCAACACCCCCGCCAGTTCGGGAAACAATCTCTGTAACTACTAACCCCTTCTGGGCTTATTCCAATAGCACCAAAGTCGACGCGTTCATTCTACATTAAAAGTGTTAAGGCCAGCATTACACTGTTACACTACTCAAAAACACCAAAGACAGAGAGAAATTCTAATAGGCAGAGCGAATGTGCAGGGCAAATGTGTGGTTCCCGAAGTGGTTTAGCGGTTTCAGGAAAAATGTGAAAACTTATACCAACTGCTGTAACACAGAAAACGGTTTATCCACTGTGCGTGTTTGTGTCTGTGCGTGAGTGTTTAAGACGAATCTCACAACAACCACAACTGTTCCCACAAAGAGCATTAACTTGTCGATCCCCGTAATAGAAATGACGCGTGTTTAATGCGAGGCAAAACTGGCTGTTTAATTAGACCCATCAGTTCTAATTACATGAGACACTGGCGTCAAGGTTTAAATGTCAACATTGAGAATTTTATTTTTTTATTTGCAAAGGTCCTGTATGTCAATAAGCGTTTCAACTAGTGGAATATGACCAATTTAACAATCGTAAGCAGAAATTAAATCAAGAAACAGTAAACTCTTACTTATTTGATACGTCACAGTTGAAGTCATGACTTGCTGTGATAGCACGTGAAAATGAGGTTTATGCAGATTCCTTAAAAGAAAAGGCATCATACACCCTTATTCTGTGTATTCAGTACTTCCGGTTTCGTGTTACGGATATTTTTGTAGCAGAGACCGCATGCAATATGTGCTGGTCGACTAGTGGCTGACATGATTGTACCGGGTGAATGCAAGAAAGACAGGTATACAACACAGGCAGGAAAACGACATAATTCTGATGGGTAAAATGATCAAGATTCGAAATCATGTTACTTGAATACCCAAGTCTTGAAACAGTGGCGCTAACACTAGAATTATGGAAAACAGCATTTAGAAGTATGTGTTTTTGTACAACGAAATGAAATATGTATAACGATCGGCGGCGTTTGGTAAGGCAGCGCCAAATCTACACACTGTATTAAGTTGCACAATAATGCCGGGTCAATTGTAAAGGGAAAACCCCCATCTGAGCTAAGCAAGCTAAGGCAAATTAAGTTTGCGTGGCTTTTAATCGAAATCAAAATCTACAAGACAAGGTGCCCAACAAATAAGCATGCCACAGTCAAGAGTGCACTAATTATTACGCAGTCGTTTGACTTGTAAAAGTTACAAGCAACAACTTTTGTAACATATAATCCGAAGAAACAAGTTCGCTCAATTGTACAATTTGTTGTGATGTTCAACAATGCCAGACGAAATTTTGGAGCCGCCAATATTTTGTTTACGGGACCAATCACCTTACAACTGTCCGGATATATGAACTGACATAGCGTGACACTCCGGGGAAGCAACAGCCTCCTGCAGTGACTGAAGTTACGGGCTTCAATACTGCGTTCAATATTTTTGTGCTGAAAAGACTGTGAATGGTGTACTGTACCTGGATATGTTGGGGGGAATTGTCATGCCGATTTGGGGGGGGGGGGACGTAGAGGGAAGGTCTTTCCAGCCAGACGGGGCGCCCCGGCATCTGCATCTTGTAATTTCGGCAAGATTAGTTAAATACTAAGTTTGCAAGGAAAAGATTAAGAGAGCCACCGGTTTCTATAACATCCAAATGGATAAGAAAGCTTCGACTTTATGGGATTTCCGGCCATAAATTTTCGAGTAGGAAGAGAATGGTCAATTGTGTTTTAGCCAATAGGAAAAATTGTATCAGTACTGAATTTAGTACACAGAGGTAAATAAGTTGAACTAGTAGTGCAGAAAATAAGTGGCTTTTCGGAGTTCCGCCAGAATTGATGCATTTTCGTGTTCGTCGAGATTTGGACTATTAATTAAAAATTGCCAGTCAAAAGTATTAATTTCGGACAGAAAATTGGTGTCGGTTAAAGTGCAGTTTTGTTAAAATTATATTGACACTAACGAAGTGACCGTGTAACATCTAATTTTTTATAATTTTATAATAATAATTATAGAAATTAGGTTTATATTTCATTATCACTTTGCCGCCTCATTTACACAACTTTACACCACAAGAATTCTTCTGGTGTTACTTAGACCTAAAAGCCCACTACGTCCAGCCACTTTGTCCAAAGAACTGATGCGTCTACAATTATATCTGCCGTACAAATGTGTAGGCGAACCTGAACACATATAAGGTACCTACTGGGCTACTCACAGTGCTCTCAGCCATAAACTTTAAACCTCTGATTGCAGGTCTCAAAAATTGGCCATATAACCTACCAAAATACGTTTAGTGATCATTCCTGTGCCCTTTATTTCTACAGTAATATTACATTATAGTAATCCATATTTCATGTGTTCACCCTGCATAAATCTCTAATAATATGAAATACAGACCATAGTACGTATACATGACAAACCCACTCATCCACAGGTCCTGGAGCATATATTATACACCATGCTTTTAACCTTCTTCCAGCCAATAACAACGTGGGTTACTTTTTATTCCTTTACAGCGATATAACCTTTGTACAGTCCGTGACAAATACACACACTTCATGTATTATGAGAAGTCAGTTATCACCCACTCCGGACAATGATTTAATAACCAGTTTTAGATATGGTGAAAACAGTCAACTACTATAATTTTATGTCCCGTCCAATACCTGAACCTGGCACCTCCAGATGAGGCCCTACAAGTCACAAAGATTCAACTTGAAACACAAATGTGACGATCACGGTCTTCTGGTGCATAGCTCCGTGTAGACCGTTAGAAATCTACTACTCTTCGGGAAAAATTACTGGTTCCATCTTCAGGAAAGAATGTTAATGTGAGTGCAGACCTATCTCCTCTCTGAATGTACTTAGCAATAAACATACATTGTACGTAAGTCGTATAAAACATGACTTACGTTGAACTGCAGCAGTAGCAAGCCTGTTATCTCTGTTCACTGCCTTACGCAAGTGAGTGTACCAGATCTGCCGCTGTACATCTCAGCACGTAGAAACACGAAGCGGCTGCACTATCAGTTCTTAACCAATCCGTCTTTTGATTTATCGTTAAAATGTCCCTACGCTGCTGGAATGTTTTAAAAGAAGAAACAGGTTTAAAAAATACGTAGGAGACAGATGACGAAAGAAAGAAATAATTGATCACAGTCGCACACACGCACACGCAGTTACGCACAATATGAAGCCAATAGGGATAAAAATCTTGTACGAAATTAATGTCGGCAACCAACATGACACACTTCGGGAGTCAAAGTTAATCCTTATCGGTGTTTCAAAAACGGGGAATATTCAAACGATCATAAATTTCAAGCTTTACAAAGAATTGTTAGGAAAGAATCTGCATTCCATTAAGTCTTTAACTCCCCACTCTAACCATCTGGAATGTATTTCTTTATTTAAGAAACAGGAAGCTTTCACGTAAAGCATATATCTATAGCATCATGATATGCTTGTAATTTCGACACAGCATTTCATGCATAGGGTGACGCGCGCACTCCAGACCCCGCTTCGTGTTAGATGTGATTGGGAGCCGGTGGCAGTGTCCATCCCAAGACCACTATGGCAACTCTGAATACATACATATAACTGCACCGAGTTATTTGCCATACCAAACACCTAGCCAACTGCACCCTCTACAACAGATTCCTACACAACATGATATGCTGCCACAACACCTTGTTTACAAAAACGAACTAAATCGTGAATATGTAATAACTTTAGCAAGGAACGACGAAACTTCCTGATTATGATCTGAAAAGATCGAAACATGTCGGAGTGGTTTTAAGTGTTTTAAGTGAAATTTATATATGTGCAATTGTTGGTTAATAGTTGCAGTGATTTTACGAAATGCACGGTGCAACGATGAGATTCTACAATGACTACTTTACACGTCTCCATATAAGGAATCATGTGATGAGTTATTCCTCTCAAATCTAACGGTCTAAAATATTCAGTTTTGTACTAAACTAGTAATGTTCGGTAAACTGAAAAAAAATAGTGTCACATTCTAGAAATACTGTTCATTCATTCATTCGATTTGCAAAACCCTTTGCAACACATCAGCATGTTAAAGCATTGTTGTGTATCAGAGCACCAACACGGAAATATAACTGCCTAAAATTGCCCAACTTCTACAAAGGCCTACGGCTATTGCTTCATTTAAAATAGACCTAATTATTTTAAAATAATGATAATGATTAGCCAGCACTTAAGGAACAGAATCATCTATCAAGATAAGTAAACTTCAGGAGGGGAACACGATATGAACATACATTAAATCCACCTTAAACTCCAAACTCTGAATTGTATTTATTTTTTGCAGCTTGAGGCATGTATTTTGACATCGTGCATTTCGGAAAAGTGCCGGAAATTATACAAAAGAACTCTAATTAGGGTGGTTAATGTGGAAGAATTTCGGACAACAGATAAATGATACCTCAAATAAGGTGTCACTTTAAAATTAGTTAGAAGTAATGTTTGTGTTTGTTAGTTTAGTTTGATAATGTGGCAAAACACTGAAGGCGAAACTGTCAGAGTACTGAATGGTAAAAATGTGTGTGTGTGTGGGGGGGGGGGGGGGGAGAATAAAA
>Ga0123357_10009498_pt1 | contig 12287 bp, 3 predicted proteins | sample TergutEmb28metaG_FD_89873 | JGI IMG/M metagenome (GOLD analysis project Ga0123357, IMG submission 89873) | Embiratermes neotenicus P4 segment gut microbial communities from Petit-Saut dam, French Guiana - Emb289 P4 | ecosystem: Host-associated > Arthropoda: Insects > Digestive system > Gut ...
GGTCTAAGGCGTGGGGCTGCGGCCGCTCGCCTGCTGAGATTGTGGGTTCTAATCCCGCCAGGGTATGGTTGTTTTTCTGTTGCGAGTGTTTTGTGTTGTCAGCTTTCTGCGACCAGCTGATCGTTGGTCTAGAGGAGTTCTACCGACCGTGGCGGGTCGTTGTGTGTGAAATAGAAATCACAGTATTGGGTAGGACATGGTCTGCGTTAGACCGCAGCGCCACAGGAAAAAACAGAGCTCAGAATAAATTACTAAACACATATGCATGTCACAATTATTTTCGGGCCGAAACGCTTATTAAATTATATTTCATGTAAAAATTCCAGACAGTTTCATTTACCGAATTTTAGAATTCTGGCTTTACATTACAGTGATATCAAATGGGTAATGCTAATGTAGTTCTAGATGAAGGGATACAGACAGTAGATATTTTGGTTCACCGATTGGTAGAAGTCTTTGTTAGAGACTGTTTAGTAACTAAACACCCTCTGAAAGATCTGTTTAAATTGATTATTCTGCTAAACGTTAGCTCTGTATTAAAATGCTGAATACAAGTGGGTCGGAAGACCTTATTGTGATTGAGGTGTATATGCGGGTACATTATTTATACAGGCAAAAGTTTCCACACACAACATTATAGCACCCGCATGAAACAGCAGTCTGTAGTCTCAAGTGAATTGTCTCCGTTTTGAGAAGTGAAAGCATTTTCATAAGATGAATAACAGCAGAGAGGTATACTTTTGAGGCATTAATAAGAAAAATAAAGTATGATCCATTTTAGGATTCACAAGTTTTTCATGATTATCAGCGTAGAACAGACGAATCCTTGAGACATGGCAAACTTGATCCTATTGTTTCACTTTAATTAATGTCCTCGAAGTTTCAGCCTTAATCATGCTTCACTATTATTTTCTTACTTTACATTCTACATCAACATGCAAGGTCAAAGTGTAAGTTTAAATTACAGAAAACCATAAAATCTGAGGAACAGCAATTCATTTCTGCTTTTTACAAATGTAAAATATTATATCAAACCAGACTTAATATTTTACAACTCTCTTGAAAAACAAAGTTGTTTACCGACTGGAACGTAACTAGAATAAGAACGTACGGATTAAGTTCCGTAACTTTACATTTACCAATTTTCCAGTGATGTTGAATTTAAATTAGCAAAATGTTTACAATTAATCGTACTATAAAGAGAACTATTTTTAAGAAAGTGAGAACGGAAACTATTTTGAAAATATAAAACATACTAGTTTTACCTACATTTTTATAAATGTCAGAAAATTTGACTCTAACAGCCTTACAAAAACGAAGAATTGAAGCGGCAGAAACGAAGTTACTGAGACCTCGGCAGACTACACCCTTTATGACCACAAAACAAATGACTACATAAGCCGCGAACTACTGATTACAAGCATACTAGACAAGATAGATGAATACATACGGAACTGGTTTTCACAAGAATGCCACAAAACCGAATCCCTTTAAAATCATACCACTACAGACCATAAGGAAGGAGAACAATTGGAAGAACGAAGAAGCGTTGGCGCGAGCAGTTGTAACTCTGGAGACGGAACGGATTAAAGGGTCAAATCCTTGATGTTTATGATGATGATGAACCTTATATTTGGAGGTCATGACCTAAAGCGGAATTCTCAGCAAACATGTCATTAGTCAGTGCATATTTCGTGAATTAAAGGGCCAAAGCTCCTTTTTAAGTACCCCGATTCACGACCCAGTTAGTTACGAAAATAAACAAAAGATGGTAGAAGTCTGACATACTCTTAAGTAATTATTATTTGGTTGACCTTTGCCAACAGTAATCCTGAAGGGGGATTATTACTTGATAGGTTATGAACTACCAAAATTATCATGCTAATTAGACAGTTTAAATCCTTTTAGAAAGGCCTGTGCATACAGAAAGTATTGTTTAGTGTACTTCTGGCTCAGCTAGTGTGATTTGCGATTTTACATCGTGCAACAAAAGTTTTGAAACCATTGTCTGTAGACAGTAACACGGCGTACTTCTTCGTGTAATTTTATACGTTTTATCGTCTTTGTGTTTGTAGCTCTTGTAACAGAACAAGGAAGTGCGTTTACGTACTTCTAACAACTTTTTTACTCATTTTCAGTTAAAATTGAAATGCGTTCTATGAAACTTCCCTACTAAAAGTAAGGAAGGGCAGAGATTCTTCTTCTCACATATTATTCTTTTTTTTGTTTAGTGTAGAGTCTTTGAAGCAATGTGGCGCCTCCATTTTCATAGTATAACCTGAAAATGGAGTAAATTTTTTTCATTCGAGTGGTTTGTTATCCACGTAATAAAACCCAATGCTGCTAAGCCAGTAAATAGAGCTTTATTCATAGTGAAACGTAAACTGGCCTCTAAACTCACAAGGAATATGAAGGCAATAACGACAGAAGGAAACAAATTGTTTGAGTTTTTTGGACAATCTGTAATCTGAATTATTGTTCAGCTGACTGAGGTGCCGTTTTCAGGGAAGCGAATCGGAAGTACGAGTGCATAAAAAATGTTGGCGAAAGGAATGAGTGTGTGACTGGGAACAGAGAAGCGTACTACAATACTGCTTTTAACCATCTGTCCTTAGTAGGAAACGGATAATATGTACTGTTGATATTCAAGTACATATGCTGCAGACAGTGAGTATTAATTACTGCAACACACTGCGGTATTATTGGCTTGAACTTTCCCCTTTTTTCATTCAACCTTATCTGCTTCACTCCACTGATTCTAAACTCACCCTGGCAGCAAATGTTGGCTGCATGTGGATAAAATCTCCCCCACTACTTATTGTAAATGAAATGCTACCGCAATTTTTAAAATGTATATTTATTTAGTCACGAACAAAACAGGATGTCGTGGTTTTCGTCGTTTTCTCTTAGCACGTGTTTTGATAATACGATAAAATTAACCACAAATGATTCAACCCCTAGTCTTAAATAATTAAGTAAACAAATAGCTAAATTCATGGAACAGAAACTTTCTTGAAAATCTGAAAATTTATCTTAATCAAGCAGTTTTGCTTGTTGTATGTGCGCAGGCAGTAATTCCAATTTTTTTCACGAGGAACTTTTTCATATTCCGAGAAACATATGGAAGAAAATACAATACAACAAAACGTATTTGAAGATGACGACATGAATTTTGACATGTTCATAGAAGTGACACTTTCTATAACCAAACAAAACACATGGTAAGTGTTACGTTTAGTCGAAACTCATCTTTAAGGTAGCTGAAGAATAAGAGACCAACTTGATGTCATAATTTATTAAGTTTTATTTCACTTTTATGTTCAACATATTTCGGACATTAATACGTCCATCATTAGGAGCTTGCGACTTTTCTATTGTATCACCACATTGGTTGTGTTTTCTTGTTTCGATGTGTTGGAGTGTCGGTGTGGTTGGGTTGGGGTGGTATCCATGTGGCAGGCTTCAGCCGCCACACGGATACCACCTCAACCCAGCCACACCGAAACTCCAACACATCGAAACAAGAAAACACAACCAATGTGGTGATACAATAGAAAAGTCGCAGGCTCCTAATGATGGACGTATTGATGTCCGAAATATGTTGAACATAAAAGTGAAATAAAACTTAATAAATTATGACATCAAGTTGGTCTCTTATTCTTCAACTATCACAATGATGCACGGTCCAATATACATGAGATCATTTTTAAGGTTCTGGAAAAGAAACTCACATATGGCAGTTAAGTAGCTACCATTGTTAGAATTGTGACACGATTGATGCAAGTATTGTTTGAGTATGAAGAAATGAGAAAACGTTAGATTGAGGTTTTCTGAAATATGACACCGTGCACTTTGGTAGTTAAATGCAAACGTTTCGATGAAACACGATGATCCCATCTCTAGTCATCAAGTTTAGGCAGACTGTCTAACCGTATGGTTGTTATTTATCCACAAAATGGCACAAACTTACTTCCATGACACTTAGTGTTTCAAAACTTTCTCAGAAAAATTAATTTCATTTTTTTAAATCAAATTCTTAATATAAACTCTCATTTGGTCTTCAAACTCTGACCTCATTGTCACATCGTAGTATTTAGACGTCTTGCACTGGCAGACAGCTGTTACTGTGTTGGTTGGAACAGACAGCTTTCCACTACAATAGATTAATGTGCGATCTGACGGAAAGTTTAGTAATGGACCGAAACAAAAGCTTTGTAAACCGAAATAAAATTCAGCAGCGAGAATCTTTATTAAAGGTCAAAGTGAGAAGAACAGGAAGCTGCCAGTCTATGCTCATTTAGGTCAGTCAGCATCGATATTGATCAGTAGAAAACTTATTAACCTTTCATCAGTTTCCTGAATGGTGTAATAGCACCCTAAGCTTTACATTATATTCCAGGACATGCATACTGACTTTATGTCCTGACGTAACGGCATTGTCTGTTCCCAATTTGTTCAACGGCATATTAAGATAACGGGGTGATTTGGTTCAAGCACTAGCACTACGCTGAATGTCTACAGTTCGAATTTCAGAATCACATAATGTTCTGACTCAGGTCTCTTTCGTGGTCTTCCTTAGTATTTATTCATTTACTTACTCCATGGTGCAGACCCCTTTTTGAAAAACGAACTGAATTTCAGCTAGTCAAGAAATTCCCCGCATTTTATGAAACCCGAATATTCATTACCGCACTCACAAGTGCCCGCCACTTGCCCCAATCCTGAGCCAGCTCGATCCAGTCATTACCACAATATCTCACTTCCTAACATTATCTTCCCAACTACGCCTGGGTCTTCCAAGTGGCTCTTTCCCTCATATTTCCTCACCAAAACCCTATATATGCCTCTAATCTCCCCTCATACGCGCTACATGCTCCGCCCATTTCGTTCTTCTCGATTTTATCAACGGAACAATATTGAGTGAGCAGTACAGATCATTCAATTCCACATTATGTAGTTTTCTCCACTCCCCTGTTACCTCGTCCCTCTTAGGACCAAATAGTCTCCTCAACACCTTATTCTCAGACAACCGTTGTCTAGGTTCCTCTCTTAATGTGAGCGACCAAGTTTCACACCCATAAAACAATGGGAAAAATTATAGTTCTGTATATCCTCTCCAGGTTTGAGGCTTTATGCCTGAATATTTCGTAACAAAATAAATTTTAAAGGTTAGAAGTTGTTAGCAGCTCGCCTAACCTCCAAGGTGGACTACCCCCTTTCAGTTGTCCGCAACTGCTTATACAATATATTTGTAGCTACCCTCTATACTTGAGGTCTTTCCTCCCTCCGCTACCTAAGGACGCGCCATGCCGTGGTGACAGGGACCCACTTATCACGGCTTCCTTAGTACATAACATTTAAAGGACAGGGACCGTACTTTAAATTAGGCGACAATCGTTCCGTTCCACATCCTGTCTTATCAGGGTCACATCCCTGAAGACTTGACTGTTCGTCGACACCACTCTGAGAAACTCCTCTCTTGATTTAGTTCTTTCTCACATAACTAAAGCATTAAACAGGTTTCATAGAATCCATGGCTGCAGTCAGAGATAAATGAACCAAATACACAAACCTACATCCTATCTCACTTTTAATAATATCACGCGGTCCAAGTGTAAGCATCTCAGTTTGTTTCTTACCTTTAGGTGTTACAATTAAATATTTCAACAATTTTCTAACTCGATATCATTACCACAACCACATTCATTTTATTATAAACTTTAATTTAATTAAACTAGTAATATTTAGACACTTACTAATAAGGCCACTTTAATAAAGATTTCTTTACAGAAAAAGTTCTGAAATTAATTTGCACCACATGCAATTTTAGAAGCTTTAAAAAAATCGCGAATAGCAACTGTTAACTTCGTCAGGTCTGTCTGTCTGCCTGTCTGTCCGTCTATCAGTCCCCTAGTCCACATGGAGCGACTCTGCTCCCACTGGAAGGATTTTCATGAAATTAAATATTTGAGTATTTTCGAAAATGTATCGAGAAATATCAAGTTTGTTTGAAATATGGTGACAGTAACGGCTACTTTACTTGAATATCTGCGTAAATGATATGTAGATTAATACTTCTTAAAAGAGAAATGTTTTAGTTAAAATTTGTAGAGAAAACCACAATAAAACATATTTTCAAAATATTTTTCCGAAAATCGTGCCATTTATGATAAAACCTCCGAAAATACTGTAGAGTCGGAGAGGTCTCAGATGACAATATAGCTCGGCTCATGTTCTTTGCGTGCCAGATAAATAGGCAAAAATACAGACACACACTCAGAATATGTAATACTTATAGCTTTCAAAGGCAACAATTGTGACGCGAAAGGGCCTTATGTAACCTTATAGCACCTTGGCTGTCTTTTTTAAAACTAAAGAATACTAGACTTGATATTTGTATGCCTCACCTTTGCGCACTGTACGTAATGTCGAGTGACGACAACATTTACTCACATATTCTTTACAAATCAAATTTCGGCTAATAATTATTCGCCTTTCTCTACAAGTACATTTCAATAGGTAATATTAAAGGAGGAATATTCAAGATTCCAATTATGGCACGTAAGTCGTTTACATAATAAAAAACATGGTTCCATGTTTTCGATTATTTTCTTCGTCGTTATGATTAATCTGATATCATTAGATTTGCAGTAAACCAGATTTTTTTTATTATTTGTGTGTGAAAATTAGTCTATAACAAATATTGACGTTTTGCTGACCGTGCATCTCAGTATATTTATCTCAGTAATTAACCAACTTGATGCACAAACGTTTTGTTTTACAGTAAGTTTATGTCATGCCTCTACATGTTTTGAGCATATGTGCTCATCATCAGGAGGTAAAAATTGCACTACTTATTGTAAAACAAAAATTTTGTGCATCACGTTGGTTAATTACTGAGATAAAAATTTGTCTATAACATTAAAGGAAAAACCTAAACTAAGAACTTTAAAGAAGATATAATGAGAGAAATATCAGGAGAGAAGACTTAGGAATCAACAGTAAACCGGACAAAATTTACACAAAGTGGATATGAATATCGTTTACTTCTAACACGTGACGAAATAGAGAGAGTTGAAGTGGATGGGACAAGTGGTTTTCTGAGCAGGAAAAAATATCTTCAGAATTCTGGTCTGGTAACGTGAGGAAAAGACTTCTAAAAGAATGGGCGTCGGGTGAGTAGGATGTTATTGCAATTGGTTTTAAAGCAACGGGTTGGGGCGTAATAAATGGCTTAAACTGGCTCGGAATTAAGACCAATGGCCGGCTATTTTGAAATATGACACTGAACCTGTGTTTTCTGGAAGATGGTAAATTCCGTGGCTTGATAGCCAGCTGTTAAATTCTGAATAATTTCATTACGTGCAATTAAATTAATTAGAAGTCTTGAGGCGATGCTGTAATTAGGAATTATTACAATGTGCTAGATATTTTAAGTAATTTTTTTTTTTTTACATTTTCAAAAGTTGTTTTCAGAAGACCGTCTTTCATTCTGAGGTTTGAGGTGCTTACAGCTCTTCCAGACTTCTGGGATAAGAAGAAGTGCCTTTAGGCGATAGTTCCTGATGTTTCTAATAATCCTCTTTTTCCTCCGATACGTCGGAAAATATTCGCCTAACGACATAACGTCACATACTAGAAGTCCGAAAAGTTCGTCTTCTTTATTGGCTCTCGTGCAACATTATTATGGAATGCACACAATAAACGTGTTGGCATTACTGTTAAAAATTTGGCGTAAATGTACATTGACACGCTTAATAAGAAAATAATGGCATAATTTAAAGATTGTATCCGAAATGTGAGTGTGCATTGTGAGGCCTGGATGCTGTTTTGGAATTTTTGACCGTATCATTTAAATTTAATATTGACGTTAAATTAGAGTGCAGAAATATAATTTTGTGCTAAAAACCCAGTAACAAAAAATGGGCGCTTTTTCAGAAAACTAACTGATAAAGATATTTTGTTTTACAAAATCAGTTACTTCTCTGCCTTATAACATCACACCAAGAAAAGAGAGACGAAATAAACAGCATAAATTTTAACAAGAATTTTAATATCTATTGAGAAATTAGTTTTACGATTTTTCAATTGGTAAATTCACCCATAAAACAGTAAACAGTAAACCATAATAAGCATTGCAATAAATTGTCGTTAATATTGTACTATTATGGGTCCTAAGAGGATAATATTTTCCCAAAAAATTTAAAATTTACGCTAAAATTCCCCTCGACAGACAGCCAATCAGAGCATTGTAATGTCTCCTGGTGCTTATTTGTTTTTAAAAAATAACAAGCTGATAGCTCTATTATAAAGCCGAAACATGTATTTTTTTAATGGAAACATCACGATGTGCTTGTAACGTAATATAATATTAAATAGTGTACGTCAGCACAATCACTTTGTTACTCAAGGTAATTTTAAGGCTACATGTTTCGACTATAGATTAGTCATCCTCAGGCCTATTTTGTCAATTGTGTCACAAGATGCTATGCACAATTTGGGACCCCATCGTGTAAACACGATGGGATCCAAAAGTGTCATATGTATGTCATATAAATGACACTGTTTTAGCAACATTGTAATAACCTGAAGATGGCCGCTATAGGCCGAAACATGTAGTTATTTACGTCGCTAATAAATACCATCATTTAGCATACTATTATAGTTGTGTTTTCTGACTGAATTTAACTCACCACTAGTTTTTTCAACACACAACTGGGATGACTCACCTTAGAATTGTGAAAGTTCTTTGTTTATGATAATATTTCGACCGATGTCAGGCATATAATTTAAATCAAAATTGAACTTCCTATAAGGTAAAATAAAGTAAATTTGAATTCGATCATTTTCTTTGAAGTTGTCGTTCCGGGAAATATGTTTCTACCAATGTCAGTATATTGACAACAAGTATTAGATGACAAAAGCCCCTGATCTCCATAGCCACTTCCGCCAGAAACTCAGACCTCCCAAATTTTCAAGATCACGCAATGTATACTTCCACAAACAGAAAATTCTAGCTCTTTAAACAAAAGAGAATCTTTAACGTAATGCAGCACTCATCATCTATATATATGTTCTGCTTCCTTGTGTACAGTCAAATGCAGGGGACACGCCGAGCTACTTAAGGTCGTTGATCCAGGAGGATTGATTTTGTGCGTTGCTGTAAGGTTATTCCATTATGATTACAATAGAGTGTAGACCTGAAAAGCGCAAACAGAAGCCATGTCTTTTGTCGAGTCCAAATCACTGAAAGGTGACGTGCAGCCACAGGCATAGTGCTAAAGTCTTTTAATATTAAATTTGAATTTCAACTTGACCGTCAAATGGAGGTGCTAAGAAGATTTGTGGACGGTGTTTAGTACGTGTTATTTGTTTCTTAGCTCTAATTTTGGTTATGAATGCTATTTTAACGTTAACAATGTGTAAACTATCTTTACAGATTTTCATTAGAGTATGTACTGTAACATTACCTATAGCGGCAATTCGCATAACCGTAAAAGTTTAAACGCTAAAAAAATAATCCTGTAAATTTACATTCAAGGAAACAATATTTTCTATTACTGTGGCGCCGAAGCCGAAGTCGGCCTAGGCCACATCATTCTTGAAGTTTCTAGATCTCACACAATTAGAAACACACACAATTAGACACGCACGCGCGCGTGCACACACACACACACACAATATTAATCCTCTGTACGAGGGATCAGCTTGTCGCAGAGGCCGCTACCTACACGACACAGAGCCAACACAAGAGATGAACTTCCATGCCCTCAGCGGGATTCGAGAATGCAAACCCAGAACTCAAGATGCTTCAGACCCGCAACTTAGACCACATGGTTATCTTAATCAGCAACAACAACATTAGTAGCGGCTAATATGTGGTGACGTGGAGTCATTCTTGAGAAGCTAATAGTTTCTCAGCTAATCAAGACTTGCCCTGAATTTTACAGAACTGGTTTTTATTACCGCATTCACAAGATCTGTCCATATGTCCCTAAACTGAGCCAGATCAATCCAGTCCATTCTCGCCTTTCAAATTATTGGAGACAGAGCCTAATATTATATTCCCATCTACGCCTAGATCTTCCCAGTGACATATTTCCCTTAGGTTTCCTCACCAAATCTCTCTATGCACCTCTTCTCCCCTCAGCTAAGGACCACACCTGTCCTGCAAATTTTCTAATACGAGGTACAAAGCGTACACCACCCCTACACCGTAACATGCACTGAGGGCTAGAAATAGATGCCTTCAGATTCGAATCAGATTTGTCCTTCGTGCAGAAATGTTGGTTTAACAAAATCAGTTTTTTTTTTTTACCTTGGCGCAACAGCCCAAGTGGGCCAAGGCCTCTTTATTGTCGAGGATTCACGATCACACTCAGACACACCAGAGTCGGTAGGACTCCTCTGGACGAGTGACCAGCCCTACGCAGAGATCTCTACCTGACAACAAACAATATTCACAAAAGACAGACATCCATGCCACCAGTGGGATTCGAACCCACAATCCCAAAAAGCGAGCGGCCGCAGATCCACGACTTAGACCGCGCGGCCACTGGGATCGGCTGTTTAACAAAATTAGTTTTGCAAATTAGAGAGCGAAAATGGGTTTTTAATAAATATCTTCGCAATTTTTCTACCGCGAGGTTACGTAACGTGACCCTAGGCGTGTATGAGCGGAACTGTGAGACAATTAATATTGGGAGCCAGAACCGGGTGCAATTTATTGGGCAGAAATTTGAATATAAATACACGAGGAGAGAGCCTTTGGCAATTAATTCGAAACCCTCTACTATTTAGGATAACATATGAGTTCAAGACGAGCGAATCAATGTTTGCAGCTATCTTGTTTTCCTTCAGACTAAGTCATTACTGTAAATACATGTGCATGTGCTAGTATGAAAAACACGACGTCACAGAAGAGTTATTTGTAAGCACCTGATGAAAAGTCTCTACTGCATTATTTGAATTCTGTGACGTATATCCCTTCAACATTGCCATTTATTTAACTCCATAATAGAATATTCTTTGGAAAGGTCATACTAACCGTGCCGGTTTATATATTTCTTGCCTTTGTTGAATAAGAAACAGTATTACCGGTTTTAAATTACCCGCCATTGATTTCTACGAAAATTCAATTTATTTCATCCCAACTTCTCTTACTGCGTCTCTAAAACAGAGTTAAAAATGAACGTTCTCACTTATGAACTATAAATATTTTCAAAGTGAAGTCTTCTCTTCAGATTTTCCAGTAAAAACGTGCATTTTTCTTCCACCTTGTGTGTGTCAAACAATTAAACATCTTAACACCTGTGTTTTCAAGTTTTAATGCTCGAAGATGAAACTAAAGTTTTCTAAAACTTGACACCTTACGCTGACGTAGGTTGACGCATGTACTGCAGAAGAACATGAACCAGGTGTGCCTGTTCTTGAAGGAATGTGGTCCATTTTGATAGTGACGTTGAAGTTCGGGATCGATTTTCTTTCACCGTCCATTATTTATGCTTGGCCTCATTCCTTGCAGGCTGCCTGTGTAAACAAAACACATTCCCATTCCTGTCAGTTCAGTGTTAAGTGGGACGCTATATTTCGGCCTTGAAGATGGAAGCATTACGTTTTTCGAACCTGTACAACAAATTTACAACACTGAAAGTCATCAGAACAGAGAATCTGCAGTATGAACACCGAGAATCGTTAAGCACTGCCATAGTCTAGGCGCGTGTTTGCCGGCCCATTACGGCGAAATTGTGGTTTCGATTCCATAAGCGTCTGCATAAAGATTTCGGTGGACAAATTGGCATTGAAATGGATACTTTAATTTCCACTTCTGTATCATTTTACAAATAAACCATACTTATATTTTGTTCATCAGGCTCTGACACTTTTTAATTTTAGCGTTTGAAAGTCTGATTCACAAGTTTAAGATAAAAATTGACCTACATATATTTAAAACCAAATCTTACTGCGTAGTAAACAAATACCGTCTCGGTGAAACAAACATATTATTTAACATGAAATAATGTGGAATGCCAGCTTGATGCAACTAGGTAATTTTATTGATGTATTCTTAGCTCGACATGTTTCGGGTACATACTTCCATCATCGGGAGCTTTAGATGTTGAGTTGCAGCATATGGTTTTCTGTACCGAGTTTGTGGATGCGTGGTGGTCTTGAGAGCCGCTGCGTAGGTCGTGTGTACGGTGCGGATGGTGCACAGCACCATCCGCACCGTACACACGACCTACGCAGCGGCTCTCAAGACCACCACGCATCCACAAACTCGGTAC
>Ga0123357_10009500_pt1 | contig 12286 bp, 9 predicted proteins | sample TergutEmb28metaG_FD_89873 | JGI IMG/M metagenome (GOLD analysis project Ga0123357, IMG submission 89873) | Embiratermes neotenicus P4 segment gut microbial communities from Petit-Saut dam, French Guiana - Emb289 P4 | ecosystem: Host-associated > Arthropoda: Insects > Digestive system > Gut ...
CAAGAACAATACGACCAATGTGGTAATTCAACAGAATAGTCGCAAGCTCCTGATGATGGATGTATTAATGTCCGAAACATGTTGAGCACATAAGAAGTGAAATAAAATAGCAAGTGACATCAATTTGTGGTCTTTTATTCTTCAACTATCACGATGCACGGTCCAATAAACATGAGATTCAACATTATGTGCGTTTTAACAGTAGATATTTTCAGTTGGTTTTTCTTACATACTATATTTCGTATAGCGTAAAATACCTGCTAAAGGTCGTATTCTGTTTTAGACCTTAGTGCATTATTGCCGGTGAAGAATACTGGCCACATTTTTGTAATACACTTGCAGTGTATACTGCAGTTTTATAGAATAATACAACCTAAAAAGGTCATTTGTTTAGAAAAGACTGACTTATTTTAAAGTAATTCCTCTGTTATATTGCCACTGTCTGACATATACACATATATTGTGATAAATGGCACACTTTCTCTAATTTGCCATGATGACGAAATATTGCGTGGTCGAAATTATAGGTTGTTTCTGGTTCTGATAACTATGGTGACAATTTTAGGTTTCTAGTTCCTTGTATAATACGTATCAATTACTATCCAAGCGTACGATATAAGTAACTGAAGAAAACTACGAAAACATGTCAGGAGAGACGGTCTATGCTCCAAACGTGTACAAATGAGCTCCCGAACACTTAAACAGAGATACTTTTCACTAAAGAACACCATAAATCCTTGCAATATATGGTGTAATGGAAGTACGTGTGATATGAATTTTGAAGGAAAATTTCATATACTGTATACTTCCTATAGGGATTTTCAAATAATGACTCTGCGAAGATAGTTGTAAATGAGAAACACACTATTCAAGTTCAGCGCTTATACCAGTGCTGCACAGCTTCGTGTAATAAAAATCCTTCACTTAGAAACTGATTCTGTTTTAAAATGACTAATCAGTTAATACAACCAAGGGAAATAATCGCCGTTAATTCTGAAAATAGCGCAAAGCACATACTAATTAAACTTTGCTAGAAAAATCTAGAGTTTTCTGTTTTTAGCGAAGGCGGTACGCCTAGCTACATTTTTGCTTTCAAGACATAAGAAACAGTATGAAGTCCTGAAGTCGTGACATCCGTTTTGAATTACCTGCAAAACACTCTATTTTTCGAGGAAAATGTCACTTTTATTTCTGCGTTGTAGGCGTCACACCCACGACCCCGCCCATGTATATGAACAAAGGAAAGGTAATGTTTCTTCCAGCTACAACATATTTATGAAGTTCAGTGTTCTTTGAAATGAAATGCCCAAAGCAATAGTGTAGGCAGTACATCTAGTCCCCGCATCCTTTTCCCGTTCAAATGACACGTGACAACACTTGAATAACAAAGTTCAGCTTTAGAGCTACGTTGCCATTCTTCTGCCCTTTCCGCAGCTTCTGCCCGTCTTTCAAAGCTATGGTATCAGCTGACGTGGCATCAGCGTTCCTTTTGAATATCTGCGTCCCGGAGTTAGCTCGACTGCACACAGTGTATGGGCTGGCCTCATAAAGCGGCAAGTTCCCAACACTTACGTCAAAAAGAGTGGTGGTTGATAACCCTTACCAAAAACTGTGGTATTATTGAAAAGTAGACGGCTATTGAGCACATTGACGTTTAAACGGGAATTTTGATAGTCTCAATCGCTAGCTACTATTTTCACAGATAACTATGCCATTAATTCATTTTTGTATATCACAGTTCCCTCGGATAATTGCAAAACCCACACCTTCTCTAACTGTAGGCCTAAGAATGTGAAAAGTACAGTGATATCAGCAACAAACAAGATGCAGCAAAATTTATTTTATCGATTCTTTTCATCTTGCTCTACATGTTTCGGGCGACAGTTTCGCCCATCTTCAGGAGCACTTTGACAGTATATACAGCTTTTTGGAACAAAGTACCGACTCTGACTTCTGCTGCCGACCGGTGTTACCGGTCGGCAGCAGACGGTCACACAAACGTCAAATGAGAAAAGAGTCTGGAAAACAGCTTCGTTATACGTAGCGAAAGCCAGGCTGCAATGACATGCCTACCCACGCACAGAAGGCAGGAGGAGGTACAGTCCGAAACCATTATCAGCCCGGTATTAGAAGAATTCAGATGATTAGTATTATCTTCCGGCCGCCTTACCCCCAGGAAAGAGCCGGTACCAGTTGTACAGGAGGCTGGGTTGGCCTCGAGTCCTTTCTGGATGCACGGAAAATCTCGCCTCCACCGGGATTCAATCCACGGACCGTCCAGCCCGTAGCGAGTTGTTTTTCTATCAACTTCATCATAAGAAGAGCGTCTCTTCGGCTTGCACGCCTTCAATACGGTATTTTTATTGTCATTGTTTGTTTAACATTATTGTAATCAATATTAACCATTATCCTGCTAACGTGGAGAATAGGGTGAGCTCCTAACAATGCTAGAAATTGGCAGATAGGATTTAACTCGGTATTCAAAGGGTTAATATCTTACAGAGAGACGAAGTTCGAGAACAAGACGTAAGGCTGTAGAGAATAGTTCAACTTAAGGTGGGAAAGAGAGAAGGTGATAATGATAAAGAAACAAGAAGATGGTTAAAATTATATCTATAATTAAAAGCCTCATAATCTGTAAGACGTACTCTACATTGAATTTCATTAGGACGGTAAAATTAGGGAAAATGGGATAGGATTGACTTCTAGGACGCATGGGAGATACGACAGATTGCTGCAGCACATTACTATAAAATGCGTAGTCTGACTTACCTACCCTCTTACGCTTATGCGTTACAAGTACGTTAATGAAATAAGGAGTATTTGCACGGAAATCAGTGAGTTTTTGGTCAAAGAACCCTTAAAATTTGAATTGTTATCTTTTCGTAGCATCCTGTTTCAGGTGGAAGAACTGAAGAGTGAAACCACAGCGGCTCTAACAGGCGTCACTAAAGAAAATCTGCCTGCATTTATCGAAGCTCAAAAAACTTGTTTAATCCATATTGAACCAAATGCACAATGATTACATGTTGAAGGTGTCCTTATGTGCATAAAACCGTATTGCGTTAGCGTTGTATCAGAAAATTTGCTGTAAGTGCGGTACATTGATAAATAGAGGAATTTGAAAGAAACGTTTGTTTTATAACGTATATATAAAATTCAAATTTAACAATAATACACGATTTCATCTACCGTGAGGTAATGTTTTAGTGTAGCGATGATTGAAGAAGTTTAATACAGTGTCATAAATCTGTAAGAAATATGCATGGGTTGAAAAAATGACAAAACTCGACTCGCAGACTCTAGATGGTACAGCCGGATACATAGGTTAGCATGACACGAGGACTGCAGTCATGAGCAGAGGCGAAAGAAATACGGGTTCCAATATTGACACAAAAAACCCATGAATAAAACTTTGTCATAATACGTGCAAGTTCATGGAGCAGTAATGGCCTGGCTGGAACCCATGTAGAAGCCATAGACTTTAGATTTCCTTTACTTAAACTTTTTTAAGATTCCAATAAGGGGAAGCGCTGCTTAATACATGCAAATGTTAAAATGCGGCACAGTAAGTTTATACTCTAAATTTCATATCGGAGATTTTAGGAAAAAACACTTATCGTCTGTAGACAAGGGGTAGCCACCCAGCTTCAAAATTTAAAAAGTATGCGAGGTACACTTACGAGAGTGGGCATAAATTTTAAAATTTTCTTCTAGGACTTTGATAGATATTTTTATAATGTCCCTTTCAAAACTGCATTCGTTAGGCGCTAAAGCGGGTATGGGTTGCACTATACGTATATCAACAAATACACTACAGTTAGGTAAAATGATGTACAAACACGTGAAAAACCTCCTACACCTTTCCATTCTTCGGCCATTTTCAGGAACATTTATTAAGTTTCTTTACACGAATAGGAAAATAAAAAGCATGTAAGACCACGATCACTTTTTCACAAAGCCTCTTGAGAAGGGGGGGGGGGCTTGCATAATTTCTGTTTTCTATCCTCGTATCCCGATCTTTATTCTTATCTTCCTTCCTGAATAAGTTAACATTCGCTGTCTGTATTCAGCAGATACATCGCAGAGAAACCGATTCTTAGACATTTTCGAAAAATCGCAAAATGAGACTATCAGCTTCCTTATGTCTCTCTGTCTCTCTATCTATCTATCTGTCTGTCTGTCTGTTCGTCGGCATGGAACAACTCGGCTCCTACTGGACGGAATTTCATGAAAATTGATATTTGAGAATTTTTCAAAAATCTTTCAAGAAAATTCAAATTTCTCTAACAACTGACAAGCGTTAAGGTTTATTACATAAAGGGCTATTTGCATTTGTGATAATATTTCGGTGGGTTATTCTTAGAAAGATATTATGCGTCAGAAAAGAATGATAGAGAAAATCTAAACATATTTTGTGCTTAAAAACTTCTTTCCGAAAATGGTGCCGTTTATGAGGTGGTGTGGAAAAATATGGTAGAGCCTGACAGGCCACAGATGACAATGTAATACGGTGAATGCGACTTGCACGAAGGATAAAGAAGGCCACATACACACACGCTCGCAATGTGTAATAATTACAGCTTTTTCTCAGCAAGAATGTTTGCACGAACGCTCCTCAATGTTACATTTATACACACATTGTTTTCTTGTTGTATAGTTACGAAGTAAAGGTAAAGGTAAAGTGATCCCGTTACAGACCCGGTGTGGCCAAGAGGGTGGGTAGAGGTTTACATCTACTCTTCCATGACCGCGGCACTAGAAGGGGTGAGTAGTCAACAGCAAGCCCCGGCCGCACTTTACCCCTATGAAGGAGACCCGGTACCCACTTTACAGGAGGCTGACTGGGGTACAGAGCCGGTCTGGACGATAGTTACGAAGTAGCAAACACAAAATAAATATTGATACACGAATATGATGCAGTGAAATATGTAACTAGCAGACTGTTTGAGAACCTGACTGATGCAAGCATAATCAGGAATTCCAACCTTTATTGGACCTGAAATCCCATAACCATTTTAAAAAGATCACTTTATAAAGCCTTCCTCTCACTGGCTTTAATCCAAACCGCATCTTCTTTTATTATCACTGCAGGGTTCATTTAAAGATTATTTTCCCCTTCTGCTACTAGATCTCCCACAAAATCGCTTGTCTTTATGCTTTGCAACCCCCATCTTCTGCTTAGTGATTGGGTCAATCTACTAATAATTAGTGAGAAACGCATATTTCTTTATGTTTTCATGTCAGATAGTAGAGAAAATAATTTATCGGGATACGTCATACGTTTCTGTGTAAGGCAGTAGCGTTGGCCAAATGTGTGTGACGTTTACACAGTGAATTCCGTGAAACAATAAGAATCGAAGTGGAGCAATATATCACGAAGTTCAGAGAAATCTCTGTTGTTACTGCCAATCAGGAACAACACACTGGTAATCTTTATAGAAACTTGCCAAAGCTGGAATTTCTCCTTGTGTGCGAAATCTGGAAGTACGACTCTATAAAATAAAACATCCGAGTATATAAATGTATTTACTTTAATAACAACTGATTTTATTGGTATTAAAGTATAATTCGAGACTATTGAAAATTTACACATGATTTGTTACCGGTAGTAACATTGACAATATTATATTAAGCACAACCGGCTATGTTCTATTCTATACACCCTGAAATTCACTACTTAACCTGTCATGAAACCACAGAGGGGGAGTAGAGCTATAGCTCTACTTTTTCTTTAACCCATGTGCTATATGGTGTTAGCTGTTCAACGCCACGTCCCGGCCAATTTGTCCTCAAGAATGACCCGGTACCCATTGTGTAGAAGGCCGGGAGGGACCCGGGGTCGGTCTGTATGTGTGCGGAAAATCTCACCCCCAACGCGATTCAATCACCGGACCGTCCAGCTGGTAGAGGGTCGCCGCAGTGACTACGATATGCCGGTCTACCATTGCTTATGTAGGTAGAGTGTGGACTAGTTGAAATACGATCCTGAGTAAACATCAGTAATATAGAGTTCGCCCATATGATGAATTTCATTAACCCTTCTGAACACAGTAGTTACTGTCACAATCGCCTATTTTTGTGTCCTTGTCCATCGTCTAAAATTATTCCGAAACTTTAAAACATGACGTTTCGGAAGCAGGGCCGGCTTCCGAAACGTCGTGTTTTAGAGTGTCTTAAGAATTTTATACGATGAACAAGGTCCAAAAATAGACGACTGTGGCAGTGAGTTGTACACCATGGTCAAAGCTCTGTAGTGTTGGACAGTAGTTACTGTATGCACCACCTTTCACAAACATTAAAATCCCTGACCTTGTCCCACACAATGTGAGTGCCATAACTTTCTTACAATGACAGTATATTATTCCCCTAAACAATATTAACCGACTGGTCGCCGCAATTATGGCTTAGTATCTTATAAGTGGGTGTGCAATGAATTTTTAAACATTGGTTGTGTGAGTAAATATATGCACAACATATATATTTATAATATTTTGTATATCGTAAGCACTGCTACATGTTTCAATATATCTGCATCATCTTCAGGGTGTCTTAAATATGTACTTTACTAACGTTACAAAATTATTAAAATTGCAGCTCAATAAAATTAGTATATTAAAATGTCCACGTGATCATTGTTGTATGAAAAAACACAATTTATCAAAAGTTAATAATTAAAACACGCGGAAGGTGTTTGTTTGATGGCTGCATATACAATCTGGACAGTTTATAAACATAGGTAAAGTGATCCCGTTACAGGCCCGGTGTGGCCCAGAGGGTGGGTAGAAGTATAGCTCTACTCTTCCATGACGGCGGCACTAGAAGGGGGTGAGTGGTTAGCAGCACACCCCGGCCGCACTTTACCCCCGGGAAAGACCCGGTACCCATTTTACAGGAGGCTAGGTGGGCTCCAGGGTCGGTCTGGACAGGCGGAAAATCTCGTCCCCACTGGGATTCGATCCCGGACCGTCCAGGCCGTAGTCAGTCGCTATACCGACTGAGCTACCCGGCCTACCAGTTTATAAACATTAAAACATTAAAAGGTTAATATAAAAATTGGTTATGTGAATTATGTGCTGCAAGGTTTTAATTATTTGACAAATGAACATATTTTTCACACACCTAATATAGGTGAAAATTATTATTTGTACAGTGGCATACGGTTTATGCGAAAAGAAAGCTGCCATAATTCGACTTCTCTTCATGGTATAACTGCTTAAAGAAATGAAACCTCCTACCTGCAGGCCGTTCGTGATATTATGCTGTACAAGTTTATGCGTCATACAGAGCTGCAACTTTAACATCTGTGTGTGACGGGTAAACCTTCGCGTGAGCGAGTAATCAGATATTGAATTTAGGGATAGCTAGAGAGGCAGTGTACTTACAAGGTAATATTGAAGTGCGTTCGTGTTGCTATTGTTACCGTTTAGAGGCATTAAATATTACGTATTCTGAGTGTGTGTCTGTAACCTTATTCATCCCTCATACAATGCACATGCGCCTTATTCTATTTACATCTGCGACCTGTCTGGCTCTACCATATTTTTCCACATTAATTGACCCGAATTTAGGAAAATTGTTACAGGACAAAATGTCTGTTTTTTCTTCTCTAAAACGTCTCTCTGAAACCCTTCACATTTTAAGGAGAATTCAGGGGGATATGATCAATAATAAATTTCATGTACAGTACCCATTATTCTTGTCAAATTTTAGTGGAACGTGAATTTTCTCGAGAGATTTTAGAAAACACTCAGATATAAAATATCCGAGGTTTTCCATGCGGACGGACAGACATGACGAATCTAATTTGTCAAAAACGAATGACAAATTATGTCAACAAGAAACCCCTGTAGCATAGAATTTGTTACATAACTAGTTAGTGATGTGGTTATGTTCGTAGGTGGTCACATTTTTGCCTGTTTTTATCTCGATTCATTAGACCAAACAAACTGGTGTGTTGGAAAATTTATTCTTTTATTTAAGGGTCATGATCTGCTAAATTGAAATTATTTATCCGTTTATAACTCTGAAACACTGAGATTCACACTTTAACCTTTAGGCACCACGCATCCTCTATATAGGACAGGCTTTCCACTACTCTCCAGAGAACGCTTTTTATATATTTAATCAACAAATATATTATTTAATTTTTTTTAGACTTTCACCATCTTTGTTTATTTCTCCACAAAATATCGTGTATTTCCTAATGTTACCCTTCTTGGTTCATAAAATATTCACATTATACATAAATGGTGTGCTAAACTGTAAATGTCCTTCTGCAGGGCCAAAGGCTTAAAGAATGTTGATAAATCTATCACATATCTTATCATAAGTGCCTTGTGATTTTCACTGCCGTGCGTATAGAGTTTCTGGTAATTTGCGTTGCAACACTGTGCAGCGTGCTTTCTGGATAACAAAGTTGCAGAGGAAATGGTGAGTAGGTTTTACCTGATGAGGTAACGGCGGGGAATAATTAACTGCAGTTCCGAGAGCCAGGGCAGGGGCGATAACCCGTCCATCCTGTTGAAGGCGCTTCCACAATTTTATTGCGATATTAGCCAGTTTAATCTTTTGAAATGTAAAATTAATCTATGTTACACGTTATTAACCCTCTGACGCCTAACGACGACTACAGTGGTCGTACCGCACCGCTGACTTCTAAACATTGCATTTTATATATTTATTCAATAAATACAGGTACTGAATATTTTAAACATGGCATATACTCTTCGTTTTTTCCTCTTCAAAATGCAGTTTGTTTCATAAATCTAACTTATTTGGTTCCTGTTTTATTCACATTTTATATACAGGGTGCGCTAAAATTAAGAAAATAATTCCGGCGCCAAAAGGTTAAGTGTCACGTCATAACTTGGAGAGAACATCGCTTACTTCTTTTAGGAGGACCAGTCGGTGAATAAGATGTGGGGATATAATTGTCGTTTATATTGAAAATCGTACGTAAAATAATTAAGTTCTGAAAATTATGTAGAGGGTTAGTGTTATACCGGGCGGTATGCATTACATATTAGGCTTTAAATTGTTCCAAGTTTCTTCGGCTTTCCTAAGAAGTTGCTCTTCTTCGTTTTTAGGCGTTTTCGCAAAATTTCGAAAAGCCGGTATTAGCTTAGGCATGTCCATCTATCCGTCCGTCCGTCCACGTGGAGCAACTCGGCTCCCACTGCACGGATTTTCATGGAACGTAATATTTGACTATTTGTTGACAATATGTCGAGAAAATGCAACTTTTATTAAAATCTGACAATAATAACGGATACTTTACATGATGTTTACGTAAATTTATAGTATTTTCTAACTGACGTATTACACTGAGAAATTTTTCAGGCAAAATCTTTAGACAAAATATAGACAAACATTTTATATTCCGCAACATTTTTCCGAATATCGTGTCGTTTGTGAGATAATGTGGAAAAATACGGAAGAGGCTGACACGCCACAGATATCAATATAATACGGCGCATGCGCGTTACATGATGGATCAATATGGCTACAGACATACACTCAGAATATTTTTAAAAAAATTATGTTTTTATACTACAAAAAAGGTTACACGAACGCTTCTTAATGTTAGGTTACACGTAGATTGTCTGTCTTCTTTATTTCGTTTCCTTCGTCTCGCAATATATAATGTACTCGTATTTCCTCTGATTCTCTACTTTCCTCTTCCGTGTACTTATTACCTTATTATATTTCTCGAGGAGTACTCTGTTCTAAAATATGATACAAAATGTATTAATGTTTCAGATGAATCTCTTGCTGCTGTGATGAAGGCAGAAACAGACGGTTTTATCTGAAACTTTAGCAAACTTCTACAATTCTCTACGACGTAACTTTCCATACGAGAGCGGGAAACTGAACACTAACCGCAACTTTCTTTCTTTCCGTCTATCAATGTTCTATCTTAATTTATTTCTCTCAGTCCCTCTTCTTTTTCAATGCTATCCATTTCTTATTCACTTGTCCTTCCGCTTTCCATCTGACCGCCGTGTCCCTGTTCACAATTTCCACTTCACTAAACACTTTTCATTCTTAACATCTCCAATCTTTTCTTTCCACTTATTTCTTCCGTATGCTTGTTAACTGTAGTTCTTTTATTTTTCCTGCTGCATCATTTGTTTGATATCCGCCTTACTTCTACTCTTCATCCTTATTTCTTTTTAGTATTCCTTATCACAGTGCAAACATTCTGCTTGGGCACATCAGTTTTCGTCCACGAAAAATCCCTACCCTTCCTAAGGAAAAGGTCATATCCGTTTTCGGCACTACCAGCAGGTATAATGTCCTTTTTGGTCTATGGGCATTACGTTTTGGATGAGCATAATGCAGTTACGGAAGACATTTACTTTGGGTTGCGGAAGATTGTTTGGAACTAATTTAATGAGAAATTCTTTATTAAAAAATGTACTAAAATAATACAACAATTTTTTTATCAAGGAATGTAGCCTTAGTTGAAAAAATCTTAAATAAGTATAATTTAAAAAACCACTAAAATACAGGTCGGAGTAGGGTTCATTTATAATTTTGATGTACGTATTATTCTGGCGTCCCCAACGAGAAGATAAAATTAATTGTGCCAGGAGCGCCATTTAGTAATCAGTGGCAGGTTCTACACCATACGCTCGTATTATCCCTTTAAACGCCGAGTTAAATCCCATCTGCCCTTTGCTAGCGTTATTCGGAGTTCACCATATTCTCCACGTTAGCAGGTAAAGGGTTAAAGACGCTTTTCAAAAATAACGACTCTGTGACAATAATACCCCGAATATTTAGAGGGCATTTTAACAACAGAAGGCATATAACAGTTCGTGATAACAACTCCATCAAGAACTGGGTACAGAATTTTCGATCCACAGCTTCTGCAACAAATAAGAGCCCGGAAGCGCGGTCAGAACTGTGCGAACACCAGAAAACACTGAAAGAAACCAGTCGCTACCGGTCGAGGCCCCCAAAATCAGGACATAGAAATTTATTTGCACTCGACACGAACAGGTCGCTGCGACGGATACTGTAATCTGATTTACATTTTCACGCCTACAAATTACACATTTTGTAAGAACTGTAAGCCCGTGATTTTGCTTCAAGGCGTGCATTTTGTGAGCAATTTTTTAGCTTAGTGGACCAAAGTCCAGATATTATTCGTCATTTGTTAATACCAGATGGAGCTCATTTTTAATGTTGTGGTTGTGTGAATAAACAAAACACGACATATAAGGGCGAAGCTAATCCGAATGTACTGCATGTGAAACAACTTCACACACAAAGAGTAACAGTATGGTCTAGGATAACAGTGATCGGTATCATTGATTGAATATTTTTCGAGGATAAACCTGGCATTGTGGTTACTGTGACGTCAGACCGGTATATGCGTATGGTAAATGAGTTCTTGTTTCCAGAGTTACGCCATAATGACTTCGACCATGCCGCCATCTGGTTCCAGCAAGATGAAGCAACGGCGCATACTGTTCGGCAGTCGATTAACAAATTAAGGACTATATCTGAACAAGGCATAATCACCCGCTATGGTGACATTTCTCGGCCAGAGAGTTCGCCCGATTCGCTTGTGACTTCTTCTCGTGGAGCTACATAAAAAGTAAATTGTTTCAAACACAGAAAATAGAAGTACATAACCTCAAGCGGAGAATTTATGATGAAGCCAGTACCATCGTACAGGCCATGTTACTTCACGTGAGGGAAAGTGTTTTGAACCGAGTGCATCAGTGCATCCAGGAAATGTGACGAGTGTTATTTTTGAGAAGTAACTCTTTTGTAATGTTCTTAAATAGTGTGAGACGTGTATCTTTCAGTTCACATCACTTTGAACGTAATTTATTACACCGTGATCGAAAAGCACCTTTAAAATGATGTATCAACTCTATATTTTCTTAATGAAATTATTAACTTAAGGATAATTATTTCAATTAGGGTCTTAACTATTTGTTTTACCACGATTAGTCCACATTTATATCACATGTCTTTATCTGTAACTAAACTTAGAAACAAATTCTAGCCTATAAGTCTCTCTTCCTTCATATATTTAATCAAATTTTCTTACAAAACTTTACCAACATGACTTCTTTTGTTAGTCAATGTAGCAGGCAAATTAACACTTCGTATGAAATAAAGTGAAATGCCAACTTGATGCAACTAGGTAATTTTATTGATGTATTCTTAGCTCGACATATTTCGGGTACATAAGTCCATCATCAGGAGCATTAGATGTTGAGTTGCAGCATACGGTTTTCTGCACCGAAGTTTTGGATGGGTGGTG
>Ga0123357_10009501_pt1 | contig 12285 bp, 12 predicted proteins | sample TergutEmb28metaG_FD_89873 | JGI IMG/M metagenome (GOLD analysis project Ga0123357, IMG submission 89873) | Embiratermes neotenicus P4 segment gut microbial communities from Petit-Saut dam, French Guiana - Emb289 P4 | ecosystem: Host-associated > Arthropoda: Insects > Digestive system > Gut ...
ATCACGGACGACGGCGAACTCATCCCGTCGAGTTCGATCGGGAACAACGACATCTACCTCGACAACGCCAAGCGGGTCATCTTGGAGGTGAACTCCTGGCAGTCAGAAGATCTCGAAGGCATGCACGATGTCTACTACGGCACCCGTCTGCCACCGGCTCGCCGGCCCGTCATGATCACCCGGCCGGGCGACCGTATCGGCCAGACCACGCTGCGGGTCGATCCGTACCGGGTCGTCGCCGTGGTCGAGACCGACTCTCCGGACCGTAACACGCCCTTCAAGCCAGCCGATGCCGATTCCCAGGCGATCGCGGGTCACTTCATCGACTTCCTGAAGAACGAGGTCAAGCGGGGACGCTTGCCCGAAAACCTGCTGCCGCTGCAGTCGGGCGTCGGCAACATCGCCAATGCCGTCTTGGCCGGCCTGCTGGAATCCGATCTGGAAGATCTCACGGCCTACACCGAGGTCATCCAGGATGGGATGGTCGATCTGATCGATTCTGGCAAGCTGACCGTCGCCTCGGCCACCGCCTTCTCGCTGTCGCCAGAGTACGCGGAGAAGATGAACAACATGGCCGCGTCGTACCGCGACCGGATCGTGTTGCGCGCCCAACAGATCTCGAACAACCCCGAGCCAATCCGCCGCCTCGGCGTCATTTCCTGCAACGGTCTGATCGAGGCCGACATCTTCGGCAACGTTAATTCGACCCACATCATGGGTACGAAGATGCAAAACGGCATCGGCGGGTCGGGCGACTTCACTCGCAACGCCTACATCTCCTGCTTTGTGACGCCGTCGGTGGCCAAGGGCGGCGACATCTCCTGCATCGTCCCGATGGTGTCCCACCACGATCACACCGAACACGACGTCATGGTGGTCATCACCGAGCAGGGTCTGGCCGATCTGCGCGGCCTGGCGCCGCGCCAACGCGCCCGGGCCATCATCGAGAACTGCGCCCATCCCGACTACCGGCCGATGCTGCTCGACTACATCGAGCGCGCCGAACGGGCCGGCGCCCTCCACACGCCGCACGACCTGCGCGAGGCCCTGAGCTGGCACGTCCGCTTCCAGGAAACCGGCACGATGAAGGTCTGAGCCTTGGGCGTACCACTGGCACCAACCGATGGCGGCATCGCTACCCTGCCGCCGCTGATCCCGCTCGAGGAGTTGGGGTACCCGCTGTCCGGTCGGACCGGTGAGCCGGTGCGTCCTCGCCTGCTGCTGGTGGCCATCGGCCTGGCCTGGTTGAGCGTGGCCGCGGTCGTGGCCGCCTACGCCGGCTGGTGGTGGGTCTCCTCCGGCGTCACCGGGTTCGAGGGCGCGGCCCGGCTGACCCAGTGGACCAAGCCCGACCCGCTGTCGGCCCTGGCCATCATTATGGTCATCCTCATCGGCCTGATCGCCCTGCTGATGGTGGCGGCCGCCGGTACGGTCGCCTACAACGCCTGGGCCGGTGCGGCGTGGGTACGGGTCGGCGGACTGATCGCCATCGGCGTTCAGGCGCTGTCCGGCCTGCTCAACTGGTGGTACTCCCTCGCCATGGTGCCGTTGATCGCGGCCGTCGTCCTGCTCTGGCTACCCCAGGTCAAGCCCTTCTTCGCCGCCATGGCGGCCAAGGATGCGGTCAAGCCGATCGAGGTACCGACCAGCGGGATCCTGTACGGCCCGCGGCCGTTGGGGAGCCACTGAGCGCCGACCGGAGTCGAGCCATTGGGGTCTGACACCTTTGGCTCGATTCAGGTGCCGGCCAACTCCCAGGGGTTCACGATGTCGACGGGTAGGAAGTCGAAGTCCTTGACGTTGCGGGTGGCCAACGTCACACCGCCTACCACGCAAATGGCGGCGATCATGCCATCTTCAGGACTGAGGCCGCGCCCCACCCGCTGAGCAATCTCACGCATTTTGGCGTATGCCCGCGCGGCCGCCTCATCGTAGTCGAGGCAGGGCATGAGCCGCAGGAAGCTCGTCTCCAGGGCCTCGGCCAATTGATCCCGGCGATGCCCGGCGGGCATGATCTGAACGCCGACCAGCAACTCACCCACAGTGATGCTTGTCACACCCAAGACGTCGAAGTGATCATCGACCCAGGCAAGTACGCCTGCCGCCGGTAATGGCTTGACTGATTCCGACACCACGTTGGTGTCGAGGACGATCATCCGTACTCGGGGGATGAGAGGTGGGGCGCTTCGCGGCCCCGGCCGCGAACCGCCCAACTTCTCATCCCCCGAGTACGGATGAGAAGTTGGGCGGTTCGCGGCCGGGGCCGCGCGGTGGAATCGGGAAATCGCCGCGAAGCGGCTCGGTTGCTCTGATCCAAGCACTCCACGCCGCGTGACTACGCACCCTCTGGCTGATCATGTCGCGGGCCTCCGCCTCCATCGACTTGCCAGCCCGTGTTGCCATGCTCTTGAACTCGTCGTAGACGTCTTGGTCAAGTTGCCGAATTGTCAGTGTTGGCATCGTCACCACCTCCCACATGATGCTGTCATTATGCTAGCACGCCGTTGGGCGGCTAACACCGCCATCGGCCTCCGAGCCCTGGCCGGCCCACTCAACTGGTCGGTGGGTGGTCCAGGGCGGAGGCGGGCGGTTGCTGACCGTAGGCCGGGGGTTGCTGACCGTACGGCGTCGGCGGTACGACCGGCATCGGCTGACCGTACGGCTGGGGTGGCGGCGCGCCGTAGGCCTGCGGCGGCTGAACCGGGTACGGCGTCGCGCCGGGCCGGTATCCCGCCTTCGGACCGTACTTCTTTGTCCAGCTCGACCGGCGGACCAGCGCGACAATCAGCACCACGACGCCAACGAGAAATGCGCCGACACCGATCAAGATGCCGGTGACATCTCGGCTGCTCATCAGGTTGGTGTTTGCCGGCGCCACTTTGTACGGGAAGACGGGGGTGCCCTGGCACGCCACCGTGTAAGTGCCACTGACGCTTGGCGTGAAGGTCAGCATCGAACCAAAGTTGTCAACGGTCCCGCTAACCAAACCTGTACCCGCCAGGTGGACGTCCTTGCCCGACGGATCGGTCAATTCGCACGTCCCGGTCGCTCCCAGGGTCGCCCAGATCGCGGACGGGGCACCAGCCGTCAGGCTGACCTGGTGGCTCGTCCCGTCCCCCTGGAAGACTGGCGCTGCGCTGACCTGGTTGAGCGGCCCCATCACGGCCGTCCCGATGATGACGCCAGCGGTAATCACCCCGCCGACGATGAGGACGATGCCGACAAGGACACCGAAGAGGCCGGGCTTCTTCTTGGCCGGTACGGCTGGCGCGAGGCCCGGAGCATAGGGTTGAGTGGACATGGGAACCTCTGGTTAGGCTAGGCGCGCAGGGTGCCGGCTAGGGACAATAACATTCGTACCGATCACAGCCCTTGAAACCCCTTTGACGTCGACAAATCGGCCTTCAGTCTACAAGTGGGACGTGGGGACGGTTCCGGCGTCCCAAGGCCTAGCCGCGCGGTTTGGCCAGGAGGGTGGTGAAGAATTGCTGCGCGTCGGTCGAGCGTCGGGCATGAATTCTTCACCAGTCTCCGAGGGCCACCTTGAGGTTCAGCTTCTTGGAGTACTCGACCGAACCGTACTGGAAGAGCCGACAGGCCAGGCGGAAAACCACCCAGGCCGAGGCGAACAGTATGACAACGACGATAACGCCCTGCCACCAGGGCAGGTTGCCCAGGGCGTTGCGCGCCATCGCCGTGATCGGGGCGGTCCAGGGGAAGTACGTCAGCACCTGGACCAGCAGCCCGCCCGGATGGGTCGCCATCCAGATCACAAGGTAGATCGGCATGATGAGCAGCAACAAGACGGTGGCGTACATCCCCTGGGCGTCCTTCGCCGTCGGCATGGCCGCGCCGATGGCGACCAGCGAACAGGCGAAGAGGAGGAAGCCGCCGAGCAGCATCAGCAGGCCCAGAATCAGCGGTACCGGCTGAAAGACCAGTTGCCTGAGATCGATGCTCGCGACCTTGCCGGAAGCGGCCAGGCCGATCGTCACCAGGACCGTCGGTACGACGATGACGACCACCTGGACCAAACCGATGATGCCGAGGGCCGCCACCTTGCCGGTCAGCAACGGCGTCGGCTTGATCGTGGTCAGGATCATCTCGGTCACCCGGTTCTCCTTCTCCTCCAGCGTCGCCGTCAGCATGCGGTTGCCCTGCATGACGACGACGATGAAGAAGACGACGATCAGGGCGATCGGCGGGATCATGCCCCACACCCCCGGCGTCGCCCGGCCGTCGCGATAGGTCGTCAACTGCGTCGCGATGGTACCGGAAGCCAGCGTGACCAGCTGCGGGTTGCCGACCGCTTGGGCGGCCGACGCCTGGAGCACCGCCGAGGCCGTACCGGAGTAGATGGCCGACCCGAGGATGCCGCGGTCTTGGGCGGCCACGCGGATCGGGGCGCTGGCCGGGTCGGCTGGGTACTCGACGAAGGCCTCGACCCGGCCCGCGGTGACGTCAGCCAGGCCCTGGGCTGGGTCGCTGATGGCCGTACCGCCGCTGGCTTGGGCAATTGCCGGGTCGACCAGGCCGGAGTGGTCGACGTACTCGAAAGTAATGGCTGAGCCGGTGGCTGTCCCGGAGTCGGCCGCCGAGGCGCTCGACAGGGCCGAGATGGCGATGATGGCGGCGAACAGGATCGGGCCGAGCAGCGAGCCGATCCAGAAGACCTTGGTCCGCAAAGTCCGGCTGACTTCGAAGGACACCACTGTACCGATGTTGGAGTGTGCCATCAGTCGACCGCCTTATCCTCAGACTGACCGTGCTCGGGGCTACACCCCTCAACGGCATCCTTGACCTCGGCACGACGAATAAACTCGTCCTGCTCTCGGCCTGCGTCGCCGTAAACCTCGACGAAGATCGACTCGAGCGAGCGGCGGGCCGGGGTGAAGGCCGTCACCGTCAGACCGGCGTCGATCAGGCCGCGCAGGATGTCGGCCGGCGCCACGCCGGGGGCTGGCGTCAGTTCGGCGTGACCGTGGTCGTCCGACAGGACGGTGTACAGCGCTGAGACCGGTACCGCGCCGTCGGCCTCGACCTTGACCGTCGTACCGCCGAACTCGTCCTGAACCGAGGCCACCGTACCGTACGCCCTAGCCACACCATCTTTCAGCAGGACGATGCGGTCGCAGAGTTTCTCGACGTCCTCCATCTGGTGGGTCACCATGACGATGGTGGCGCCGGCGGCCTTGCGCTCGGCGATGATGGTCATGAGCAGACGCCGGTTGACCGGGTCGAAGCCCTTGGTCGGCTCGTCCAGGATGAGCAGTTTCGGGTCGTTCATGACCGTGACGCCGAGTTGGACTTTCTGCTGCTCACCGCCCGACAGCTTGTCCAGCCGGAGTCGGGCCTTGTCTGGCAGGCCGACGCGGGCGAGGTACGTTTCGGCGGCCCGCCGAGCGGCCGTTGTCGTCATACCCTTGAGCCGGCCGAAGTACACCATGGTGTCGAGCGTTGTCTCTTTGCGGTACAGGCCGCGCTCCTCCGGCAGGTAGCCCAGCTGGCCGCCCGGGCCGGGCTCGAAGCGGCGCCCGTCGATCGTCAACTGGCCGGCCGTGGGGCGGTAGATGCCGAGCAGCGCGCGGATCGTCGTCGTCTTGCCGGAACCGTTCGAGCCGAGCAGGCCGAAGGTCTCGCCGCGGTAGACGTCGAAGCTGAGGTCCTCGATGACGGTCAGCGGGCCGAAGTCCAACCGGAAGTGGTCGATGTGGATCAGGCCGGGAGAGCCGGGCGCCGCCGGCTGGGCGGTGGCCGCGGGCAGCGGGTGTGGAGACATGAAGGCTCCCTTGTTGTCAATGTGATATCACGATATCACATTGTTTCGTGAGCTGGCTGGTGCGGAACATGGGGTCAGACCCCACGTCTCACCACCGGCGGATCGGGGCGGGCGTCAGCGGCGCCAGAAGGTCGTACAATCAGCCTTGTCGGCAATGTTGTGGGCGATGACCCGGTCCAACAGGTCGTAGTCGACCGGCGCCGACCAGGGGACGCTGACGAGCATGGCCTTGGCGATGTAGCCGGCGCGTTCGAAGTCGGCCGCGAACAGCGGAATGACGGCCTTCTCTGGGGTAAAGTTAAAATGTTTCTTCGCGACAGAGAAGCCGATGATGAACGTACCGTGGTCGGTGTACATCGGCTGGTTCCAGGCCATCCGGGCCTCCAGTTGGGGGTACTCCCGCTCGATCCACTCGAAGACGGCGGTCAGCTTGGCCCGGTTGTTCGGGTCATCGATGGCCGCCACGAAATCCGACCACACTGCCATGCTGGCTCCCTCCGACGCCGGCCGCCGGGCCAACTGCTGGCGTTTGACGCCACCCGCCCGGTCTGACAACCAGTCTGTCAGGTTTGGCCGGGCCTGGCGGTGGCCTGTCACCACAACCAGCCCGCCAGCGCCAGCAGGCCGGGCAGGCTGACTAGCGCGACCAGGGTCGACAGCCAGACCAGGGCGGCCGGGTACTTGGTGTCGACGTCGCGCATGACCGAGAACATCACGAGGAAGGCGGCGATCGGGGCGGACAGCGGGATGAGGACGGCCAGCTTGACCAGGTTGGGCAGCGGGATCGGCCAGAGGATGAGCAGGCCGACCAGCGGTACCACCACGTTGCGCAGGCTAACACCCAGCCAACTCCAGCGGTCGGTCAGGGCGGCCCGCCAACTGACGCCGGCCAGCGAGGCGCCGACCACCAGCATCGAGGCCGGCGCGTTAATCGCCGACAGATAGCCCAAACCGGTACTGACAATGCTCGGCAGCCGGTACGAGGTGGCGAACAGGACCAGGCCGACGACGATCGCCGGGATGGCCGGCGTTGCCAGCAGCCGGCGGATCGGCCGGCCGGCGCCGCCGGGGAAGAGCCCGATGCCGTGGGACCAGACGAAGACGTTGAACAGGACGACGTACATGGCCACAAAGAAGACGCCGGTGTCGCCGAGCAGGGCTTGGGCCAGCGGCAAGCCGAGGAAGCCGGCGTTGGAGTAGACCGTGGCGAAGCGCAGGACCCGGCGCCGGTCCGGGTCGGCCAGCCGTCGGGTTGCCAGGTGGATACCCAAGATGACAAGGGTGAATAGGCCAACGTCGATCAGAGTTACCAGGCCAAGATCGGCCAGCTGGTCGGGCGAGTACGGCCGGTCGAAGGCCTGGATGATGACGCACGGCGTGACGAAGTACACCAGGATGTTGGTCAGCCCCAACCGGGCTTCGGGCCCGAGCCAGCCGCGCTTGGCGGCGAACAGCCCGAGCAGCATCAGGACGAACATCAGCCCAACCTGCTCGGCCGTGGTCGCCAGTCCCATGGTTCCTCCCCGCATTAACCCTAGTGGCGCGTGCTGCCCCGGACAGTGGGACGGTTCTCGTGTCCCAAAGTCGACTTTGGGACACGAGAACCGTCCCACTGTCCGGCGTCCGGCGTCCGAGTCCCCAGCCTTAGCGCTTTCTTAGTACGTCCCCGGCAGAATTGACGTCATGAACTCGAGCCTGTTGTTCATCGAGGACGACCCGGACATCGCCGGGATGGTGACCGAAGTCTTGTCCGAGTCGTACGACGTCGATTACGCCGCCACCGGCGAGGCCGGCTTGGCTCAGGCTCTGCACGCCCACCACGACATCATGGTGATCGACCGCCGGCTGCCGGGCATCAGCGGCGTCGAGGTCATCCAAGCGGTTCGGCGGGCCGGGATCACGACGCCGATCCTCATGCTGACAGCGCTCGGCGCTGTCGATGACAAGGTCTCGGGGCTCGACGCCGGAGCCAACGACTACCTGGTCAAGCCCTTCGATTTCGACGAACTGTTGGCCCGGCTGCGGGCGTTGCGCCGCGGCTTCTCGGCCGAAACCGGCCGGACGTACATCGGCGAGTGGCTGTTCGCCCCCGAGATCGCCACCTTGTACGACCCGTACGGTGACCGCATCGTCCTGACGCCAACCGAGTCGGCCCTGCTCGCTCTGCTGGCCGAGTCGCCCGAGCACGTCTTCAGCCGCGACGAGATCCTGTCGGCGGTGTTCTCGCCGGCAGACACTCCGGGTACGGTCGACACCTACGTCCACTACATCCGGCGCAAGTCGCTGCCCAGCCTGATCGAAACTATCCGCTCCCTTGGCTACCGGCTGGGAGACGGCCGATGACTGACCTGCCGCCCAGCCCTAGTACGCCAGCCGATCCTGGTGCCCCAGCCGATCCGAACCCGCCGCCCGGCCTCCCTAACTCGGCCGTACCCCCCAATCCGCCGCCCCCGCCCGGACCGGTCGGTCCAGCCCTCGCCGCCGCGCGGCCGTACCCGCGCCTGACCCGGCGCGAGGCCCGAGCCCGCTTGGTCGGCCTGAGCGACGAGGACAAAGTCCGCCGCGCCTCCTGGTCCGTCGGCTGGACGGTCGGGCTGGCCGCCGCCGCCATCGTTGTCATCAGTACGATCATCGTCATCATCATGGCGGTCCACCGGGCAGTCCAAGTTGGCGTCATCTACCCCGGCAACCAGCCGAACTGGCCCGGCCTCGGCCCGCGGCCCGTCCCCCGCTGGGGCTGGGTCAGCGCCGACGACATCGTCTGGGTCGTCATCGTCATGGCCCTGGTGTCGGTCGTCCTGACCGGCGTTGTCGGCTGGTGGGCGTCGCGGCGGGCCGTCCAGCCGCTGGCCGAGGCCCTGCGCCTGCAGCGCCACTTCGTGGCCGATGCCAGCCACGAGCTGCGTACCCCGCTGACGGCCCTGTCGTCGCGCATCCAGATCCTGCAGCGCCGACTCGATGCTGACAAGGACATTCGCCCGGTCGTGGCCCAACTCCAGACCGACGCCGATCAGATGGCCCAGACGCTGAACGATTTACTGTTGACGGCCGAGGGCGCCCGGACTCCGGCCGACGCGGCCACGCCGGTCCTGGCGGCCGTACACCAGGCGGCGGCCTCGCTGTCGGCGCTGGCCGAGCAGGCCGGGGTCACCATCATGGTCTGGCCGGACGCCCAGCCGCTGGTCCTGGTACCGTCGGCCTCTCTGACCCGGGCCATCGTCGCCGTCATCGACAACGCCATTCAACACTCACCGTCCGGTACCGAGGTTGAGGTCCGGGTCGGCGTCGAGGCGGACTCGGTCGTCATCCGGGTACGCGATCACGGCAGGGGCATCGTCGGGGTCGAGCCGGCCCAGGTCTTCGAGCGCTTCGCCCACGGCAGCGAAACCGGCAAACGCCGTAGTTTCGGCCTGGGTCTGGCCCTGACCCTGGAAGTCGCCCACCGCTTCGGCGGTGACATCGTCGTCGAGACCACCGGCCCGGGCGGTACGACCTTCGCCCTCAGCTTCCCGGCCGTCCGGCAGAGCTGATTGGGACGTGGGAACCCCTCGTCCCAACTACGCCAGCATCACTGCGCGCAAGACCATTCCGGCCACGATCAGGGCAGCCAGTACGGCCATCAACGCCCACTGCGCTCCCCGTTGCTTCGGCGGTACGAAAGCCAGAATTGCCGCCACCAGCGCGCCGCCGAGCAGACCGCCGAGGTGGGCCTGCCACGAGATGTTGGGCGCGACGAAGGTGATGACAATGTTCAGACCGAGCCACATCAGTAATTGGCGCACGTCCAGCCGGCGGCGCCAGAACAGCACCAGCAACGCGCCCATCAGACCGAAGAGGGCACCGGAGGCACCGTACGACACCGTCTTGACCGGCGTGAACCACATGACGGTCAGCGACCCGGCCAGGCCGGCGATGAAGTACGTCGCCAGAAAGCGCGCCCGGCCGAGCAGCGACTCCAGCGGCGGACCGAGGAAGAACAGCGTCAGGCAGTTGACGCCGACGTGGATGATCGAGACGTGGGTGAACATCGAGGTCACGACCTGCCACCAGGCACCGTCGGCCGCGCCCGGTACCCAGTGGCCGTTGGCCATGGTCTGACAAGCCAATTTAGTGGCATTGGGGAAGTACATCCCCGGCGAATCGGTCGCCTCGCAGTAGCCAGCCGGCATCAGGCCAAGGATGTTGATCAGCCGGGCCTGCCAGGTGCCGGCGAGTTGAAGTACCCCCCAGACCACCGCGTTGATGACGATCAGGACAATGGTGGTGACCCGCGGGTTGGTTGGCGTCTGGCCGCCGAAGATGCTGCGGCGCTGACGGCTAGCGCGGTTGTCGCGCCGTACACAGTCCGGACACTGAAACCCAACCGCCGCCGGTACCATGCACTCGCCGCAGATCGGCTGACCGCAGCGGCGGCAGTAGATCCGCGTCACCCGGTCCGGGTGCCGGTAGCAGGTGGCGATGGGTGGTTCGGTCACTCTTCAATGGTACGGGTCGGTTCAGTCCTTTGTCTGACGCCTCCGCCCCCGCGGTCGCCGCCCGCCTCCGCCTCCGCCATCCTGACCACCTTCGGCATCACCCTCGTAGCTATCAAGGTGATCCGGCTCGAGCCAATGGGGTCTGACCCCAATGGCTCTGCGACTCGGAACTTCGGTCCCGTTGGGTCGGGGTTGCGATGTCAGGGCGCCGGCCAGGCGACACAGCGCATCTGGCCACCTGACCCCAGCCCGCTGCCCGTACAATGGCCCACGGAGGCCGCGATGGAAACGTACGCTCAGGTCGATCTGACCGCGCTGGCGCACAACCTGGCCATCATGCGCGCCCTGACCGGGCGATTAATCCTCCTGCCGGTCAAGGCCAACGCCTACGGTCACGGGCTGGCCGCTCGGCCTGGCGATCCCGGGGCCCGCAACCAACCCCCGGCCTCAGGCCCGGCTTCCAGCGAGCCGCCGGCTCGTACCGCCGTCTTGGCGCAGTACGTCGAACAGCATCGACTGGCTGACTGGTTCGGCGTCGCCTCGGTCGACGAGGGCGCGGACCTGCGCCAGGCGGGCATCGCCAGCCCGATCCTGAAACTGTCGCCGGCCGCCCCGGAGGATCTGGACCGGGCCATCGCCGCCGCACTGACCCTGACCGTGGCCGACGCTGCTGCGGTCGACCAGGTCGGGCGGGCGGCCGATCGTCTGGGGTGCCTGGTCGATGTACATCTCAAGGTCGACACCGGCATGCGTCGCATCGGTACCGAACCCGTACAGGCGCCAGAGGTGGCCGCCCTGATTGAGGCCAGACCGAACCTCAGCCTGACTGGGGTTTTTACTCATCTGGCGGCGGCCGACGACCCGGCGCAGGACGATTTCACCACCGCCCAACTGGCCGTTTTCGACCGCGCGATCGCCGCCACCCATGATCGGATCGGCCGCCGGATCGGCCTGATCCACGCCGCCAATTCGGCCGGCGTTCTGCGCTTCCCGGAGGCCTGGTACGACCTGGTCCGCCCGGGCATCGCCAGCTTCGGGTACCCGCCCTGTCCGCCGAGCGACCGGCTGGCCGACCGGGAGCCACCAGACTTCCGATCGGTCTTATCCCTTGTCAGCCACGTCTCGTTCGTCAAGGCGATCCGGGCGGGGGAGACAGTCAGCTACGGCCGAACCTGGACGGCACCGACCGACACCCGCCTGGCCACCATCCCGATCGGCTACGGCGACGGCTACACGCGCCGGCTGTCCAATCAGGCTGAGGTTCTGATCGCCGGGCGGCGGTACCACCAGGTCGGTACGATCTGCATGGATCAGATCATGGTCGACCTCGGCCCCGATTCCGCTGTTCTTCCTGGTCAGCCGGTCACCCTGATCGGCCAGGACGGCCCAGAGCGGATCGGCGCTGACGACCTGGGCCGCCTGACCGGCACAATTCCGTACGAGATCCTGACCGGCCTCGCCGCCCGCGTACCGCGGGTGTACGTGTCATAAGCCAGGCTCCGGCGCGCAATTGGTGCCCCATGTCCGGTTTTGCCGTACACGAGGCACCATTCGTCGCCCTCGGGCAACGGAAGTTGGGCGCACCGAGCCCGAGGCCGGCGACCACAGTGACCTGGTGAGCCATTGGGGTCTGACACCAATGGCCGAAAACGAGCCAAAGGTGTCAGACCCCAATGGCTCACCGCCCGCCCGCTACCCTTGCGGCCGCAGCAGCGGGAAGAGGATCGTCTCGCGGATCGAGGCGCCGGTCAGGAGCATCATCAGCCGGTCGATGCCCAGGCCCTCGCCACCCATCGGCGGGGCGCCGAACTCCAGGGCGCGCAGAAAATCCTCGTCGAGTTGCATGGCCTCGGGATCGCCGGCGGCCGCGATCAGCGACTGCTCCGTGAAACGCTGGCGCTGGATGACCGGGTCGATCAGTTCGGAAAAACCGGTGGCGCGCTCGACGCCACCGATCACCAGGTCCCAGGCCTCAACCAGGCGCGGGTCGTCGCGGTGCGGCCGGGCCAGCGGCTGGGCGATGGCCGGGTA
>Ga0123357_10009502_pt1 | contig 12285 bp, 10 predicted proteins | sample TergutEmb28metaG_FD_89873 | JGI IMG/M metagenome (GOLD analysis project Ga0123357, IMG submission 89873) | Embiratermes neotenicus P4 segment gut microbial communities from Petit-Saut dam, French Guiana - Emb289 P4 | ecosystem: Host-associated > Arthropoda: Insects > Digestive system > Gut ...
AGAGAAAAAAAAAGAAAAATATATAGAAAGAGGAAATGCTGTGGGTAGGGGCCATGAAAAAGGGGGAGGGGAAGAGGAAAGGGGGAGGGGAGGGGAAGAGGATACCAGAAGTATCAGAACGCAACAAACAGGATAATCGTGATTAAAGAACATAATTTGCAAAACGGGATGCTGATGAAAGTAATATATTTTCAAAATTATTTGAAAACACCGGCTTTACCACAACACATACTGATACTTACAGTTGGTGCACCAGTAATGTGCTTACGAAACCCGAATCTATTAACGCTTTTTAAAGGTAAGACGCTTATAATGAAGCGTCTGATAACTACGCCATAGAAGTCATAGAAGTGTACTTACCAAGAATATCTGTAATGCCATCGGATCATCCATTCAAATTTAAAACATCTCAGTTTCCAGCGAGAGTTACTTTTGCCGCGAGTGCGTATATCAATAAATCTCATGGGCCCTCTTCTAAAATTACTTATCTCGATCTACGAAATCCATGTTTTGTGTACGGACGTCTGTGTGTTGGTTGTTCAAGCGTATGAGATACAAAGAAATGGTATATTTTGCTGAAAATTGAAAGAGAATCGTTGGCGTATATTGAAAAGTGTGTGAACAATTTTATTATATGTTTCATGATAAAATGTAACGTGTATGGCGGAGAAAGGAAGTGCATTCAGGGTTTTGATGGGGCAGCCTGAAGAAAAGAGATGCAAGGGTAATATTAAAGTGGATCTTGCAGAAACAGAATGGAAGGGCATGGACTGGATCCGTCTGGCTCAGGAGAGGGAGGAATGGCGGGTGGATATAAATACCGTATTGAACTTTAGGATTCCCTGTGACTCTGCACCATGGGGTTGTTTAGTTAGTTAGTTAATTCAATAATAAAAGTGAAATACGAATTCGTAGATTCAAGGTAACTAGTTATTGACGTGGCACACATCATGGTTGTAGTCAAAATGTGATTCGACACTTGCTCGGGCATTTGGCAAGTGTACATACAAACATACATATATTTGCTTGTTTCCCTCTCTCTTTGTTTGTTGGGAGAAAGAGAGAAAGAAAGAAAGGAGGGGAGAAAAAAAGGGAATAAGTAAAAAATGAAGAGACAAATGAATATAAAGAATGCAACAAGGAAAAGATAAATATGTAAATAGATAAGATTACAATCTTCTGGGATATGACACCGTGCAGGTTTGTAGACCAGTACCAACGTGTCAGTTTACCTTACTATCTTTGAAGCTACATTGGAAGCAGTAGGTGCGTCCGAAACGTTGGAACCAATTGTCTACTATAATACACGGCGTCGCATCCCAGATCTGATAGTAATCTTCATGGCCAACACGTGATAACCGCCAGTCTCAAAAGTAAATGAATAAAAGATAGAAGAAAAAAGGTTACATAAATATTATATGTGCTTGTTAATGTTACATAAGCGTGCATATGTCTGTATTTATGTATTACTTATGTATGTACGTTTGTATGTACGTGTGTTTGTGTATGTACGTAAGTGTGTATGTATGTATGTATGTATGAATATATATGTATATATATATGCGTGTGTGTGTGTGTGTGTGTGTGTGTGCGTGTGCGCGCACGCGCGCTTGTAGAACGTGCTTCACTGCTATGAATGAGGAAAGAAAGAAGAGGAAGCAACTAAACAGGAAAGAAAAATAAATAAAAATAGAACAAAGACAGATAAAATAGACAAATGCACCAAGGAACCACAGAAAGTCATGGGCTATGTAAGGTCTATGTTGTTAAAAGAAAGAAAAATTACAATGAAGAAAGACGAGGAAATAAATAAGTGAAGGAAGCACAAGAGACTCATGCAAACGCTCTCTGCATGTTAATATCGGAAGACGGCAGTAGGAATTGGTAGTTGTTGGTGAAGTATGAGGCGTTTAATTTTATGAGGACACTTGTGCTGTGTCCATGTTCTCGCGTCACAACCTCGAGCCACAATTTGCCTTATTGAATGTGTTGTTCCTGTTGCGGTTCAGTGTGGGTTCGTAGGCAAGAGGTTGTAAACCGAGAGGCTGCTGACAGTGGAGCGTTTCTCAGCGTCGTTTATTTAATTTTATGTGACCTTGGTTGATTCCATGAAACTAACTGTAAATGGTAACTTACAAACCAATTAATGACAAAGCAGACTGCTGGCTGCCTTTTCCTTTTTTTTTTTTTTTTAATATGAATCCACTCAATTGTTTTGGTGGACAGGCCAGCTGTTAAATTACTTGGCCTTCAGTTCAAACTCTGTGTCCCAAAATAGCGGTAACGTTTGATCATTTATGCCCGTTTTATACATGTAACATTGGCGTCCATTAGAGCAGGCCCCCTCAGCCTTCATGATGTGCGTGCAACTTCGGCAAAATTTGTTCTACATGCAGGCAACATGAAATTCAAAACGCAGAGTGAAAAATGCTTAAGTGTACATATAATTATATGTATATTTTTACCTTCGTATTTTTTTGTGCACCATGTGCAATAAAAATATATTGGTTAATGATAGGAAACGTTTCCAAAAAATGTAATTCACAACCTAGGCTAGGTTGTCGCAACTTGTAGCACATTTGTACCAAACGTATTAGTAATGCAACGTGTGACTCCATATAGAAACGGCTCATAACTTTTCAAAATTTCTTCGGCGTTCTGTTTTGGCTTTGCCAAGGGAATAATTAAAAGACGCTTTCTCGTCTCAAATTTCTCCAGGTGCAACATAAAACTATGATGCGGACAGTTTGTTGCCCGCGAGCTATGGGTTGATCGGGCCTGCATTAGAAGGTCACCACTTGCTGTACAGACGAGTTACAGGCCTATACAAATTTTTTCTTCACCTCACCCCACCATTGCTAGTGTCTTAGCATGCACGTGCTCTTTCACCGAAGTGGAACCAACCGGAGCGTGGAACTGATTGCTAACCTCCGTATGGAACCAGATGGCGTGGATTTTCCACATTTTTATGATGTGAAACTAAGAAGTTCGAACGGTGACGATTCTGATTATGTTCGGGAAGTGCGTGGTTACGTCTCGACCGGAACACCGAATATGGTCGATTTATCGCGTCGTTTCACTGATCATACACGTAGATGCCGGAATAGTTCCTTAAATTACTTGACGACCTCTTCTTCCCTCATACGTCCCAATTTATTTTTCACGAACACGTAATCATTCCATGCCACGTAGCCGGAATGAGTGATACACGCGTTAAAAAAATTACGGCATGGCATTTAAGCACAATGCGAACTTTGTCGTCTACTCATGCTTATTAGTTTTGAAGTGAATGGTTGGTTTAATACGCTCACGTCTTTCTTATTTTCATAGTCTGATCATTTTGTGGTGACCATTGATGTGCGCGACAGGAAAGGAAGGAAAATAGTAGTAGGATAAATGTAACCAAACATCAGGTCTGATGTCTGTAGGTGTAAGAGAAGTGGTTGCATTGCGTCGGGAAATGTATTTGCTTATGTAATGTAACTCTGGTGAATTTTCGGAGTTGTAATGCGGCACCTTCTGACTTGAGCGCGGGATGGACTATAGGTAAAGAAGGGTTTGGGAAGTCATATGTTTTACAGGCTTGCTTTTGTGAGCACTGATCCTGAATTGTCTTCTTGATTTTACAGAGGTACAGAGAACGACGGTCATACAGTGTTTGGGGAAGAGAAAAGGGAGAAACAAAGAAGAAAGAAACCGTAGAATTAAAGTGAGAAGGCTAATGTGAGGGGAAGAAAGACCATATTGCTGTGATATTTATGTTCGTATGTTATTTTAAACAGCAGGCGTTCTTGAATATCTAAGTCAAGTTGACGATAAAACAGCTCACTTGAACTGACAAATGCCATGCCACGGTTCAAACGGTTAGTCGCCGGCTTCTCACCTTGGAGGCCCGGCTTCGATCCTAGGATATTCTGTGTAGGATTTTTGGTGGACAAAATGGCAATGAGCATTTTGATTTTCGCCTTTCAATTGTTATATCGCCAGTGCTCCATGATCATGAACGACCAACCACAAAAGTTGGGGGACCTGATGATATACTTATTTATTACGTGTAAATAGCGCTAACAGTTGTGTTTGCCTGTTTGCCTTCCGCAGTTGCAACTTCCAGGGATCAACTTACATATTTACCTCAGTACACAAAACTCTAGCTTTCTGACTAATTTTCTGATAACATAAACGGAAGATTTTAACATCACATATATCGAAGCTAGCTAGTGGACACGATCGTAAGCCAGTTCTATCCACTTTACATACTATCCTTACTTCCCAAAACACTTATTTTAAATAATCCATCTCCTCGGCATTCCAAGTGCCTGTTTTCCAAGAGGTTAGTTACTCGCTACCAAATTTTGCGTCTGTTTCGGGCCCGTTTCATTTGAACCACATACCAATACCATCTTTAATGCGATAGCCTAGTAATACCGGAAGACGCTCCTGTTTATGTTTGTATTCTCCGTTCCTCATTTTAGCCGTCGTAGTTCCCGTTTCCTTTAGGACTTAGCGTTCAGACTTCAGGTTAGCCGTACTGTAGCCTGGTGGACTGTGATGCCGTGTAGTCTGGTAGTGTACTATGTTGGTACGAACGTATCGGCCGAACGTACTGCCTTCGTCATCAGACGAAAGTGACGATGGCGGCATTGTATTCCTTCGAAGCATGATACCAACAAACTCGATCGGTCATCTGAAGATGGTGGCAGTTAGTTGCGCCGAAAGGTTGGCACCCATCTGCCTCATTACACAGTGCTACAGCCCGCAAGACCACAATGTGAATCTTCCCTATACTTAACGCTCAGATTATAACTTCACTTTATATTCTTGCCCGAACTAGAGGCAAAAGCACTACATGAAACAGCTTTCGATTCTTTTATTTGCCCACCGCTGGAGAACGACGGAGTCTGTGCACAGAACCTGTTCAGTACAAGTATGAAATTCACATAAATCCCGGACGCATTGTTTGTATTAAATTAATACAAATATGGCGTGTCATTATTATGGAACTGTTGCTACATCAAATATGTTGCTTAAACAGCTCTTCTTAGTTGTAAATTTTTGTGCGCAGGAAGGTCCAATTCGGAATGAAACTTTATGAGAAAAGAAAGAATAAATAAAGATTAAACTGCTCTTTGTAGGCATGGCAGAATACAAAGAAGAGAACCGATGGGAACATGTCTCTTGTTTCAATTATTGTTGCCAAGAACAACTGCCAGCAATTTTGTTCGCAGTACTTGTCATGAAACAGTAATTATGTTGCAAGTCAAGATCCATTGTGTTGCAATTAGTGACACTTAATACATTTCCTGCTGTCGGTTCGCAGCCCGTTTGTAGGAGGATCTGTCTGTCTGTCTGTCTGTCTGTCTGTTTCCCAGCCAATAGCAGAGCTGCATTTGCCATTCAATTCGCGTGGTATGCCCCTCATACCGTACCGTCCGTTCATTTGTAATAGTAAAATATAATTCGCCTGACTAGTATTTGGAAGATTTTCAGGACAGAACTCGACCGGGAATTAGGCTATTGTGAATGAATTGGTCAAGAAATAAATACTTTTTTTAAAACTCGAAGATTTGTTACCTGTTCAAAAAAGCTTGCCATTGAACACTGTCCTAAGCCAGATTACTCCAATACACACACCCATACCCGTATTCTTTAATGGACACTTTAATATTATCTTCTCACCTGCACTTAGGACTTGGTTCAAGATTCTCCAATCAAAATTTGTATTATTGTTTATATCTCACTTGCTTGCAATTACGGAAGACGTAATGTGTGCCTCTGCCAGGTGTAGTATTTGTAACGTTTATAACCACTCTATACAGCAGAATTTTTTGTTGCTGTTTTCTGCTGTAGATTACTATTTGTAGTTTGGTAGACAGTCGAAATTGCGGGTTTGCCTTGTAGAATTTATGTTAGCTAAGTGTAAAACTTCACTGGGGAGACCTAGGCGTAGATGGATGGATAATATTAGGATGGATCTCCAGGAGGTGGGATGTGGGTATATGGCCTGGATTGGGTTGGCCCAGGATAGAGACAGCTGGCGGACTCTTGTGAGTGCGGTAATGAACCTTCGGGTTCCGTGAAATGCGGGGAATTTCTTGATTAGCAGCAAACCAATTAGCTTCTCAAGAAGGACTCAAGTGTAAAAGTTCATGACCGACGAATTTGTTAAGACTGACACATACAGCCTTTTGAACGTGTTCCGCCGGCTCGTTTCGACCGAAGAGCGTAAAGCTTCAGAAGCTGCTTTCGAGTACAGAAGTCTGCTCGATCTGATGGACCCAGTACGATAGGTTTCATACGTCTGCTGATGAAACCAAAACTGGCTTCCAATACTTTGTGCTTGTTAGCCAAAAGGAAACGGTGGAGTAAGGATCTTGGCGGTAGCATGTGTCTGGGTCGAGGCTAGCTTTCTGTAACGAGGGAAGCAGAGTACGGCCTCCCTTTTTCCTCTCCACCTGAAGAAGGAGACAGTTCAGTCTCCGAAATTGCTTTTTATTAACCTAGACGATGAACATAAAGGCAGAGCCCAAAAAACCACAATGCAAACACATGTAGAACTGAAACGCAATCCACAGACTGGGACTTGAAGTTAGCCAAACAACCAACCAACCAACCAACCAACCAACCAAACCAACCAAATACGTGGACACATCCCGTTGAGAAAGGAGATGGCAGAAAACGAAATAAATAGAGATTCAAGGCAACCGCATTGAGAGGCTGAGGATATTAAAATTTGTTGGTGCTTTAGACACATAAGATGACGATACAAACATAGAAATCAGAGAACAATTGTAAGTTGGTAACCTTTGTTGTGACGCCTGGTGTCCCATTTTAAAGTGCAGAATACAATCTCGAAACACCAAGCTCAGGATGTATCGGATTGTCGTACGCCCAGTAATTAAGTGTATAGCAGAAACCTGGAGTCGAGATGTAACAGAAACGAATATTTTTGCTGTATTGGATAGGAAAATTTTGAGAAAAATTACTGAACCCATAAAAAAAATGACGAATGGAGATCCAGAACTGACACCGAGCCTAGAGATCTATATAAATAATCAAACGTTGTCCAGGAAATTCAGTTGACGGCTGGGATGGTTTGGACACGTACCTGGAGTGGAACACACGAGAGCATGGTAAAGATGTTGGTCGTGGGAAATTCAGGTAGCTGCAGGAAATACTTGCAAAAATGGCTCGAAGATGTGGAAAATGACCTTAGGTACGTGGGGGTCAAGAGGTGGAGACTGAAGGCTTTCGTGAGACAAGAATGGTCTGTGATTGTCAGAGAGATCAAGTTCTGCACGGAACTTAATGTCACAGCGCGAGTGGCAGTGAGACGATGGACAGTGGCCAGAATGACAGTCGAGTTTATTACGTTGCACAATGTCTATGTATGTGTGTGTGTGTGTGTGCGCGCGCGCGCATTTTTTTTTTCTGTTGTTGCTTGCATGGCTTTCTGTCTTCGATTGCCACTGTGCGCAACATAGTTACAGGGTTTCCGCATAGGTGGGTCAACATATGGGAAGTTACTCGAGTGATCTTGAGTAGGAAATGCTGTGTTAGCATATGCCCGATTAGCAGCTTTTACATAGCTGAAATACTTGTAATGAACGTGTATGGCTGTAACCGAAAACTTTACAGTACGTTTGCTTTTCGTACTGTAGAAATGGAAAGAACGTTGTGTCTCCGATGAAACCACAAAAAGAAAGATACCCATCAAGTGTTATCTGCTGTACAACGTGTGTCGTATAACATTACAATACACAAAACAAAGGCAGCAATTAAGTCTTACCCTATTGTTTGTATAACACTGAGAGAAAATTACCTGTCAGATTATACCACAAAAGAAAAACATCAATTTTTTTGTTATGTTGCCGAGTTAGTTAACGTAGGTGTGTTACATACAACACAGAAGAAAAACACCAGTCTTGATTATATATCAAACAACGTCAATTTTCAGTTTATGTTACACTGGTCAGTATTCAGAATGACTTCCACCGTTCTGACTGTACAGTTCTGGCGTCTCAAAGAGAGTTTTCTGCCTTTCTGGTAGTTTCATCATGTCCCTTAATGCGGTCGGTGGGCTCCATGATTCGCTGTAAGAGTTATTCTCTTGTCTACATTTTGGGCCTTTACATGCCTCCACATGGAAGCTGGTGACTTCGTTGCCAGGTCCATGCAACAAAACGAGTAGTCGGTAGGGAGTAGTGTTTGCCAGAGTTGGCGTAAGTATCAAGGTGGTGCGTAAGAACTGATGCAGTATATTACAATGCTCGTAGCGATGTAACGGTTGATAATCGGACATATGTTAATGTAGCATTTTTAGTCAAAGTGGCTCATGTAATAACACTGAAGTTTGGCACACCAAATGCGAAACACTCTGTACATTCGCAGTGAACGAACATTTAAACAGCGAAGGGACGGTGAGTTTCAAATTCTGTTTGACCCAAACTGAAATACACCTTCCCACATTGTCTGCTCACCGTAAAACATGCAACGGTGTTTGCTGTCCGTCCTAAAAGAGCTGCACCACCCTGCACTGTATCTGAGATGGACACCCCTAACCTGGATGTCTTGATGTTACAGAATGTGCACAGTTATTTCGCAAGGACATGGCCTTGGGACAGCAAGATGTTTCGAATTAAAAGAACGTTCGTTTAATTAATGGACAGGCCTTTCGGCTCTTTGAATGCGACTAAGATGGAAGACGCGTGGACTTGATCGATGTACCCCCGGCGGTTTGGCTTCTGGTTGGCTGTCCCTGTGCCTGTCAGATTGTTGACCGGCTTCTGACTAGCTAACGAACGAACGGAATGATGTGTGGAAGGTGAAGGGGCTTCATATTTAACTGTCTGATGTTCTTGGCATAATGGCTGGGTAAGTAACAAACTAACTGATAAACCTGCTTATCAGGGGACACAGATTTTCCAAAAATCTAACCTTGAAATTGTAGGCGCCAGAAAAGTGACATGAAGCAAGTTCCATAGCGAGGACCCATAAATATAGGTGCCACCATACAGTATGTGGTCGCTCGGATGACGTGGCCTACGGGATTTGTGCACCCCTGCCCGGTATATGTGAGATGATTGTTGCCTAAGTAACTGCAATTGACATGTCTGGCTACCTGGCTTAAAAACTGACTTCCTGGATAACTCTCCCACGTAATATTTTATGAAGATTAGAAACTATGAAGCTCTTTAACATGCAGGTTCTTCCTCCCCCCTGTTGCTTTGTCTCTTGGGTCCAAATGTTCTCGGTAAGACACTCCAACCCTAACGCGCCCTCACTGTTCTCTGAGTGTGAAAGACCAAGTTCCACATAAGTATAAAATAAAATGTAAAGGTAACGTTGTCCCTGTGCACGCCATGAAGGCATGCCGGGGGGTAGAGGTGTAGCTGCACTCGTGTTTAAGCTTGTCACCACGTGAACATGATGAACTTAACGCACCCGGCCGCTTTACCACCACCCTGCCCCTCCGGGAAATAAGCCCCGTTGCTTACTGAGTTGGAGCCTGGATTGCCCCCAGACCCTGTCTGGACGTGTTGGAGAAAAAATATTTTGCTCTTACCGGGGTTTGAACCCCAGATTTTCTAGCGTCTAGGTTAGTCACTGTACTGAATACGCTATCCCAGCCCCCCACTCTGTACAACGTAGCAGAGAAAATTACCTTCCTTTGATATTTTAATGTGTTAGTGCTATATATCCACATGAGTAACAGGTGATACCCTACCCTGTGGAGTTCAGTCTCTCAGCTGCAACATTCGTTTCCTCGTTATCATATCGTGGGCAGGAACAGACCGAAATGTAGAGTGGCATGTTGCGCCTTTGCACTTGCTGAGTAATAATTTGTAGGGCTTCTTGTTTTATGTTTGTTTCAGCTGATTGACAAATGACGCACTACGTCTTGAGCAGTGTTTTCGCACGCTTTGGTTTCTATATCTAGTTGAGTGTAATTAGAAGAGTTACACAGACACAAGTCTCACTTCATCCGAATGTGTGACGTAGGTTCCTTTTACAGATATCTCTTCTTATGCTGTTCAGAAATGTAAGCTTTTTATTACAAAATAAAATGGTTGAAGCTGTTAACGTTTTTCGCTTGCAATCAGGACGTGCTGCGTGCCTACCAGACTACACAACGTTACAACCCAGAAGGCAGTAATCTTTGTGCACACTCGGTTCTTTAGTTTAGAGTGACTATGTTGTAAGGCCTTTCATTTAGTTAAATTAATGTGTGGGCATATCTCCATCCTAATTGCGCTTGTAGCTCTAAGGAATGTCTTATTTATCTTGATGCAGCACCTTGACCTCACGATGCACCATCTGTGCTGTTTCTTGAAGAAGCTCTTCACCTGTTCGTGCTCACTGCGCGGTAACTTGGATCCTTTCAGTGTCAAGTGTTCTCATTTTATGCAAATGAGGAGAATTCAGCAGCCGTTTGCTGGCCATCTGCTTCTTATTCTGAAGATCATAGGCTCGAATTACGGACTGCCTAGAGACTAGCTGCCCTGCTTTGTTTCTTATTCTGGAGATTGTGGGTTCGAATTACGTACAGCCCAGAAATCAGATGTCTGCTTGTTATTCTGAAGATCCTGGTCTCGAATTACATACGTCCCAGAGATCACTGCCTGGCCTTCTATTATTTTTGGGTGGATTCCTGTGATCCTTGCCGCATAAATCGTGTTACTCCCTCATATAAGGCCACGAAACACTATTTACTATCCTTCCATTAATCGAACTACAGCATAATTAAATTAAACATAAATAAGTAAACGAGTAAAGTAAAATGCAGCAATACTATGAAATAGTTAAGCTGCCAGGACAGTTTCGCTGTTCAAACTTGTTGGCTGTTTTGAATACGGTAATGAAAGCCTGCCGTAGCTCAGGCGGTTATTCTTTGCGTCCCGCCGCGGAGTTCCGGGTTCAAACATAAGCCAATTCATGTAGGGTATGTGGTGGACAGAGTGGTAATGGGACAGGTTTTCCTCTAAGTACTTAGGTATTCCCCTTTCAGGATCATTCCACCGGTGCCCTGTATTCAGTCGTCTGCCACACGCACATACACTATAATCGTGTAACTCTGGTTGGCATCAGTTTCCACCCTTACATAATTTTGACAAATTTTTATTGGGGGATAGGTTTACAAACTTGAATGTGTGAATAAAATATTTTTATCACCCTCCGTTTAGAGGATACCAGTTGATACCTCATTTGAATGGCCAAAACCCGAAATTTGGGGCTTTGCAAAAGTTTTATTCTGTTGGTCGTTGACTTTTACTTAAGTCACTTAAATTCCTAGAATAATATTGTCTCAAACTATATTTCAAACTGGAAAGCTTTCTTCCAGCTGTCTAGCGTGATAATTATCATAGTGCAAATGAAAGGGACGCTAAACATCCCGACATTTTATCACAGCGCAAAACAAGGGCTCAGCTTCTTGGATCATTTTTAAGCAGTAGAATCTTTTTGAGAAAGGTGTAGTAGTATCATTTTATAGGAAAAGGCAGTCAGACATAACGTAGTCCACAATGGTCGGTGATCTAGTGTACTGAAATAACATCCAAGAATTGGTGAAAGAATTTCAACTTGAACACACCTGTGGGCAGTGGAGGCTTTTCATGATCATGTAAGGTCAGTTTGAAGGCGGTGTTACTCCACGATGGAAATAAGTTCCATTCTGTCTCATTGGCTTGTGCAGTACACATGAAAGAAACGTAGGAGAACCTTCAGTATTTGCTGAAAAAAAAATGCTTGGAAGAACACCGGTGGAATATATGTGCTGACCGAGAAGTCATAGCATTACTAACTGGGCTGCAAGGCGGATACACTAAATTATGCTGCTTTTAATGTTAATGGGACAGCCGAACGAGGGACTGCCACTACAGAATAACAAAATGGCCACTCCGTTCAGAAACAACACCAGGTCAGAAGAATGTGGCACATCCTGCTTTAGTGGATAAGTAAAAAAATCTGTTTACCTCCACTGCACATCAAGCTGGGTTTGATAAAAAGCAGTGGACTAAAAAAAGCGAAGGTTTTACCTATTTAGGGCAAAAATTTCCCAACATAAGTGGGTTCAAAATGAAAGAAGGGATTTTCGTTGGTCCACAAATTACTCAACTATGCGAAGACCAAGACTTAGTACAGAATTAAATTCGACGGAAAGATGAGCCTGGAAGGCATTTGAAAACGTCTGCAGCATTTTTCTAGGCAAGGAAAACAACAAATGACGGTGAAATTGTGCAGGAGCTAATTTCATCATACAGTGCTGTGGGGTGTATTTGTCAATGAAAC
>Ga0123357_10009503_pt1 | contig 12285 bp, 10 predicted proteins | sample TergutEmb28metaG_FD_89873 | JGI IMG/M metagenome (GOLD analysis project Ga0123357, IMG submission 89873) | Embiratermes neotenicus P4 segment gut microbial communities from Petit-Saut dam, French Guiana - Emb289 P4 | ecosystem: Host-associated > Arthropoda: Insects > Digestive system > Gut ...
ACATACATACATACATACATACATACATACACATACATATTACGTATATACAAACACAGATATATAAATACATACATACTGTTACTTATATTACTCTTGACATATTCTATATCCCGTTTTATTGTTATTGTGGATTCATGGAACACAAATAAAATACAAATACAAATACATACATATACACACATGTGCATGTACATGCATACATATGTATGTAGATACACACATAGACAATACATACACAGTTATATACATACATACATACATACACAGATATATACATATACATACATACATATATATACATACATACATGCAATGGATGTGTAAGTTTGTCACAGACAGCAGGATGTGGAACAAGTCATAAATACACATGTGGTTTCTTGCTGTGGTTGGTATGTAATTCCCGTCACACAATACACACACGTAAGCACCACGTCTCCGTGTGCACACTGTATATTGCTGGCCGCTTGCTTGCTGCACTCACTGCATGTCACACACACTGACTGATATTTTCCACTACCCACTTCACTCGCAAATCTGACTCAGTGTTCATAAGGAGGTGCCGTGTGGGCAATAAACTATCCTGGCTGTGTGGGTGGGCTAGCCCGCGGTGTCCACCCCCCCCACCCCCCCCGCTGAGACCGCTGTAACCCCAGGTAATCCGGAAAGCGTACCCGTCGTCCAGAGTGAGTCATGAGGCCAGAAGGAATGGCCGGTGGTGAAGCTGATTCTGTGTCAACATGGAGGACGTACGCCGGTTTCAGGCGGTCAATTGAGACTGTCTTTGCAGCGCCCTGCACCTCGATGGTGTAGGTCTTGTCGCCCCTGTGGAGGACCCTGTATGGACCGACATACGGGGCTTGGAGGGCTCCCCGGAGGGCACGGTGCCATAGAAAGACATGCGAGGCGGTGGCCAGGTCCTTGAAAATGAACGTGGATGGCGCAGCATGCCGGGAAGCTGGTATGGGGCGAAGCTTTCCAATGTGAACCTTCAGCCGGGACGCGAATTCGGTGACGTTGGTGCATTCGGAGGGGTAAGGGGCGAAGAATTCCCTCGGTAATCGCAGGGGAGAACTGTACACCAGTTCGGCTGATGAGGCTTTCAAGTCCTCTTTCCACGCACTGCGAATCCCCAACAGGACCAACGGAAGAGCTTCAGCCCAGTGTTCATCGGCATGGCACATGAGGGCGGCCTTCAGCTGATGGTGTAGCCTCTCGATCATGCCATTGGAGGCGGGATGCCATGCAGTAGTCCGGGTTAGACAGGATCCGGTAATGGTAGCCAGAGTCTTGAAAAGGCGGGCCTCGAATTGCCTGCCCTGGTCGGTTGTGATTTACTGAGGGCAGCCGAAACGAGCAATCCACACAGATACGAAGGCCTTAGCGACTGCTTCGGCGGTAATGTCAGACAGAGGGAGTGCCTCAGGCCAACGTGTGTATCTGTCGATGGCAGTGAGACAGTACCGGACGCCGGAATAGACAGGCAGCGGCCCGACCAGGTAGATATGCACATGAGAGAAACGCGCCGACGGGAGGTCGAAACTCCCGAGAGAGGCCTTCACATACCGCGTTACCTTGGACAGTTGGCAAGGTGTACACGCGCATGTCCATGCGCGGGAGTCTTTACCCACTCCCGGCCACACAAACCAATGGGACACCAACTTGACGGTGGCGTTGGCCCGGGGGTGGCTAAGGCCGTGGAGGGTTTCAAAGACCTGGCGCCTGAAACGCGTGGTTATAAATGGCCTAGCTTGTGGAGTGGACGTGTCACAGTAGATATTTACGTCCGTCCCGGGAATGTGCACTCGTTCCAATCGAAGCGCGGAACCATTTATCAGAACGTCTTGCAGCTCCGCATCCTGATCCTGGGAACTCGCAAGAGCATGGTAATCAAGAGGCGTCGTGAAGGAGTTCGCTCTCGATAAGGCGTTTGCCACAACATTGTCTTGCCATGAGACATGGATGAAGTCGGCAGACAATTGTCCAATAAACTCCAAATGATGGAATTGTCGTGGAGAGGATTTATCTCTCCGTTGCTTGAAAGCATAAGTGAGAGGCTTGTGATCCGTAAAAATGACAAAGTGACGGTCTTCGACCATATGTCGGGAGTACTTGATGGCCTCATACACTGCCAGGAGCTTGCGTCGTACGGACTGTACTTTTGTTGAGTGGGGCTGAGGTTATGGGAGTAGAAAGCCAGGGGTTTCCAAGCGTCGCAGACGCGCTGCTACAAGGCGGCACTAATAGCAGTATCAAAAGCGTCTGTAAATAAGGCCAACGTAGCAGATGGGTCCGGGTGAGCCAGAAGTGTGGCACGGGAGAGGCTAGCCTTGTATTCCTCGAAAGCTTGGACCATGGTGGGTGTCCAGTCCATCGTTTGGGATCCTTTGACCTTGGGACCAGCTAACGCAGCGTGGAGTGGCGCTTGTATGCTGGCGGCTTGTGGTATGAACCGCCGGTAAAAATTGAGTATGCCAAGGAAATGTCTGAAGTCTTTGACCAAGACGGGCTGTTGAAAAGGGTTGATCGCTGCAACCTTCTCCTCCAGTGACCGAATACCTGTAGCGGACACAGTGTAGCCAAGAAAAGTCACTTCCGTCGCGCCGAAAACACATTTGGCTGGATTTAGCAAGACACCGTACTCGTTGAAGCGCAGGAACAATGTACGCAGGTGCCGCTCGTGCTCTTTCTCCGAGGTGGAGGCGACCAGCACGTCATCTATATATGCATAACAGAAATCCAGGTCTCTGAGAACCTCATCGATGAACCGCTGAAATGTTTGTGCGGCGCTTCGGAGCCCGAAGGACATATATGGGAATTCGAAAAGCCCAAAGGGCGTGATTATGGCTGTTTTTGCGACGTCGTCCGGATGAACTGGAATCTGATGGAATGCCTTCACAAAATCTATCGTGGAGAAGATTTTCCGGCCAGCTATTTGTTATGCAAAGTCGGCAATGTGCCGAACGGAATATTGGTCGGGGATCGTCCTAACATTCAGAACACGATAGTCGCCACAGCGTCTCCAGCCGTCTTCTTTCTTGGGGACGAGGAGGAGGGGCGAAGCCCAGGGGCTATCGGAACGTCGAGCTGTGCCATTTCGTTGCATTTCCTCGAACTCGGGTTTCGCGATTCGGAGGCGGTCCGGTGCTAGCCGCCATGGGCGCGAAGTTACAGGTGGTCCAGGCGTGGTGCGGATGTGATGGACCGTAGAATGCCGGAGTTCCCGGAGTATACCAGCAGGACGGATTACATCCGGAAAATCCTGGAGCAGTGCGTGATAGCGAGAGCTTCCGCCGAGGACTTTAATGTGGCCGCCGTACGTTCCTACCGAGGTGCCGTTGACAGTAAGTTTAGTGATGTTGTCGATGAGGCGTCGGTGTCTCATGTCGACGAGTAAGTTGTAAAAGCAAAGTCCGAGCCGATGGTTGGTCCCGTTACGTCCGCGACGACAAATCGCCATGAAAACCCCCGTCGTAAGCCGTCGTAAGCCGAAATCCAAACGCAGAGTGATGCAACCGTAGGTGTGTACAGTAGTGTCATTTGCTGCGAACAACTCATAACTAATCTGTGTCCGGCGTTCTCGAAGGCGGGAACGGGGGTAGACGCAGAGATCGGCGCCTGTGTCGACCAACAAACTCATCTTCTTGAGCCGATCTGTCACATAGTGGCGGTTTGCTGAGTTGTTGCAATTGCTCGTCGCCACTAGCGACTGCCGTCCATGTTTCCCTGCTGCCACGTACAGGGCGCAGTGCATCTCTTTGCACACTCTTTAAAACGGCGGTGGTATCAGCAGATGTCAGGGGCTGGTGACCCTCCCGCAAGGCATGACGAACGTCTTGCGTGCCATCGTGTCTGCGATGGTGAACGCTGTCGAGGGGCTCGCGGAAAGTGCGGCTACTTGCCGAGCCAGCACGTCAGTAAAGTACACATGTCATCACTAGATGAAGACACACGGGCGACACAGGGAGGATGCGTGACTTCCGCTATTTTATCCGCCAGCTGTACCACGTCGTCTAAGGAAACCTGCGCCTGCGTGGCGATAATGGCCTGAATATTTGGCGGCAGGCGATTCGTCCACAAAGTGCGGAGAAAATTGGATGGTACTGACGGGCCGGCGAGAGTCCGGAGGAACTGGGTTGGCCTCCGGTCACCCATCTCCTCGTGCATCAGGAGCTGGCGAACGCACAGCTCCTCGGATAGTAACAGACGTCTAATCAACTCAACTTTGATTCTCTCATAACGGCCTGTGGGTGGGGGGTTGGTTATGACATCCTCCACCTCCGCCGCATATTTGTTTTCGAGATGTGAGATTACGAAGTAAAATTTCGTCGCGTCCTGTGTGACGTTCGCCAAAGCAAACTATCCCTCTAGCTGCGCAAACCACAAGGCGGGCTTTTCAGGCCAGAAAGGCGGAACGCGAATACCGACGTGGTTCAGCGTAAAAGACGAATCGGGCGGTTGCGCCGGCCGTGTTGAAGGGTCCGCGTTTTGTTGCATGACGTATCACGTCGGCAGACGGTGTGTGTTTAGATCACGTCGGGGTCACCAGTGTGGTTTCTGCTGTGGTTGTGGTTGGTATGTAATTCCCGACACACAATACACACACGTAAGCACTTCTTCGCGTGCACACTGTATATTGCCGGCCGCTTGCTTGCTGCACTCACTGCGCGTCACACACACTGACTTCAATTTTCCACTAGCCACTTCATTTGCGAATCTGACTCAGTGTTTATAAGGAGGTGGCGTGTGTGCAATAAACTATCCTGGCTACGTGGATGGGCTAGCCCGCGGTGTCCACCACACATATTTATACACACGCAAGTTAAAATGAAGCAATTAAAAAGCCCATGCATTAAAAACCCTACATCATAACCTAGCAATGACAATCTCAATCAATATATAAATAATATAAACTGATTATAGGGAATGTGTAGTTGACATACAGTCACAAATCCAACACTGAAGGTTTTTATGTGTTGATGTGAAGCTCATCACTACTGTGCTCACACTGAAATATGACAGCAGAACAGGTAGTTCAGTGGAATACTGAAAACCAAACACAGTAACTCACAACGCATTAAAGAATAAAGGCTCAGTTCTGGATTCTAGATTGAGTCCTTCAGAGCAACATCATAACTTTCCTTGAACTAACGAACTGTCTAACTACATGTAGCACCTTCCTTCTTGAGAAGCTAAGTAATTCCTCAGCTAGTCAAGAAATTCCCTGCATTTTATGCAACCCAAAGTTTTGTCACTGTATTCCAAAAACCTGATACTTGTCTGTGTTCTGAGTCACATCAAGCCAGTCCGTGTACCACCACATTCTCCCCCAAACTGTCTTGAAGATCCACATAGTCAAAACGCAAATCTCACGTCCATTTTCTGTTGCCTACATTCTTCCAAATAATCTGTTCTTTTATGGTATATGACACAAACCTGATCACAAGAATTATTAATAGACAGGACAAAACTAGTTCACTACTTTACTCTGACTGAAGAAAAATAAAATATGGTGACCCTCAAAAATCTATATTGGGACCATTCCTTTTCTTAATCTACATTAATGACTTCCTAACATCACAGATAATAAATCTAAAATACTTCTTTTTGCAGATGACAGTATTATAATAATTACTAAACCCAAACCTTAGCTTTTGTAAATAAAATTAATAAAGTATTGACAGACATAAATGAGTGGATTAAAGCAAATTTATTTTCTTTAAATGTTGATAAAACTTACTTCATGCAATTTTCAACTAAGAATATTTCTCTTACTAATTTGAATATTACTTATTGTGATAAAGGAATATCCATTATCTCCAATATTAAGTTTCTTGGAATAAAAATTGATAACACACACTCATAGAAAAGTCATACATGTATACCATTGAACCAAAATTAAGAGCAGAATGTTTTCTATTTAGAATGGTCAACCCACTTACATGTTTGGAAACTCTAAACATATTTTCACTCAGTCATGAATTGTGGAATAATTCTTGGGTGAAATTCCTCATGTAGTAATACTGTTTTTAAGCTACAAAAGAGGATTATCATAATTGTAAAAGGTACTACAACTACAGACTCTTGTAGAGAAAATTTCAAGAAATTAAATATTTTACCATTACGGCCACAGTATATGCTCTCACTAGGACATTTGTAAATAGAAATAAAAATCAGTTTCATAATATGAAACAATTTAAATTAGCTACAGAAAGTTTTCTCCACCTACATTCTTTTTAATCATTAGATGAGTATTCTAATTAAAACAAATGTTAAATCTTCCTGTTTTATATAAACTTTATCCAGATTTTTATACATTTTAACACTTGACATAAGCCTATTTGTTGTTATCTTCTCAGTCTATATATGCTTATTATTTCCTTATGCCATTGTGTTCTCATTACTTTATTAAGCTTTTAATTTCAATCTTTTTTTTTTTACATGTATATGTAATATCTTAATACTATTGCTTTTATAGTGACTAGAATATTTTTATGTAGTAGGAACTTTAATGTGTTATATTATGACTTGTACTATATCCAGAAGTTTTGTTACTATTGTACTATATCCAAAAGTTTTGTTACTATCACAGATCTCTGCAATGTGAAATAAAATACAATTACAATTATAGTTATAATTCCAATTACAATTACCATTACACTCATTCTCTCATGTGATACAATATTTTTAGACAGCTGTTTTCTTGCCTTTTTAAATTTGTAAATGGTAGTGTGTTATCCTTTGCAGCATAAAACATACTTGATGAGCAGTTTACACAGTGCACTAAGTAAAACAAGCCAATTAGAATTACAATAAATCCAGTATAAACACATCAATTTGGTCTATTATTTTCAACTACATGTTTCAAACTGAGAGGCCATCATCAGGTTGCATATTAGAATGGAAGAACACATATACACAGTTTCTCTGTTGCATATATGCTGTTATTTGAATTTGTATTCATTTACACACATTGCATCAAAATTTGGATAATATTCTGGACATTAAAAAAGTCATGAAAATATACAGTAGTATTTGGTACAATACAAGTTTAGTTCATCATTCTCTCTTTGCATTAAAGTATTTGTCTACAGAGTAGAAGGAGTGAGCATACATGTATAGACAGTTCTTTAGAGCTGATTCAAATTGTTTAGGGTTATCAGTAAATTCTTGATATTTTGTGGGAGACTAATATAATTTTATGCCAATTGAGTAGACTCTTTTTTCGATACATTGATAAATTTGATGAAGGCTGCTGAAAGTTATAGTTTGTCTAGTATTTATGTTACACATATCAGAATTTGAATTATTTTTCTTAACCACAAATAAGATAAGTGGTAGTACAGAATGTGATTGAAGAGGTAGAATTGTTAGATTCTTAATAAATTTCTACATGATTCTCTACTTCTGCATCCTCTAATAATTTTAATTACATTCTGTTGATTATCTTTATCGTTGCACCATGCATTTCATAGAGTCATTTAATTAGCACAGCAACTAATGTATGTGCATTAGTTGCTGTGCTAATTAAGTGAATATATTCTGTTGAATTTTAAAACTTTTTGGAGTATGCACAGAGTTCCCCCAAGATGTTGATCCATAACATAATTGATTGAAAACAGCCAAAGTAAACAATCTACAGTGTTTGCTGTGACATGAAGGACTTGACTGATTTCATTGCATAATAAGATGCACTTAAAATGTGTGTAATTTGTTCAATATGAATCTCCCATGACAAGTGTATTATCTACACATATTCCAAGAAATTATGTATCATATTCTTGAGAAATTAATTTGCTAGCATATCTAATGTCCAGATCAATTTCAGGACCATTCTTAGGTGTAAATTGTAAGAAACAGATTTTATGAAAATTCATTATTTGTATCATTTTTAAACTCTTCAAAATTAGACTAGATAAATAGTACATTATTATCAACTGCAAATAAAACTGGTTTAGATTTTTCATTAATAGATTTGATAGAACTTTTGTGTATAGAATAAAAAGTAAAGGATGTAAAATTGATCCTTGTGGAACACTATTTTTTGACTCTGCAATTTGAAAATGTACTATGATTGATATTTTTATTTTTTAATGCTTTTATTCTTGTTTTCAATCTGATGATGACTTTTTAGGCTGCAACATACAGTAGAAAATAATAAAATAAATTGTTGTGTCTTAACTGGATTTATTGCAATTCTAATTGTTACAAAGCACAACAGGCTTTAATTGCCTTAAAATTATTCAAATGAACCAGTTCAACTCAGACACAGAAAGCTATTTTGTGTATTGTAATCAAAAATACTGCACAAACCCAAGACAGAACTTCCATTTCGTTGGGAATGAGACAATACTTACAGTCTTGAGAACTAATAACTACCTTTGAGCAGAATCCTTCAGCAGAAACTAAGATTAATTAAGTTATAAAGAAATTTTTCACCTTTCATGGAAATGTAGCATTCATCAATATGTTCACAAGTCTACAGCTGTTTCCTAACCTGAGCAAAATAAATCCAGTCCATACCCTCATACACTGCTTCATAAGATCCAGTTTAATATTATCATCTAATCCACACCTCTGTCTTGTAAATGTTCCCTCTGCATCACTTTATGACCAAAATTCTGTATGCATTTCCTACTTGTGCCATACTGCATCTCAGATCCAATTAATTTAATCATATTAAAAATCCCTGACTATGAGCAAAAATTATGAACCCTACATTTAACTTCCTAGGTTTAATGGTCAGATGAAGACAGGCACTGCTGTGAAGTTTGGATGCCCTTATATTTTAAAGTCAGTAAAATTCTGAATTGCTTACAAGAATTTTGTAGTAATCTTTAATGGCTGCACTAATCTTCATTTCAGAATGTAGACTTCTCCACTACTCTGAAGGCTGTACTCCGAACAGGCTACAGTTTTGGCACAGGTGGACTGGCTTGTTATTTGGGTGAAATGGTCAAAACGGAGGTACAATTCTATGTATCCACAGACAAAAAAATTTTAATGTATGAGTCATTTCAAAGCTAATGTAAACGTCCTATTTTTCAAGAGTGAAAATGAGAAAGGATTCATCATTCTGCCCATACCAGTGAACTGTTAATTACTTTGGAAATGACTCTCATACATTGCACATGACCTAGAAAATTGCTAATCTGAGCAGGACATTGTATCTGTAAATAAAGATAAAACTTAAAAAGAGTTATGTGTTGTATGCTTTATACACATGCATGAAGTGATGTATTCAACCAACAATAATATTTATGTTACTGCAAGCTATGAAAAAATCGTAATTGTAAAGGACGTTATTTAATCTGAAAGCCCTCACTAGTTACTTCTCTTTGCCTTCGTTGTGTTATACACATTTGCCCACACATCGGCTGAATTGCCTGCTGCTTATCCCAGAGGTTTTGAGTCACAGTAAATGCTATGTACATTACTTATAATATATAAATAGAAAACAGCTGGTACAGGAAGTGTCATGTAAATTCATGCAATAATTTACAAACATGCAACAAGTTTTCAATTAGTACACTCCATTCTAGACAGCAAGATAACATGCAGAAAACAAGTGTGTACTTCATCTACATAACACATCTGTAATTCACAAACACCATGACAAAAATCATGAACTGTTACCTTCTTAATAAGAAGAGATAACATGAAGCGATAGACCCCACACTTGTTATGTTAGCACTGATGCTTCACCAAACTTAATGGGTGTGTCTATCATAATAACAGGTTTCCCATGTTAATCCACAAAGTGCTATACATTACAGTATGATAGGTGTGTGTTGTGCTATGATTGGAATGAGGATAACTGGACCCATGTTTTACGCATGTTTTTGCATGCTACAATTCTAAATCATTTGTGCTATTTCATTTAATTTATTTTCCTTCCGTAAATCCGTACAGGATTACATAATCCATATGGATATGGAAATCGTCATATTTGGTGGGATTAAGGGGTGACATCAACACAAGTGTGTACAAGTCACATGGTTATTTAGTATGATAAATGTGATAAGAGAGGATAATACAGATTGTTTAGTGTAATAAAATATAATACGGATACAAATAAAAATTAAAAGTAAAAATAAAAATAAAAAAATAAAAATAGTGGGGTAAGTTAGAAGCAATTAGAGGTACTCTTTTAGTAGGAAATTTTCCTTCGTTACAGATAGTGGTTGGATATATACTGACATACTGACATATTTATAATACAGACTTACAAGTAAAAAGAAAGAACATTTGTCCCAAAGCCCTCATATGTCAATTCAGATCATATGTCAAAATTTAACTTCGTGTTCAAAATATTCATCCAGCAAATAAAAGGAATTTTCACGTAAGTATTTTTGTAACAATGCTTTAAATTTTTTGGGATTATTAGACTATGCTTTTATGCAAGAGGGAAGCATGTTAAACACCTTAACACCTATACAGTGTACTCCCTTCTGGTATTTTGTTGCATTTACAGAGGGTTGATGTAAGTTTGCATGCTGTCTAGGGTTAATTTGATGTATCTCAGAATTTACCTGGAATTGGTTCTTGTTTCTTAACATGAACAATAGAAGGGAAAGAATATATTGAGAAGGGAGGGGTAAGATTTCCAAGTTAGGAAACAATTTTCTGCATGAGTTTCTATTTCTACAGCCCATCATGATTTGGATAATCTTCTTTTGTAACTTGAAAATCTTAGTACTGTCTGGGGAGTTCCCCCAGAATATTAAAACATAGGTTATTATAGAGTGAAAGTAGGAATAGTAAATCACTTTCAAAGTATTTGCTGTTATTAGAGAGGATTTATGGAAACAGAATCACAAGTAGGGGAACGTGGCCTCCTCTATCAATTGCTCTGAAGCCATGCAATTGATTTTTACTAGTAGTTCATGTTGAAAGACACAGAATAAGAGTGAGATGAAACTTGTTCTAAAAAATTTCACAAAATTGTGAGCTAAATCTTTGGTTAAGTAAATCCCAGAGTGGAGGAGCAAATGCAATGCAAAGGTTTGAAAGATATCGAAATCAAACATGACTGAATAAGACCACTGTTTTATACATGTCAGAAACTGTAACTCAAGAAATAACAATACTTTTCTACTTTGTAAATTGTCCTTTTCCAAAGAAATGCGTACTACTTGTCTTCCTTTCCTTGAAAGCATTATTTTATCATAATTAATAGGGGTTTCAAATTTATGTAACTTCCACTGTTGGCATAAAGTATTTGTTCAATATACACAAATCTATTGCATTAGGTCACAGGTGTAACATAAAGTTATAAATGAACAGACAGACGTTATGAATCACACACTACATACAGATAATCTGATCCGTTTTCCCTAATTGAACCTCCAAATTAATGATGATCTTGCTTTAAATTCTTACTTGATTTCTGTGTGCAGAGCACTTCAGTAACTGATGCAGCCTACAATGTGCAATGGTACAACCATTCCACCAAATTCAAGAAGATGCTGCAAATGGTCATCATGCGAGCCCAACATCCATGCTTAATACACGTGGGTCCATTTCTTCCCCTAACAATGGAACACTTTCAAAATGTGAGTCACTTTTCTGGATATACTTTATGATTTTTGTAATAAAATCTGTGTTCCGTGCACAAATATGAACATACAAGGTCAATGATTTCGCATTCAGAAAACAATTAAACACTGAGAGTAGGCAATTGCTATAGTTAGACTCTCTGCATACATACATAAATTCATACAAGCAAACATACATACATGCATACTTGCATGCATGCATGCATACATACGTAGATACATATATACATACTACACATGCACGTGTGCGTACACAGACATACAGACATACACGTGTGCGTACACAGACATACAGACACGCACACACATGCAGACACACACACACAAATATATATATGTCTGTAGACAGACAGAGACAGATAGATACAGATAGACAGATGGACGGACGGATGGACAGACGGACGGACAGACAGACAGACAGACAGACAGACAGACAGACAGATAGATAGATAGCTAGATAGATAGATAGATAGATAGATAGATGGGATAGATACATACATACACACATACATACAAACATACATACATATACATACATACATACACACACACAAACATACACACACACAAACACACACACACATATATATATATATATATGAGGGGCGTCTGATAAGTAATGCACACAGTGAAATATCTAGAAAAAGAGACCATGTATTTAAACAAACGAAAGTAGGAAGTAAAGTACAATATTTTAGCTACAAATTGACATACTTATTTTTCGATA
>Ga0123357_10009505_pt1 | contig 12284 bp, 6 predicted proteins | sample TergutEmb28metaG_FD_89873 | JGI IMG/M metagenome (GOLD analysis project Ga0123357, IMG submission 89873) | Embiratermes neotenicus P4 segment gut microbial communities from Petit-Saut dam, French Guiana - Emb289 P4 | ecosystem: Host-associated > Arthropoda: Insects > Digestive system > Gut ...
GTGTTTACATCCACGGAATACATCAAATTCACGCCACTCTCTTAGAGACAAACAATTAAATTTGATGTATTCCATGGATGTAAACACGATGGGATCCCAAAGTGTGCATTGCATCTTTTGACTCAATTGACAAAAATAGGCCTGAAGATGATTAATCTATAGTCGAAACTTGTAAAAAAGTCCTTATAATTACCTTGAGTAATAAAGTGATTGTGCTGACGTACACTATTTAATATTGTATTACGTTACAAGCACATCGTGATGCTTCCATTCAAAAATGAAGATACCTATTCGTACACCCGGTTTACAGTATGCCAGTCGCATCTAGGACCTTCCGATCACCTATCAGAGTTCTTAACAAGTAAACAAACTAACAAACAATTTGAAAACTATGATTTTAGGGATCCTGTAAATGAGTCCGTTGGCAGTGTTCATGCGAAATAATGTTGCTGAACCGAACGCTCGCTAGAGGGTCCTGCTAATTAACCTGGGAACCATACCACTATAGAATACTACTACACTAAGTGCAGACCAGTAACTAGGTTACGGAATGGAAAATCCGGGATTCGAATCCGGGCAGGCAAAAGAGACATTTCTCTGCCCTAAATGTCCACACCAATTTTGGAGGTAACCTAGCCTCGTATTCAACGAGTACAGGGTTCTACCCCTGTGGCCGGGACGTGAAGTTGAACTCTCATCTCTGTATAGTGTCGAGGTTAAGGACGAGTGGAACTATACAGCTTCTCCCCGTAATAATTCCCTCATGGCTCGAACAGGGATGACTTTAATTTCACTTTACCGTTATACTTTACTCGTACAAGACTATGAATTTTTCAGAACTGTCTAAGGTTACGCATTAGCAGTGGGTTTGTCGATATCGAAACATTACACCACCAGGCCAGATTTCTGAAATAAGGATCCTGCTTTATACGAAATCACGGCACACCTATTAATTACAAACTTGAAAGACGGTACTCTGAGATACTGCTCTATGTAGCATAATCAGTCAGATAGTGTTTGTTCTGACGTTTCGGAAGATAATATTGCCTCCATCTTTAGGGATACTTAATTACGTTCAGGTGGCAATTAAACCTAATTCAGTCTCCCTAAAATCCTGAAAAGTCTCTGTGCTTTCATACAAAACCTCTTACAAGGAAACTACTCAGTCTTGGAAGGTCTTGCATGTAAAACGCCAAAGATTTCAGTTGTGTCAAAATTAATGCTGGCACAAGAAACGGTTTACAATTACACGTAGGATCAGAGCAATGCAGAATGAAATGGAAGGGAAAGGTATGCAAGAGTCGGTACTGCAATAGTCATCTTTTATACAACAGCAGTCTTAGTATTTATTGTTTTTCCTCTGCTTCGGTATTTTCTTTGTATATTGTGTTTTTCCAAAACTCTTGAAATCTATAGCATGTGTAGTCAGTTAAATCATTATTAAAGAGATTCCCATAACCTATATAATGCATTAGAGTGAACTGCAGTTTAATTAGCTTACACTGCAATCTGGTACGACAAAGTTTTCCTTGTGAAATTTCAATTGGCTTTTATGCCATTACAATTACTTTAATTACTGGTAACAATAATGAAGACTATATTCCTTTATGTCGTCTGAAGTTCAGGCAGGCCCGAGTAGGAGAATCCGTAGATAGATATGAACCCAAACAAAATTCATCCCAACACTTTTTACTACAGGCAACAAAAATACATAAAACTCCAACGAAGTCAACAGAGAAATTTAGTACCTGAAACACGCGGACAGACATGCATAACGTCCACATTACACACGCAGTTCACGCACGTGGTACTAAAAGGGATACAACGTATTTTGTGTTTCTGAGTGCTCGTAAAGCCACCAAACGCTCTCTCTCTCTGTTCACCTCGCTATAATTATTAGAAGTGTGTAAAAATTCTAATGCTCTCCGTATATTATTACGACTAGATTTTTGATTGCTAAAAGTTAACTTTTGATGCTTCCTTACAAGCAACGTATGATTACTTATTTAAAACAAAACACTAACAAATCTCAGTATTTTAAATGCGTGTTTGTGCAATTTTACAAAGCGAATGCTTCAGTGCAAAATATATGTAAATAAAAGCAAACAGACAGATATATTTTCTTATATTAAACAGACACTGAATTTACAGGCAATCATTCATTGTTAACAGCTTACTTATTCCTGGTGATAATTCAAAAATAAAGTTTATATTGAAATTCTTCACTAACATTAGACACATTCAAGGACAATTCGTAAAACATGTCTCACAATTTACCTTGGGGATTTGTAGGCCGACACTTCTTACATTTTGGAACAAAGGACAGTGGTAGAGACACAGATTGTTGTGTTACTCAACAAGTTCGAAATGCTGTAAAGTGACCTTCTGTTGCACGTTCGACGGAACAGCACAGCCAGTGTAAACAAACGTGACAGTTCCTCAGCAAACAGCATAATGCGTTTTGCGGTGCCATGCGTCGAAGTCAGCTGTTACAGGCACGTCAGACGAGACTTTATGAGTGCTGTTGCATGGTACAAGGGCTTTAGAGACAGCGGTTCAGTTTGAACTCCGAAGTATATGGGCAGACCAGGCCTAACATAGGCTTCATTGAGTTCGATTTCTTTAGTCAGAGAGCTAAAGATTTCTCTCAGGCGAGCATATCTGTATGGAACACATCGACTGCACCGATGCAGAGAATTTTTGCTAGAGGGACATATATTTCTGAGAATAAAGTGAAATTGCCAACACACAACAAACACGACTGATGATGGGTATCAAAGTTATGAATCTGTGATGAACACGCCGCGAGGAGCAGAGGAAAATGAAGGATTCCTGGAAACCACCAGGTTTCCCGACGAAGCGACAGTTGAGATAACAGGGAAATTGAGTCAATAAGGCATGGGAATTTGAAGTGTCAAAAATCCGCATCAGATGTCAGTTGTATCAGACACAGGCCTAAATTCGATGCCTGGGTCATTCCGCTCGTCGATCTAATGGTTTGAGTTTTTGCTTCTTTGCGAAAAATACTGATGGCGTCACTTAAATACCTTAGTGTCCAGCCTTCCTTCAAATTATGAGATTGCTAATTGTTGGAATACAGGTTAATATTCCAACAATTCGCAATCCCACAAGTGGACGGAAGGCTGGACACCAAATTGATATGACAGTATATTACTGGGCCAAATTTTAATCACGAAGGTGATTCAGATTTTGAATGTGACTTTCTTCGACAGACGACTCGTGAAGGGGAGTAAAACTCCGTTGTCCAAACTATTCTAAATTATCCATTTAGATCTTCGTGTGCGCAATTTTCAAGTCTCAAGCGTACGTACAAAAAATCAGCGCTTTTGCAGAAGTTAAAATGTACATTAGAGACACACTGGGGAAGAACACTACAGACGTGCTACGAACTCACAACATGGACAAAACTTGTATACTGCCTGCAGGTATTCTTGCCTTAGTTATCCGACATGCTTATCGCATCCTGTCTGCGACGCAACATATTGTCCTCTCTGTCCTGTCTGGCTGTACCATATTTTTCCCACATTATCTCATTAAAGGAATGATTTCCGAAAAAAAATTATTGAACATAAAATGTATGTTTCGATTGCCTCTACAAATTTTACTCCATACACTTCTCATTCGAAGAAGCATTCACCAAGATATCGTAAATGTACGTAGGTGTTCATGTCACATACTAATTATTCTTGTCAGATTTCAATAAAACTTGAATTTTCTCTACAGATTTTCGCAAAAATCCTTAAACATAAAATTTCGTGAAATCCGCCCAGCTGGAGCCGAATTGTTTCATACGGACAGACGGTAGGAGGGTCAGATATGATAGTAGTTTTTCACAATTTTGCGAACGCGCCTAATAAAACGAAAAAAAAATCATGTTCCTTTTCTTAAGATTTAGAGTGTGGCTACACACACAAACGCGCACGCGCATTGTGGAGATTTTTTAGGGAACACGCCACAAAAACCGTTTTTATACACAAAATGAAGTCGCTCCACACAATACATACGTTACTATGTACTGACTGTAACTGAACTGTACTTAAATATCCCGTTCGTAACGCGCAGGATCCAATGATTCAGTTACAAAAGCCGATTGGTTAATTCTGTATTTGGATATAATCTCCGTTTATTCTGAAATTCACACAAAACAAGTAGAAACGCTCTGTGGGCAGAGAGTAAGACTATTTAAATAGCAAACCTGGTGGTACACAAAGTGACCGCTACGCTTTAAAATCTTAATGATAAGAAGTCTACATAGAACGTTCAGTTTCCGGGCCACAGTTTCATTCCAGCAACAGTCTTCTTTATATCTACGAGTATGTTCAGGCTCATGTGACGGATGTTGCTCAGATGATGATATTTGTGGTCTGGGTCAGGTGAATTCTGTGAACCAAGTTTAGGCACCCTGAAGACTGAGGCAGAAAGTTCCTCCTAAACAAAGGAAAAGACTTTATCCCCAAATACCATCCATAATTTGGTATTGCTCTTCAGGGTCACGCAAACGATACTGCAAGGATACTGCGGCGGCTTATATGGGTCTACTGGCGGCCCATCCGGTCTCCTATCCTATGGTTATGAAAAATGTTGTACCTCCGGTTCCCGAAATGTCTTCATTTTGTGGTGCTAACTAAGCACAGTGTGGCGGACGCTTGTGAGTGCGGTAATGAACCTTCGGGTTCCGTGAAATGCGGGGAATTTCTTGACTAGCTCAAAACAGTTAGCTTCTCAAGAAGGAATCTGCACCATGGAGTAAGTAACTAAGCACAGTAACTACTTTTACTTCTACCTAAATCAATCTACGCGTATTAACAGCACTGGGCACGTTAACGCCTCTGTATCTCCGAATTTGAATTCGGTTGAAATCGCGACCAGAAAAAAACCGATATTCTAAGTCAGGGTGTTCATGGTTTTCGTGGTTTAATTCATGTACTATAGACTCATATTTATATAACAGTTTTAAATAAACTAAGACTACACGTATAACTTTGAATCTGAAATGGCGTCGTTAAGTGAACAACGCATTTTAAATATGTAACAGTAACTTATAGAAGGATAAAAATTCACGAAAGTGCCGCATATTTTCGAGATAGCCACCGAGCGCCCTGGGAAATGTGGTCTGTGGGCGCAACTTCAGGTTAGTACGAGTATGCTCGCATGTGGTACCTCATGCCCGAAAGAAACGCTCTTCTCTGGTTCGCAGCACACTGTGGCCTGTGACGTCTAAACTGCTAGCTGGAGTTTTCAGCAATCTGCATTGCTAAGTAGAAATTACAGCAGGACACGCATAGAACAGCACAGCTTATAGCTACCGGCAGGAGTTTGCCCTGCCATCTGTACAAGGTAACTGATCTTTGTCGGCTTCATGTAAAATACCGTATGCTTACAATTGATACATAAGCTATGTTACGACCTTGTAGGAAAGAAATTATGATTTAGTCACATATAAATTGTTGATATTTAAAGGAAAATTCGTTAAGCAACTCATCACAAACTAGATATGTAACGTCAATAATTCTGCACGTCCTGAAGGCTGCTGTACTTACAGTAAGATACTAGGTCTGACAGGGTACAGCGTGTTCATCCATGGTGCACAATCGGAGTGCATAAACAGCGGATTTACCGATCCAGGTTTACACACAAGAGAACATGCCAGCACCACAGATGTCTGGATAGGGAGCATTTACTGTTAATGCTTTTAGTACCTGTAACATTTTAAGAAAACTTTTATAAAAGCATTTTAACGTTATAAAAAAGGTAAAACGGTACCGTTACAGGCCTGGACAGGCCCAGAGGGTTCCAGGAAGTTAAGGTTCCCAGATTTCGTGACAAAGGCGGAGGATGGTGGTAAGATTTCAGCCTTACGCACCGGTTGCCTTTACCCCTAGAATATGCTCCTGGTACTCATTTCTGTTAGAGGCTGAGTCGACCCTAGGGCCATAGTGCGATCGGAAGGATTATGTCAATAGAAAATTCCAATGACACCATCTAGAATTGAATCAGCGATTTTTAACATTATATCTACCTATTTATATATTGACGACTTATATAGTGACAATCATGACTGTATTATTATTATTGCGTTATTTATATATATATATATTATAGTCTGCCAGTTACCTATGGCACATTGCCATATGTGCTGTACATGTCGATCGAATTTGTAGCTTTCTGAAGATGTCCAAGATGTATGGCCGAAACGAGTAGGAACACTTTACAATAAGTATGAATATTGCGCAACTAGCTGGTGTAAATGTGTGTGTATTGGACTGTTACACGGAAGGTGTAAAACATCGAAGAACTGAGAGGTCTGCTGCTTATGAAATTTTTTTTCAAAACGGTGAACATTTTAACACAGCCTCAACCACACTTTAAACTCGTTTGTTCTACTTCTATTCACAAGTCACTGCCAACATAAATACCGAATATGTAAAAAGGAAGATGAACAAGAACAAGCGTTATTCAGAGAGTAACTACGACTAAAATGCTTCGACAAAACTCAGGAGTGAGTTCCCCATAATAAAGCAAAGAAAAAAGGGTTATATCAACATAACCCCCCAAACATTCAGCTATCGAGCTACAGCCCAACAACGAGTTGACCTCATTCCTTTCGGTTTTTTGTTTATGGGAACAGGTAAAACCCTAAAGTACTCAGCTTAAACTGAAAATGAAGAGAGACTTCATCAACGTCTTTCTGATACCTGCCAGACCATTCGCATCCGCCCCAGCACCTTTGAAAGTGTGCAAAGTTTTATCTCGGACGTGTCCATGCGTGCATTTGATTCAAGTGGAAGACATTTTGTGCATTTCTTGTAAACTGACTGGAAAAGCAATAGGAGTTTAACAGTTATCAATTCAGGAATGTGTACTGTACATGCATCATGTCAGTTGTGAGTAGAATCTTCAACAGTTTATGTATTTATTTTTTAGAGTAATCTTTCAACTAAACCCAAAAAACACTCATTTTCGGAAGTATGTTTGGGTGAAATTTTTTCTTCGTTTTTGTGTAAATAATTCTCCCTTTAAGTCTGTCCAAGTATTTTATATACATACATATACCATGTATACATAATACTATCGTGGAGTCCCTGGTGTCGACTCAGCCTCTAACAGAAATGAGTAGCAGGAACATTTCCTAGGGGTAAAGGCGGCCGGTGCGTAAGGTTTACAACCTTACCACCATCCTGTGCCATTGTCATTAAATCTGGGAACCTTAACTTCCTGGAACCCTCTAGGCCACTCGAGGCCTGTAATGGGACTGATTTACCTTTACATAAAATTATCACATACACGTATAGGCCTACAAATATATTAGCATCAAACTGGAGACGAAGGCTGAAGTTTCAGTCTCACACAGTATACAGTTTCATAAAGCGCACTTCAGCAAGGGTGGCAGATAGGGTTGTGCCTCTTCCCATGTCTTCTCCCTTGTTAGAAACACGTTACGTATGGATTTCTTTCGGCCAGCAGTTGACAAATTCTTTAAAAGTCTACTCAAGACGTGCACCGAAGTAATACTGGACCGTCGTAAAAACGCATCCCCAACCTATTTCTTCTTCTCTGTATAAGAACAAGAAGATGTCACTTCCTATTACTTTTTGCTTACGACAGAAGTGCTTTCTTTTCCTCGTATCGCCAGAATATCGAATTGATATCCCGAAACATACTTTTCACAAGTTCCTCATTTCTTACAAAGTAGGCGGGGGGTTGGGAATGTTCCTGTTACAGCCGCTGCGTATCAAATCCCTCTTACCTCCAGAACAGGGCCCTCGTGCCACTATGCTTGCTTCGGCACGGGGCCCTGACTTACTGCCGCGGACCCCGACTTCAGCTTCTGTCTCACGGACCGAGTAAAAGCATTTTTCAAGCGTCCGCTTCGTGAGATCTTTTTTACTAGTCTTCCCCATCCCATTACTTCACAACGACGAGGCTAAGTTCACAAGTTAACGTAACGCCCCATATTCCAAAATGTCGGTAATTTTCGTACACTAAACAAACAAACTTTAAGACTATGTACAAGCATTTAAGTAAATTTTAAACTGAATTTATAATTTAGCAGTTTCTTGACGCAGAAAAAATTAAAGAAATTTGGAACTAAATGTGTAGGACAAATAGCAAAAAGTATAAACAGGCAAGTAGATGAAACGAAAATAATTTTATTAATAATTTCAATCAGCTCGACAAGTTTCGGGCGATAATTTTGCCCATGCTTAGGAGCGCTAGACAGTGTTTACAGCTTGTGGTATAATGCACCGACGATGCTGCCTGCTGGTGACCAGGATGAGGTGGAAATCAATTCCACCTCATCCTGGTCACCAGCAGGCAGCATCACCGGTACATTATACCACAAGCTGTAAACACAGTCTAGTGCTCCTGAAGACAGGCGAAATTATCGCCCGAACCATGTTGAGCTGATTGAAATTATTAATAAAATTATTATTGATGCATCTAGTTGGCTGTTTTTATTATTGTATCAATGATGCACTGTCACATAAAGATCAAACAAAAAAGTATTATAATATAATAATATTATTAATGCCGCAATTTATGATTACAAAATATGTAATTAAACGGACCTCGGACTAGTGTGAACATGACACTAAAACGTTCTTGTTCTAAATCACTTACCCTAGCCGAGAATCAAACAAGGCCGTTGCCTAGCGTCAATATTTCACTTTCAAATTCTTACTTACTGTAAGAGGGTTATTAAACGATGCGTTCCATAGTTCCAATTACATAGTGGTAAATCTTATGTATATTGGACCGTGCATCATTATAACAGTTGAAGAATAAGAGACCAAATTGCATTAAATTTTATTTCACTTCTTCTATGCTCAACATATTTCGGACATTAATATATCCATCATCAGGAACCTGCGACTTTTCTATTGTATCACCATATTGGTTGTGTGTTCTTGTTTCGATGTGTGTTGGAGTTTCCGTGTGGCTGGTTGGGGTGGTATCCGTGTGGCAGGCTGAAGCCTGCCACACGGATACAATAGAAAAGTCGCAGGCTCCTGATGATGGATATATTAATGTCCGAAACATGTTGAGCATAGAAGAAGTGAAATAAAATTTAATCAATTGTGACATCGAGTTGGTCTCTTATTCTTCAACTACTACACAGTGATACTTTGGACTCCGCTGCTGCTAAGGCATAAATATACACCTAGACCACGTACGTATAAAAAATGTAAGCATTATAGTATTCACATTAAGATAAGTCTAAAGGTTTCTGACAAACGTGTGTTATTAAACTTGCATATATAATGGGCATCCCTTATCGCCTTGCTTACGGAACAAACATTGTGTTTCTTTGAAAGAAACGCGACGACAGAATATGCCAAGTATATGCATCAGTGTATGTTCATATAATTTGTCATATTTCTAAAGGTCTTTCATTTACATAGTGTTAATACTGCATTAAAATTCATAGATAAGTACAGTAATATAATACTAGGAGTATTTCTATTAAGATAACGTAGTGAACAAAACGGATGAAAGAAAAGTAAGATATGATAAACAGAATAGAATACATTTACACTGGCGGTGCTTTCCATTCCATGGCGCCCCCTCTTCAATCTTTATGCGGGCGTAATAAGTCGAATTAAAACCACACATGCTGAAAATGATGAATCTGGTAGACGCATATCCAGTTTTATTATCATTTGTTAAAGGAATGTAAATCTAAGGGATGTCTGTGAAATATGCTGCTTATTTTGCGCGCGCGCACACACACACACACACACATACACACACAAACTAAAACTGTTGCGATCATAGGTCTTGGGATGTTTTGTCCTGAAGACATGGCTCCTATTTTATTTCTGAAGGACAGAAATAAAAGTCGAGTGAAAGCGTGTTCACGGAAAAATCTACTTGTAAACCGCACATTCTTCCGTCACAGACTGCTGTTTTCATAGCAACCAGTTATAAAAAAATCTCGTCGAAACGTATCACGAAGAGATTGTTTTACGTGTTCAGAAATTCGAGGCGTGTTAGGAATTAACTCCCATCCGTCTTCTGTCCTCAGCCCTTATTCTGTAACACCATTAGCTGCTGCAGAATATACAATACCTTCAACAAGGCCCCATAAATAACAATCCAGCAGCTCTAAGTCAGGTGATCTGGCAGACCATTCAAATGGTGAACTGCTACAGTCGCAAAGAAATTCTCCTTTCGAAGGACAATAAATCTAAAACGAAGATTCCAAGGACTCATTTTACATCTAATTGTTTTATATTGTTCATACACTGCACTAATATAACAATTTCAAATAAATAACAACGAATACGCTTATATAATACTAAAACTTCACTATAGTAACACTAATTCACTCCGACACGTGATATAGTGTTACTATAGTGATGTTTTAATAATATATATGTATGCATTGGTTTTTATTTGAAATACCGACTTTTTTTTGTTTTCTATACACAACACGCCCCTACTGTAGTGACACGTATTTCATAAACACACTGTATAAATACACATATTTTTTTTTCTGTGGCTCTGCGACCCAACGCGGGCCATAACCTCCTCATTCTTGAGGTCTGTAAATCACACACAACGATGCACCACAGTCGGTAGGACTCCTCTGGACGAGTGATCATCTCGTCACAAAGACCTCTACCTGACAACACAAACATAAATGCCCTCGGAGGGATTAGAACTCAATCTCAGAAGTAGAGCGGCCGCAGACTTACGCCTTAGACCACTCGGACACTCGGCCCGACGAAAGCACTGTATATGGTGGCGTTAAATTAATCAGTAAGTAAAACTACCCAGACAAAAAAATAGCAATTTGAACGTCGGTGTGATAGTGATATACACACACCTTAAGTGCCGAGTTTCAAGTTTCATCGGAATCTCTCACAGAACTAAACGAATTTATGTGGCATTGCAGTTAGATGACTGATACAATTATTATGATATTAATATTGTACGTATCCAAGCACATCGTGATGCCTCCATTCAAGTGACACAATTAACCGAATTCAACCAAAGCTACATTAGCGCTAGGGATCATGACACTGCATTTTAAAGCCATAAATCCGTTATCTACGAATCACTGCGCCAGCTCGCATTCTCCTGCGCAACGAAAGCCCAGCGGGCTCGACATGCTGTGAACAGTGCTTCGCCAACACCCGCGCTGCCATCGCGAAGCTCAAATCCAAATTCATTGCAGATTTTCAGCTTGTCGACTCTCAGAAAGTGGGACGTGAGATGAAACTGCGTGTGAGACGAGTGAAGCCATTTGCTAGAAGTGATTATGGGAGAATGAAATATAGGCGCTCCCGAGCCCCCAAAATAAAAGCATGAGGTGTACCTATTCAAAGCTGGATCCAGTCAGACTGATGTGCAAATACATGCACCAAGGCGAGTTACATTAAAGCTTAAAGGATTCCGCAATATTCTTTCAACTTATCTACTTTACTTGTTAAGACCTGTCGAGAATCATCGTCATTTTGAGTGATTCGTAGGCAAGTTCTTATGTAGTTTCAACTACATACGTTACGTAATCTCATTGATATTACACTAAGAGAGGGAGGCTAATAACTTGAAGATTGACGCACATTTGAATGTACTACTTACTCCTTACTTACTTATTCCATGGTCCTTCTTGAGAAGCTAACTGGTTTGCAGCCAGTCAAGAAATTCCCCGCATTTCACGGAACCCGAAGGGTCATTACCGCACTCACAAGCGTACGCCACCTGTCCCTATCCTGGGCCAGCCCTATCCAGTCCATATACCCAAATCCCACTTCCTGGAGTTCCATCCTAATATTATCCACCCATCTTCGCCTAGGTCTCCCCAGTGGTCTCCTTCCATCCGGTTTCCCCACCAACACCCTATACACCCCCTCTCCTCACTCATACGCGCCACATTCCCAGCCCATCTCATTTTTCTCGATTTTATCACCCGCACAATATTGGACGAGGAGTACAAATCATTTAGCTCCTCGTTATGCAATCTCCTCCATTTTACCCCCATTACCTCGTCCCTCCTAGGTTCAAATATTCTTCTCAACACCATATTCTCAAACACCCTCAGCTTCCTTTCCTCCCGCAATGTCAACGACCAAATTTCACACACATACAAAACAACAGGCAAAATTACAGTTCTATATATCTTGATCTTTAAATTGTTGGATAGCAACCTGGAAGACAAAAGATTCTGCACCGAATGATAGCAAGCACTTCCTGACCTCAATCTGCTCTTAATTTCTTCCGCAATAGAATTTTGATTTGTTAAAGTTGTTCCCAAA
>Ga0123357_10009506_pt1 | contig 12284 bp, 16 predicted proteins | sample TergutEmb28metaG_FD_89873 | JGI IMG/M metagenome (GOLD analysis project Ga0123357, IMG submission 89873) | Embiratermes neotenicus P4 segment gut microbial communities from Petit-Saut dam, French Guiana - Emb289 P4 | ecosystem: Host-associated > Arthropoda: Insects > Digestive system > Gut ...
TATATTTATTCAACAAATATAGGTACTGAATATTTTAAACATGGTATATACTGTCCGTTTTTTCTCTTCAAAATGCAGTTTGTTTCATAATTCTAACGTATTTGTTTCCTGTTTTATTCACATTTTATATACATTGTGTGCTAAAATTTAAAAAAATAATTCCAGCGCCAAAAGGTTAAAGGTTAAGCTACAGCACAGGTGGACCTCAACAAACAGAATAATATGTAGACCAAATGTGTACTGAAATTCAATGAAGGAACAACTTACGTGCTTTGGTAGCTTCATCATTTGTGTCAGAATCCGTGTCTGTCTCCGCAGGTGTTGGAGGGTCTGCCAATTTCAAATCATATTTATCTTCTTTGCCCATTCGGTACGAGTTTGTGGAGCCATTATCCCACTGAACACGAATCCATCCATCCTCCCCTAAGTCTCCTATCACTCTTCCTTCACCAGGTGGAGGACCATCCTTTAGAGAAACGATATGACGATCAACCCCTTGATACCATAAATCGACTACAGTCAACATACAGGATAATGCTAGTAAAGTCATCACCAAGAACATGCAAAGTAATAGGTGGCCATCTAAATGCAGGTCTTCAGCAGAGTACACTGGTCACTTGAGTACACTGGTCACTTGAGTACACTGGTCACTTACTTATGGCACCAGAGGGTTAATAAACTATGTCAAAGGAGGGTTAGAAGAGGGAAAGGAGGAGGAAGGTAAAGAAGAACTCTGTAATTGCTGTTCACTTGGTAATTTCCTTTCATCATCAAGTTTTCACAGTCTCTTAAAAAAAGTTCAGGCTGATACACTTTCAGGCTAAGCATTTGCTCTGTTAAATGACAATGCCCTATCATCAAACATAACACAAAAAACCAAAATACAGGAACAGCAAGGTATTCTGGGACATGAAGCTTGTCGTCTGACATTCTGCTGGCGAGGTCAGGATGGAACATTTCAAGTTCTATCCTGACCCCACTAGCAGACAGTCAACATAACCAGCATGACAAATACCCGTTGCTGTGTATACAGTGTTAAGACTCCTGAAGATGGACAGTAGATCTGTCCAAAGCATGTAGAGTTCTTTACCAAAATAAATTTGAGCAATAGTGCATCTCGTTGGCTTTTATTATAAGAAAGAATCCTGTAGTTCAGCACATACGTTCCACTGTTATGCACTGAACTTCCTCCCTTATGTCCAAAATATTGGTGCTTATCTACCATGTAATGACAACTCCCAAAAGACCAAAACTTAAATTTTCACATTAAAAAAGCAAGAAATAACAACACAGGCAATGTATGTATCACCTAACATTGCAGCGCTTTTGAGAGGAAAAGCAATAAGTATTACTTATTCTGAGTGTTTGAACAGAGGCATCACGATGTGCTTATAAACGTAATATGATATTAAATAAAGTATGTCAACACAACTACTTAATACACAAGGTAATTACATAGGCGACATGTTTCGACTATTAATCAGTCATCTTCAGGCCTATTTTCTCAACTGAGTCACAAGATGCTATGCACATGTGTGTAATAAAGTAGTTGTGCTGACGTACATTATTTTAATATCATATTATATTCCGAATGTGTTCATAGACTTAGTTATCCAACATGCAAGGCACATGTGCCATACTGTCATCTGTGGCCTGTCCCACTCTACAATAAAAAAAAAAATTTATTGATTATAAAACATGGGTTTCATTTTTTCTACAAGGTTGTCCGAAATACTTCTAAGAAGAACTGAACAAGATATTATCATAAATGTAAACTGGTCTTTACATACAGCACCCATTATTCTTGTCAGATTTCAACTGAACTTGTATCTGCTTGACAGATGTTCGGAAAAAAACTGAAATTTCAAATTGCATGAAAATCCGTCCAATGGGAACCGAGTTGTTTCGCGTAGATGGACACACAGACAGACGGTCAGACGTGATAGGGCTAATAGTCACTTTTCATAATTTTGTGAATGTGCCCCAAAAAAGGGTACTGACCTGGTCCCCCCACTTCCAGTCCACACCTCTCACTACACGGGTACCAATTTTCATCATACTTGCAAGTTCTGGTCCTGTAAGTATGACAGCTGGAGGGGAACTTTTATGCACCGTGTCTTCGTATATTGCAAACACATCCTTAGTTTTATCCTCCACACATGATGAGAACTCTGGTCCTGCCAAGGAACAAACAAGACAAGAGATGTGAAAAAATGTCCACATTCCAACTTTTGATTCCTCATTTCATACAAACCATCCCAGCAATCTGAAATAAGGTAAGTAATCTGCAATCCAAACTTGCATTGCTATAAGACCCTCAAAATTCATCTCTTAACCTTTCTGAGGACTGCATTTGCATATGCCAACACATGTAGGAAATCCACCCCAGGAATTCATGTTATTTATTTATACAATGAGGAAAATCACTGAATTTTTAAGACATACTGCATAATCTCTGTTTTGTTTTCCACAAAATACCATTTATTTCATAATTTTACTTATACATGTTCAAATAATACTCAACATTTTTCATGAACCATGTACTAAAATTTAAAAACCAGCCCGAGTAAGATAAAGATTAAAGCTGATTGCATTGTTTTTTATTAATTTCCTTGAACATCAAATTACCTACCTTTTAAAACAATTTTTATCATCTTATTTGAAATAATGTGTCAGTACTTATCCTATAATAAAAAAATCCACTATTATTCACTTGTCATTCTTACAGAAAGTTCTTTATACTCTCACTCATTCTAGAAATATCTGTATTTCACAGCTACGGTTTAAACCTCACACAAGAACCCCCCAAATACTTACCCATTTGCCTCATTAAAGACTGTATGACAGCCAGCACGCCGGAATTTATGATCAGGCTAATTTCATTTCCATAGTGGTTTCCTGTCAGCATTCCCAACATTGTCAACAGAAACCTGTGAAACAAGAGATGTAGTGCAGATAAACATTAGGACATTAGGTCAGGTTACAATACTGCTCCTCAAAGAACATTACTTACAACTTACTAACTTCATTCCTAGAAAAAAAAAACACACACACACACGCACATGCGCACGCACGCACGCGCACACACACGCATACACGCACGCACGCACACACACAAACACACACGCACACAAACACACACACAAACACACACACAAAAACACACACATGCACACGCACATGCGCACGCACACACAAACACATGCACACGCAGCACTACGCGCACGCGCACGCGCACGCGCACGCACACAAACACACACTACGCGCGCGCGCAAACATGCGCACGCACGCACAAACGCGCACGCACGCACACACAAGCACGCACGCGCGCGCACACACACACAAACAAACAAACACACACTCACACCCGCGCGCGCACACACACGCACACATACGCGCGCGCGCGCGTACACACACACACAGCAAGGTTTAAGCACAACAACTTACACAACACAAATATAATTAATGAACATCACTTCACTTAAAACAATTATGGAACATAAACCAACAAATGCACACGTTTCAAATTAATGTTTTAATTCAATTCTTGGTGTCTACTAAATGTTCGAACATCATGTGTTCATCATCAGGAAGACCATTTGCACATGCAGTTTTGTATCGTATATTTTCATACATTTATTTACGCAGTCTAGCAAGTGGAAGGATGTGCTCAGTACTTCTTTGCACCTGCCAGGCAGCTTTCATGAATGTATGAAAATCATACCATACAAAACTGCATGTACAAATGTTCTTCCTGATGATGAACACATGATGTTTGAACATTTAGTAGACACCAAGAATTGAGTTAAAACATTAATTTGAAACGTGTACATTTGTTGGTTTATGTTCCATAATTGTATCACAATTCACAGTATAAAAAACATAAATTTCACTTAAAAGAGTTAAAGAGTACAATAATCTTTGAGTATTAACATTACATAAAATGAATTTGCATGCCAACTGAACAATTAAACCTTTCCATTTTCAGTACTGTACAACTTTTTTCATGTTTTACAGCAAAAAGAACTTTCATAGCAAAAGTAAAATGTACAAATATGAAATATGAGTTTTGCACGGCAGTCACCATAAACAATACAGTCTGCTCGTAGTGTGGCAGAAAGTTAGTGACATTTTCAGAGCAATAGGTTGCCTCCATTTTCAGAGTAAGTGGAGGTAACACACTGCTCCAAAATTATGGTAAACTTCTATTACACTTCACTACAACACATCCCGGAAAACAGTACTGTTCAAATATCAAATTTCCGATCATTCATTTAAGCACACAAAATGCCTAGAAATAACATGACATACTGCTGGATCAATGGTATGATAGTCAGCTATAGTTCCTGGGGTAAAACCAGAGAAACTGTTTCTCATGTGCGGGCCTACCCAACCATTGGGTAATGAACAACTGAGATACAATGCATGATTTCAGGCTTCCATCGTGAGGGAGATAAAAACTGCTCTCTTCTGGGCCATTACACAATGAGTGGGTACGAAATGACCGCTAAATTTAACATTAATAGGTCCGTGCATCACTAATATATTCTCAAAACACAACCAACAAGATGTGACTTTTTACAATTCATTTATTTCTGTAAGACGCTCTACATGTTTCAGACGGTTTTTCCGTCCATCATCAGGAGCTCAAAACTGCACATACAGTGTCTGGAATTTGTCAGACCAATACTGCTACCTGCTGATAGCCTAGCAGTTAGCAGTAACGGTCTGACAAATACCAGACGCTGTATGTGCAGTTTTGAGCTCCTGATGATGGACGGAAAAACCGTCTGAAACGTGTACAGCGTCTTACAGAAATAAATTAATTGTTAAAAGTCGCATCTTGTTGGTTGTATTTTGAGAAATGACCACTACTTGCTGCGTAATAACCCAGAAGAGCGCAGTTCTCATATGATATGCAAAAGTATTCATTTTCCAGGATTGACACACCACAAAGTTTACAGGAAAGAAAAAAAGGCCAAATATCTTCCATATGCCTCTAACTCCTTCACTGCAGATTCCTTAACCCCTTAATGCTTTGAAAGTAATAGACTCTGTATCCTACCACTTATTTGTTTCATACGACTTGCACAGAAAGTCATAACTATATTCTAAAACACATTAATTTACTGATCTGGTAATGGAAATTCTGAGTGTCTACTGTGGGGAATGAATTTTTAAATATCTGTCATGCAAAATTTGTATCTTGGAGAGAAAATCGTTCCACTCACCTTGCCCAGGGTAATTTCCTAAGCCAACTGTAAGTTCCTTGGTTCAATGAACCTTTGCCTTTTAGCTTATGGGTCTTCCTTGGCTGCTCAGCCAGCAACACATGATCATGTAATGCTGCTACAGCCCATGATGTAATTTTGGCTTGTGCCAGCAGAACTTCTACTTTCTGGTATGGATTCACTGACTGAACATTGTCAAGACAGTATGACAAACCTTCCCTGTAAATATGCGAAACGTGACTGAACTGGCAAACAGCACAACACAGATCCAAAATATCAGACATTACCATACATTTTTGTCACCACATTCATTTCAAGGTACAATGTTCAATGGTATTTATCTACCAAAGTACAAGGCACCGCATCACACGGGATGGTAATATTCAGTGCTAATGCTGTGAGAACATAAAATCTCATAGCATATTTCCTTAAATATGCACTAGAATGAAAGAAATAAATTAGATTTAAAGTCCTGTACAGGACTGATAGGTATCAGGACAAAATAAAACTATCAGACTCACCTTAGGATGTGTTTCTTATGTGCAAGGCCCAACCAACCATTTAGCAATGAGTACTTAACAGAAGATATCAAATAATCCCTTTTCAAGAGTTCATACATCATCTCACTTCCTTGTATCCTGATTCTTGCTCTTTGGACCTATGAAATTAAACAAACAACATGAGAATAAAAAGTTGAGGTCCTGACATCAATGGCTTTGAAGGGAGTAGCAGCTTTAAATTATTCTTACTTAGAAAATTTTGTCCTCTTTGAGCAGATGCTTTAGTTTCTTTATTACCTTTGGAAGTCTCACTACAACAGCAGTCTTAGAATCTGACTTCAGTAAATTATGGGCTTAATGTACCATATTTATCTGACAACAAACAGCAAACTGAGCACCTGCTAACAACATGTAATGTGCGCTATATACCTGACACCATAAAGCAAATTAAACATATGCTAACAAATATTCTTATAATGAAACCCACGAGATGCACCAATTTCTCAAATTTATTTTTGGAATAGGACTCTACATGTTTCTGACAGTATCTCTGTCCATCATCATGAGTCTAGCACTGTACACACAGCAATAGGTATATGTCATACAGGTTATGCTGACTGCCTGCTAGCAAGCAGTCAGCATAACCTGTATGACATATACCTATTGCTGTGTGTACAGTGCTAGAATCCTGATGATGGACAGAAAACCTGTCTGAAACATGTAGAGTTCTATTCCAAAAATAAATTTCAGAAATTAGTGCATCTTGTTGGTTTTATTATAAGAATATATCACAATGTATGGTCCTCTGAATGTCAAATGCTAACAAATATACACTACTTACCTGACAAAATATGGCAAACAAGGCCTAGTGTACTCTACCTGACAACACAAAGCAAACCAAGCACATGGTAATAAGGTATAATGTACGCTGTTTACCTGACAATACAGAGCCTTCCTTAATGTCTCCACATCTCCACCTTCCTCTTGCATCACAAATTCAATTATAGCACTTGTTATCTTGGCACCATCTGGACACTGCATGTTATTCTGCTGCTTTTCTGTGTGAAAATACACAGTTCACTAAACAACTTCTCTGCAGTGTACATTTCTCTATACATAACTCCCACAATGTTACTGCAAAATTACAGTAATGTTCCATGCACACACAACATGTAAGCTTTTTATGTTTATTGGACCGCGCATCACTGTAATAGTTGAAGAATAAACGATCAACTTGATGTCACTTGCTATTTTATTTCACTTCTTATGTATTCAACATGTTTCGAACATTAATATACCCATCATCAGGAGCTTGCGACTGTGTTGTTGAATTACCACATTGGTCTTTTTGTTCTAGGTTCGTTGTGTGCTGGAGATTTGGTGCGGCTGGGTTTGAGTAGTGTCCGTGGTGCAGGCTTCAGCCTGCAACACTGATACCACTCCAACCCAACCACACCGAAACGCCAACACACATCGAACCAAGAACAATATGACCAATGTGGTAATACAACAACACAGTCGTAAGCTCCTGATGATGGATATATTAAAATCTAAAACATGTTGAATACATAAGAAGTGAAATAATATAGCAAGTGACACAAAGCTGGTCTTTTATTCTTCAACCATGTAAGTTTTTCTCTGAGTATCTCGATTTCCTCCTGTCAGTATCATTCTGCTAACGCTCCACACTCATACTCATTCATCCACCTCAGTCCTATATAATCTTAGTGACTGACAGCATCGTTAAATAGAACGTTCTCTCTCGCTCTGTCTACATTATTATATCAGAATATCACAGTGCGATTTTTTCCGTCTACAGTAAACACAGTATTTATTAGTTTTAACTATTTGCTATCAGGTAGAGAAAGGAAGCACTGCAAATACAAAGGGACGTATGTAATGACAAACCTGCGATCTGCAAAAGCAAGTTTGTCGTACTGTCACCGCCATCATCTCTCTCTTCCTCTTCTTCATCTTCATCTTTCTTCTCATCCCTGGTCCAGGACTCAGTTTCTTCCTCATTCTCCTTACATTTAGCTTCCACACCCTGACTCTGGAAATGTAACATAATAATATGAAGATTCAGGTCTTCTGGGACCTTCAGGGTGAAAAATGTTTGATGTAGAAGATAGAGGAACTAAAGTCCTTCAAAACAACGGTAACTAGCTGTCAGTCGGCACAGCGTTAACATTCCAGCAGACCTGAATCTTTAGCAACACCTCTGTGAAATCCCAGTCTTGAAAGATAATATACAAGTACAGATTTCAGTGTTCTCAAACACGATGTCATGAGGTTGGTACGTAGGTAACAAATTTTCAAAGGAACCTGCTGCTTCTATGCTCAGAGTGGGCAAAAATGGAAGAGTCAGTTTCCTCTGTAACTCTAGTACCTGTTCACTACAATACATGATGTCAAACCCAATACAATCGTACTCATAATACAATCACTTCCTGACTTACGAAATTTCAAGTTATGTAGTTTAAAATTTACAAAATTTACAAAAAAAAATGACATAAATTCTTTGAAATGCACACTGAATTTTTCTTCAAAGGAATGAACATGCAATGAGACAAGGGTGGCAGAAGAATACTGCTGGGCAACAGGGCGGTCACCCTGTAGCCACCCTGTATGTTGGAGTTTTCATAGCAACTGGACTGCCTTGTAAATACCTACATAGTTGACCATATGTACACTCCATTCTGTCTTGTACAAAATTCGACTTGTACTGGACCTTCCAAAACATAATTGTTGCATATCGCTCATTTGTGACAACAGTGTCACAACTCAAAATGTGTGATTTTTCAGGACAGACTTTTAAAAGTTTTGAAATGCTATAATTTTCTATGAATGCAACAATGATACAGCTGCTCTCAACAGCGAGTTTTGCAAATTGTGTTATGATATTATACCTGTTAAAAGTGTATCTGCAAACGTTTCTTGCTATACCAATAACTCAGAAATTACAAATTTTGAGTTGTGACACTCTTGTCGCATAAGAGCGTGGAGTGTTGGTACCCACTAACCATGAGAACCTCAAATGTCATTCATATAATTACCTGTATGCTTGCATTTAAAATGTCCTCTGGTTTTGCACATGGCTGCCTCAGTTTGTTATCAGAAATAATATTCCTCACAATTTTCCTCCATTTTGGCACCGTATGGAGAAGCTGCAGGTGATGCAACGCTCTTACTTCAAAACTCGTAGCTGCTCGAATTTCATACAACAGGAATCTAAAAAGTACGACAGCAAACGATGGATGTTTATTAACACTCTACTATTACATTAACAAATATCACTCATGAAACAGCAATTTGTCGTAATCCATACAATTCCTCGAACTAAGAGCCCATGTTACTAGACAGTTGGCTGACAAACACACCTTCTGTCAAAATGTTGTGTCAAAAAAAAAAATGCTTCTCTTATTTGACATTCAGAGGGCCGTGCATCATGATGTATTCTTATAATAAAGTCAACGAGATGTACTATTTTCTCAAATTTATTTTTGGAATAGAACCCTACATGTTTCGGACAGAGGAACTGTCCGAAACATGTGGGGTTCTATTCCTAAAATAAATTTGAGAAATTAGTGCATCTCATTGGTGTTATTATAAGAATGTTTCTCTTATGTTTTAGTAAAAACATGACATGCTTACATGGTGGTCTATTAAGGATCTGTCAAATATTTTCACTCTCCTGCAAAACTGTGTATTGATGCATTATGACCTACTACTGTTTCATGAGCTATGTATTATACACTTTTCACCATGCAGTTTTGGTTAAAGGAACACTCTCTGTACCCACATCCACTCCAAGGACAGGCACTGTTTACGTCTTCAGGACTTCACGCAGCAAGTGCCCCATTTGTATACGTAGAAGCAAAACTAACTTTGTGTTTCTTTAACCAAAATCAGATATGCAGTAACTTTCACATGATTTCACTAAATCTGCTCTTGTTTTTTTGTCAGTTTACCACACTGTCCTCCGTTACAGTATCAGACATCCCGTCATTTAAATTCAGTATTCCAGACATGACAATGAAATTGTAGTCCAAGACCGGAGAATTAAAACTCACCTGCACTTATCTAATACTGGTGTACAAACTTCTTTGTATGAACGGTTCATCTCTTGTCTTGTTTTTATTAGATTCCATTTTGTCTGATGGACTGTTCTGACAATATCCATCAGCTGCTTTGGTAGTTTTACGAGAACGCCACTGCCATCCATCTCTGAATGAGGTGACAGGAACATAAAACATTATTTAATCTTCCCGATCATTACAAATTTAATTGACAGTTGCCATTCCCTGCACTGTGCCAATTACAATAACATTTTTAAGAAGCACCAAATCTCTATGTATTATTTTTACACATACCTTTTGTACAACAATATTGTTCATACACACTTCTAGTAAGTGTAAAAGATCTACAAGTAGATAACAAGATTACATATTAATTTTAACCTTCTAAAGCCTACTGGTTACGTGATGCACCAACAGTTTAATATGCAACAACTGTCCGCTCTGCCCACACTGTATTTATGTGTTTTGTATTTATCTGAGAACAAACAGCGACTTGCGCCACTCACAGCATAAACTGATTTTTATAACCGAGATGAAAATTGTTTACAGCGCGGTACGGACTGGGGCTTTAAATAAAGCAGTCTGCGCTTCATCAGCAAAGGGTTAATTTACCTCAGAACAAACAGCGACTTGTGCCACTCACAGCATAAACTGACTGGTTTTCATAACCGAGATGAAAAGTGTTTACTGCGCGGTACGGACTGGGTCTTTAAATAAGGCAGTCCATGCTTCATCTTTAAAAGGTTAAAGACATGAATTCTTAAACATTACACTTTAAATCAAAATTCCTTTCCAGTATAATCTTATTCACCAATATGAACAGCAGAGTGACTTCAGCTTGGAAGGACTAAAGAATGCTTTGATGAAGTCATCAATGACATCAGTCTTCAAATAGGTACAGACTAGAGACTGCACTGCAACTTAATAATTCTGATGCATTCAACTTGAAACCTGACCACATGACTAACAATATCAGGGAAGAAGAACCATTTTAAAGCTGCACATCAATATTTCAGAGCGAAAATGTCTAGACACACACATACAAAATGTCTAGACACACACATACAAAATCCATTTCCATCCACACCTATCCACATATACCTTAATATTTGTACTAGATAAATAACGGTAATTACACTACCGTCTCCTTCATTAGAATATTTCTCTGGAATAAAAGTCCGCAGAGTAGTTTATTCAGTATGCTGTATGTCCTGGACTTCCACCACTGCTAAAGTATATTATGACCTTGGCAATCTTCTGCAGTACATAAGACAATTTACTCCATTCATATCTATTGATTTATGAATATCACATGCCCAACTTCATGGAAGGTGGGAGGGGGGCTTTGAATTAATTGACCTGGCTTAGATGTGGACAGATGGCAGTACCTTGTGGAAGCCGTAATGTACCTTTAACTTCCATAAAATGTAACAAGTTTCTTGACTAGGTAAAGAACTAATAGCTTCTCATGAACTCTGTCCATTCAGTCAATCAGTCAGTCAATCAGCCAGTCAGTCAGTCAGTCAGTTAGTTATATACCTAACCTAATACAAAACAAAATCTGCAAGTGATATGAGAGAATTAAGCATATAAGTAACAATGGGCTATTTGTGGAGAAATCTGTCCAGTTCTAATGCACCTGCTTTGTCATAAGACCTGAAATTAAAATGCTGTTTTCTAGCAAGTCAAGTGGTTCAAAAAAATTTCACCTGTGATTCAACAGTTAGTGAAATAAATTAATTTACTGGTGTGTCCACCAACACAGTTGCAAGAACACACACAACAGCTTCAAAGCACCTGTCAGTCCACATGTAACAACCTGAGAACCACTGAATGGATCTTCATTAAATTTGATACTGGAGCATTTTACTACCATTTGTAACAGATTTCAGTTCTAGATAAAATCAGACAACAATAATGGGCATAAAAGCATAAAAGAATAAAAGCACACACGCACTTCTGTGTCCCCATTCGGTGAAGATCTAAATGTTCCGTGGAGTGAAAAACATTCCACACAAACATTCACAAGAAAATGGAAAATCATGTATCGTATTCCAAACTCAGTCCTTCCATCAGACTCCACGCACTTCAAGATAATTAATACAGACAGATTTTTAAAATTTAGATGCGATACAAGCCAAAGCACCAAAATTCTTACATCACATCTACATTTCCTAATTCAATAATATAAACAGCCTACTAGTTGCAACAATAACAAATTTTATTGATAATTACAATCAGCTCAACATGTTTCAGACAATAATTTTGCCCATCCTCAGGATCAGTTCCACCTCATCCTTGTCACCAGCAGGCAGCATCATTGGTGCAGTATACCGCAAGCTGTAAACACAGTCTAGTGTTCCTGAGGATGGGTGAAATTATCGGGCAAAACATGTTGAGCTGATTGTAATTATCAATAAAGTTTGTTATTGTTGCATCTGGTTGGCTGTTTATATTATTGTATCTGTGATGCA
>Ga0123357_10009507_pt1 | contig 12283 bp, 6 predicted proteins | sample TergutEmb28metaG_FD_89873 | JGI IMG/M metagenome (GOLD analysis project Ga0123357, IMG submission 89873) | Embiratermes neotenicus P4 segment gut microbial communities from Petit-Saut dam, French Guiana - Emb289 P4 | ecosystem: Host-associated > Arthropoda: Insects > Digestive system > Gut ...
ATACATAAGGCTGCAGGATCGGACAACGTACCAGCAGAGCTAATAAAACAAGGTGGGACGGAGTTGAAAAGAAGGATACACAAATTAATTATGAAGATATGGGAAGAGGAGACTACCAACAGAATGGACGGAAGGAATAATCTGTTCCATGTATAAGAAAGGGGACAGGATGATATGCAGTAACTACAGACCAATCACTCTCCTGAATGTAGTATACAGAGTGTCTCAAAAGTCACTATTTATTTTTAAAAGTAATGAGAAATACGAAAAACGAGTTTAAGGCATGAAAAAAATATATTTATTTCAAAGTAAGTGCCACAAAGAATTGGCGCTATTTTTTTGTCTCCACGTGGCGACCATCAGTGTCTCTACAGAGCTCAAAGCGATAATTTGTTTCCCGGAACACACTTTCCGGCATTTGAGATGTTATTTTCTGAACTGCATCGATAATACGATTTCGAAGTTCGGCTAAATCACCAATTCTTCTGCTAGTGTACACCTTAGACTTAATGAAACCCCAAGCAAAAAATCTAATGGCATTAATTCCGGTGAACGTGCTGCCCATGGTTGTGTTCCTCCACGACCAATCCAGCGACCGGGGAAGTGTCTGTCAAGATAAACACGTACAATTATTGCATAATGGCACGGTGCTTCATCCTGTTGAAAAACTACTGTGTCAAGAATGCCATCTGTAGGAAGTTGAGGTTCGAGGAATTGTTCAAGCATGTCAAGATACACAGGTCCTGTACAACAAACAACGTTGGATGAATTAATTAAACACCGGAACATAATAAATTATGTTAAAGCCCAAAGACTGAGTTGGTTTGGACACATAAATAGAATGCCCGAAACCAGCATAGCAAAAAGAATATATAAATGGAAACCATTCACAGGAAGATCAGCTGGAAGGCCCAAATCTCGATGGGAATATGATGTCAGGAATGATCTGAAGAAGATGAAGCTTACGAAGTGGGCAGAACAAGTCCAGGGTCGCTTTAAATGGAAGGATATTGTTGAGAAGGCCAAGGCTCCATCAGAGTTGTAGCGCCATAGAAGAAGAAGACAGCTTGGAACGAGAATACACTGAAACAAGTGTGCAAAGACGTGAAAACATATAAATGCTTAAAAACCTGGGCTACTTGGTAAGAAACACAAATAATGCTGTGACAGAGATACATGTGAGAATCACTGCTGGTCATAAATATCACAGTGCACCAGGTCATGTACTAAACGAAAGACATATAACACACTCAGTAGGAGGAGGGCTGTACAAAATAATGATGACACGAAATGTGGTCCAACGGTGCCGAATCACGGACCCTGACGGATAGATTGGAAGAGCCTTATTGATCGGGGAAAGAAAAGTCTTGAGAAAAATACGATATAGGCCAACATATGAAGATGGTTACTGTAGAATGAATAAGAATTAGGAAATTTAAAATATACTGAAATCTCTAGACATTTGAATGTAATTAAAGTATGTATATTGAAGTGGCTTGGACATGCTGTAAGAATGGACGGCCAAAGACAGTAACGAATCTACTGGAAGGCAAACCAGGAGGAGGGACAGAAAGGGGAAGATCCAAATTTCGAACTGGACTTGGGGAATAGGGGCTGTCAGTTTTCGTCCACGATCACTCGAAGGCTTCAAAATCACATCCATTTTTGTACAAGAGACAGACAGCTAGCTATCAAGCCAGTCGAAGGGCACATATTTTTTCGTGCACGGCTAAAACTCATGTTTGTTGCAAGCATGTTATTGAATGCAAAAGGCTCTGTGCAGACAGAATGCAGATATTTTAGGAGCAACCCTTGTGCTGCTAGCCACGGGGGTTTAAGGGTTAAGGACTGTCGAAATTAAATTATGTTGTACATTGCAGTGCAAGTGACTTCTGTTGTGTGTTCGTAATATCACCAGTGATACCGCTGACGTTTGTACGATTCCAAATTTTATTTTCAATTACTGACGACGATTCAGTTACGTTGTGAGAAGCCAGTCCAGCTGAACGCGTTTGAATCTTAAACTACAATTCTATATCAACTAAGGGCACATGTAATGTCAGAAAGAGGCAAAGAGCTATGTCGACACTTGGATAAACTGGCACAGAGTTCTATAATAAGGGTGACCTTACTACACATTTCCTTCAGATTCTAATGGCTGCTGTTCATTACACACAGGACAGACATGGCTGCTCGTCATTACACAGAAATACTCTCAAACAAAACTCACTACCCCAAATGTCACCCAGACACTCCGAGATAGAAAATTTACGTGTACATAGAAAGCTTTCCATAATCAGAGCCTCAGTTAACCTGACGAATATATGCGAATCCTCGCAAGTTCTTGTTCATCTACTGCTCACAGAAGCAAGAGGACATTGAAGGATGGCTGCATAAGAAGAGCAAGGCTCTGCGGTAATGTAGATCGTAACTGGAAGAACATCGCGAATTATTTTGCGATTTCCTTCGTTCATGCAGGTTGTAATGGGAGATTTATTCAGCGGAATGATTGGTTCCGAGTTGCAAATTTTTTTCGGCCACTACACTGTTAAATGCAATGCATCCAGTCTGAGCTGTGTTTCGTGTATTGTGACAGTATTTGAGAACAGTGCAAGTAGAGATTAGAAAATCCCATTTCCAGTCTCGTGGAATACTCCAGCTACTTAATTCAAATGACGAAGAAGATATTCTGAAAATTCAGAACACAAATGCGAAGTCTGGAGGTCTATGATGTGTGAACTCTACTACTTTCGCAGTCAAATTTCTTGTCTTACTGGAAGTTATCATCATTCCTGTATATTCCGCTGGTAAATTCGTCCTGTCGCGTCCCTCAATTCTCACCTCAGTGCAGCAAAACTAATGAGATTATCTGTTGCCTAATCGAGTGTCCCCTCTAAGGGAAGTACCGACTCGATGTCTGCAATCTCTCTCTCGCCAGTGCGAAAAACAACCTAAACACAGTACGATTAAATTTCGCACTGCTGCTTTCACCGTGTTGCTGTATCAAGTTACTATCTCACAACTGTTCCAACAACACGCACTTTGTAATGACTGTAAAAGGCTCTTATCAAATAAAATTATATTCCAACAAGTTTCGGCGTTATACGGTAAGTCTCTGACACTGACAGTAACGTACAGTGAGCATTATTCTGTTTCCTGTGCTCAGACAAGTACCTCATCTGTTGCTGCTGCTCCAGTCATCCGGACGAAACCACACACACCGCTGGCGCCGAATTCTGTGGTAGGAGAATTACTAATCAGCGATACAGAAACTGCGTCACACGGAGCCCTGGCTATTCTCTGGAAACTTTTATAGGTTACGAAAACACGCTTTCTGCATAAGAAAATTTGTAAAGAAAATCGATAAATTTGAATTGCATTTTGTTGTCCTCCCCACCTATGTACATACAAAAAAGGCGGTGCATGTACTTTCAGTGCAAATTACCAATAATAAAACTTTATTTTTCATACATAGGCAAAAAATATATTTCTTTAAATAACAGGTCACGATTTTAAAAATCGTATTTTATTTCTGCACGTCAACGTACGCTTTTCTTCACAGGGCTTCCACAGAAACATAAGAGTTCCATAGATATTGGAATTTTGAAGACCACTGCACCGCATGTTTGACATTTAACATATCTTACCAATCGGTGGGGAGGGGGGAGCGGTCAGTCAATTTAAAGTAGTAACTGAAAATCGGTGGTATATAGAAAACGTGGCCTTCTTTCAAGACGTTTCTCTGAGAGAAATTAACTTGTAACGTGCAGGGATACAATTCTTGCATTCTTCATCCATCTTCATCTGTACCTGACAATACCACGGTTTTTAAATTATAGGATAATAATACTGACTCATGGCGTTTCTTTATAGACAGCTTAATCGAAGAATTGTATCACTTAAAAACAAATCTGTCAAAAGGTTTAATATTTTACTAAGCCATCTCAGACTTGACGTGTCATCTTAAAGTAAATGAGATATAAAAACTTTTATACTGAAAAGTTTAAAAAAAAAAAAAAAAAGTAAAAAGTTCGACAAGCATCACACTTCAAAACTTTCCAGGAATTTCTGATATACGTTCCAAAGTGTCCCAGTTTCAGCACCATACAAAGCTTTGCTCCAAATGGTGCACTTGAATAGTTTCTTCCTTAAATTTCAATCCAATTTGCTGGTAAAAAGAGTCTTCTGTTTGAATGCTGCTTGTGCTACGGCAATCCTGGATAAAATGCCACATGTACATCTTCGTTACATGTCATCATGCTACCCAAACAGTTTAAATTCTCCGCATTCTCCGGCTTTGTCATCTATCATAACCTGTACTGGGGATGGTTGTTCTGAGCTTCCCACTACCTCAGTTTGTTTCCACATTGATTATTTAGATATTAATACGAATAATATTAATTTGACTTGTAGGAATTAAGAACCTGATCCTATTTAGAGCGTATGCGAGAGAAACCCATATTTAAAAAATATCTTAGCCCTCAAGTGTTAAAGTTTATAACCAGATTTGTAACCAAATTCTTAGTAAACGGTCTTCTTTGAGAACTTTAAGGTAGGAAGACCTTCCAGAACATTTCGATTTGTATGGAAAGGGATAATCGTGAAATCTTCCAGTGAGGGCTTTCCTGCGCTGCTGGAATCCAGTCACGGTCATTCCTCTGCTATCCATTTAGTGCTGTTCTTCAAACTACGGCTAGATTATTATCTTAGTTTCCTTCACAATTCCCCTTCCCCTCCCCACCCCTATCCAATTTCACGCCTCTGCCCTGAATTTTACATATCCTACAGACCCCCATCTGCTCCATTTCAGCAACCTAACGATAGTTATGAAGGCACTCCGTATGCACATGCTTCACGTCACCATCCGGTTTACGTCACTTCCATAGCTGAATCCAATCAGCACCAGTCTCTAGTCCTTTAAACCGCTTTCCTCACAGAGCTGCACCTGAAAACGACAGGCAGTTTTTGTCAAGTGAGGAGAGTTCTGAGTCAAAAAAAAATCCACTTTCCCAAGAAAAAAAATTAATTTAAAGAATTGTGTTGCGTTTGAGTATACAATTTTATTACAACGACTGTCAGTCAGCAACTGCAGCATATTGCAGCGCTTTGGTCAGCTTGAAAACAGAAAACCGCAAAACAGTACATTTAAAATGCTAACGTATTGCCGTCTAAACCAGACACTTACTGATCGCCCCCGAAGTTGTACTGCCCTCCAACGAAAGTTATTTTCCACTAGGGGGGGGGAAAAAAAAAAAAACTTTCTCGTCTTTCACCTTTCATAACAGCAAGGAAAAACACTGCTATCGTATACGTGGAATGTCCCTAAATCAGGCAGTCAAATTTTGGTATTTATAAAATAATGATGATGATGAAATTCATAATTTGTGTTTCACAAACAAATAATAACATGAGTGGGTTTGCAGCATGCATGGAAAAGTCGGGTTTTGCATACAAAATTTGGTCATACTGCAACGACAGGGAAGGGCGCAGGCAGGTTGGTACAAATGTTTAAGGGATGCCTACCCCCTGTGGATGCTACCCCCTGCGTTGTAAGTTTAACAACTAATCCAAGTTATAGTGAACAAAACTGGATGAAGATGAAACTTGCAGTAGGTTCTCGGCGTGCTGCCTTTGATTCACAACAGAACTTCGCTACAGGCTCATCCACGTGCTGCAACACGCAATTACACGATACACGTATAAATGTTGGCTATAAAAAAGGCGGGCCGCCTTCCTTCTAATGCCTTGCATCTTACGCAAATTCTCTTGAGCAACGACTTTCTCAAAACTTGTGTGTGTATTTACGTTCCTACATCGAAGCAATTCCAACTATAAACAACTGCATGCAGCAGATTCCTTCTTGAGAAACGAAGAACACTTCAACTCGTGAAGAAATTCCCTGCATTGTATAAAGCCCGAAGGTTCATACCGTGTTCAAAAGAATATATACTTGTCTCTATCCTGAGCTAGATCAATCCAATCCATGCCCCAAACCCAATTCACGAAGATCCATTGTAATATTCTCCTATCTAAGCTTTTGTCTTCCAAGCGGTCTCTTTCTCACAGATTTCCTCGCCAGAACCTCCATACACCTCTGCTAGCCTACAAACGTGTCATAAGCCCTGCCTATCTCATTCTTCCTAACCTGATCACTTGTACCTCTCCTCTCTATGCAGTCTCCTCCAGACCTCCCCCTCAGCCCGTGTTCTTCCCTCACTGTCAGACAGCAAGTTTCACACGCCCACAAAACATCATACAAAGTCACAGTTCTGCATTGTTGAATGTTCATACCATTGTAAACAAACTGGAAGACAAGACAGCATGAACCGAATATCAGTAGGCACGTTCTGGATTGGTTTAGTCTGCTCTTATTCTTCATGCATGCAACTGCACTTAGATCCACGGCCAATTCTGTAATACTACGTCTTAATATTTCCGTACCAGCTTCCTCCTCATCCACGCTCAACCACTTTTTATTTTAAAATTTCTTCCTCCCTTTTCTATAAATGGGCAGCTCAAAGTGTTTTACGTGTCTTTACCTAATCATAACGGCCATCTTCCTTCAGCTATTTTCTCCCAATTCCTCTCAATTTCCATACCCTCCTAACCACCACGCTATAGCGTTCCTTTCGCTCCTACTGCAGCTTCCTATACATCATTTTTACAACTAAATTCCTGTCTAGAGACGGTACTAATGAACTGCCACCACATTGTCTTTCCAAACCACTGTAGTTTTCTTCTACCAGTTTAATCATTTCTCCCAAATTACACTCCTGTTGACTCAGCCACACAAAAGTTAGTCCAGTGCCGTCCAGCTTCTCTTTTAACTCTCAGCCCAAATTCTGCCATTCATAGCGCCGCTTTACCCGACCTTCTATATCCACACATGCAATCTGATGCCCGTATTTTACTGCCACTGCCACAGCCTCACCTCTACCAAGTTCCGCTTTGCCAAATACATTTGCTGTACAAGTCCGGCAGCCTATCCATTTATTACACTTAACATGTACCTTGGCTGCTACTTTCCATACTTCATTTACCCCCTTTCGCTATTTCAAACCTAATCCTAGACTCACAAATAACGTCATACACACTTCCCAATTATCACTATCAGTGAGGGCGTTTGTAAATTCGGGAACGAATATAATAAGTGGAAGTTTCGTGAGTAGCTGAGTGAAAGTCTCTTAATCTATAACTGGATTTATGGCGTTAGGTGATTCGATTGATGGCGTTTTGTGATGTGTAGGTCTCCCTCAACATCACTAGCATCAGCACAGTTTGCCGCCAGCAGTCTGTACCACGTGTCCAGGACTGCCCGCACTTCTTTGCTGCCTCCACGCCTCGCCATATGAGCCACAGCCAAGAACCCAATGAGGCCCACACCGCAGTAACTGGGGATCGGTTTGCAGCCCAGGCGCAATTGGACACGAAAACAAAGACGAAGTGCAGAAACGACGGACGACTGATGCAGCGACCTGGCTGACAGTCAGCAACAATCGGTGTGTCGTTTGTAAACAGTTTCATGTTAAGACAGAATCAAGTTTTGCACCGTCAGTCCGGTAAGTCTGCTTGGCTTTGTGTTTGAATGGGTAACAAGAATAGGACAAAGCTATATTTTCAGTCGAGGAGCTAGTAGCTACTATTGCTTCGTGCTTTTTTGGTTGACATCTTGCCGTTGTGCATTTCTGAATAAGGTGCCAATTATCCGACTAAACACAACGTGTGGCTGATCGAGTACAACAGTCTTTAATCGTACTGGATATAACGTTGTGTTTGGTCGGATAATTAGCACCTTATTGTTTGTGTTCTGGACATCTCTGGTTCAAATCTGGACAGTTATGGTTAAGCGCTTCCATAGGAAACTGCTGCGATCATATCATTATGTGTGGTTAATTTAAAAACGCTGCCTCTGTTACATATCATAGCATGGAATGTTCCGATGACAGTGAATGGCGTGTTTGTAGAAAGTGACCACAGAGCGCATGTTCATGGCCTGATATGAGGTACTCTTGCGTGATTTCAGGTACCATGGCCCGATATAACGTAACATGGTCTGATCTGAGTTGCCATCCCGAAACTAAGAAAAGACGCAAAGAATCTATCCTCAAAGGAATTCTTCCGAATGGAAGTCAGGAAGTATCTTGACTGCGTGAGCCAGCGTGCTCGGTCTGCTGGAAGAAAATGTATGTATGTGTGTGTATGTGTATATATATATATATATATATACACATACTGCAATTGGGTTTCTACCCGGTGGCAGCGGTCGGTAAACTTGTACGAAAATAGGAAACAGACAGCTATATGCAAAAGGAGAAACAATGCACAAAACAGTACAAAAACAGAGAAAACATAAAATAGAAAACAAAAATACAAAACACAAAACATAAAATGAATATTAAAAACATAAGTCGAATAATTACAAAATAACAAACAGAAGCAAATAACAATAACACAACGTACTGCACAGAACCTACATACAGCTACATAACTTTAAGTCAATGATAATACGCACATTTCACCAAAGATCAACACTTCACTTCACTGCACTTCACTCCCAATTTTCCACTTCCCTTCATTTTTGGACGTTTCGTCACCACCCTTCAAAAGCCCTTCACTTCTCCTCACTTATAATTACTTCCCTAAACCTCTTTCTAAAAATATGTTATTAACAGCCGCCAGCCGCTAGCGCCTCTGCAGGCAGCTGGTTCCACAGTTCGAATGTCCTATTTACAAAGCAGTATTTACCGATGTCTGTTCGTTGTTTCCTGGCCCTAATTTTACGATCGTGATTATCCCTACTCAAGTAGCATGGTCCCTTTAACCTGTCCCCTACAGATTTCCATGTCCGTTCTCCGGTGTACGCTTTGAACAGAGCGCCAACTTCCTACGCTGCGCCAAGGTTTCCCAGACCGAATCGTTCCTACGATTTGCAAATTTAGCGGCTTTCTTTTGCACGCGGTCTAACGCGTTTATCTGACCTTCCCTGTACGGTCCCAGCACGAAGCCCAATATTCAAGAACTGGGTGCACTTAGTGACATGTAGGCTAAACTTTTCGTATTACTATTTCCATTTTTGAGAACACGCTCTACGAAATGAAGTGCCTCCAGGCTGCTTGTGCTGTGTAATTAACATGATCAGCCCACCTTACATCGCTGCGTAAGTTATTCCTAAATATTTGCAGCATCTCGCTTCCGGAATTCTTTGGTCCCCCGAAAAATGATGTAGCGGATCATTCACCCGAGCTCTCGTGAAGCTTACAGCTTTACCTTTACCTGGATTTATTTTCGCCGTAGTTTATACCGCCCACTGCCCCAATCTGTCCAGATCTATCTGCAATGTTTCTATGTCGCTATCATTCATGATTTTCCTATATATTATATAGTCGTCTGCGAAAAGTTTAACAGTTGACTCCAAGTTCCTCCAAATATCATTTACATACGCAAGCAACAGAAGTGGGCCCAATATGCTCCCTGGCGGTACCCTGACGTTGCTCCGACTTCCTCCGATAATTGCCAAGGCAAGACAAGGAAGTCATGAATGGAGACCAATGTGTTTCATTTTATCGCCGCGCCGAATAATAACTGAGAACAAGAAAGTGCAACTGACTGGGACAAAGGTGCTTGTTTGTAGACCGCAAGCCAAATGTGTTTGTTTGTTGGTTGGTTGTTACGTTACGTAGTTACTAATAGTTAAAAGTATGGTAAGAACATGGCCATAATATACGACAATGAAAGGGGATGATTCATTTGGAGTCATAGTGTTGACGTTTGCCGAAAACAGTGTACCCTAAGCAGCAATACGACTGACCCTACAACGCTACCTTTCCAAAAGTTATCACTGAAACTATGACGGCACACTGCCCTTGAGAGGGTACAGCATTTAAGCACTTATCTATTGAAAGGTTACCTGCGGAGAACGTGGATGCATATGGGAATTATAAAGTGCGTCACTGCACTGCCTACAGTGCAGTGACACTGTGTCCGGCAACGATCACAGCCTCCTGTATTCACCTGCACCAGCAACTGTCGGTCAGTGGCCGGAATATCCACCTGCTGTACCTTGAGCAGCACCGTCTCTGTGTTGTTGCATTTTGGCACCGTCATCAGCACTGCTGCATGAGCTGCCAGTGTGGCGAAGTGGCAGAGCATAGGAACAGCGGAAAATTCCTGTATTTAATATCCAAATATAGGATGTTTCTTTTCCCCGCTGACCGACGAGCGCCGACCCAACGCACCGCCCGATGTTCTGCCTGCATTGCGGCGGAGAGGTCGAATAGTCGCTGGCGGGGGCCGGTCAAACGGTCGCAGTGAGAGCAACATTTATAAAGTTTAATAAAATTTCACTAGAAGGCTGTGCCGGTGCTGATCGGTTAAGTAGGAAGAAAGTACCCTGTATTAAAGAGCAGAAATGTGCTCAGTTCGTTTCAGGCGTCTTGTTTGGGGTCTGTGTGTGTCACGTGACTGTAGACACATGGACTGTCTCCTTGCACCTGCCCGAAACTCATTATAGTCTACTTCATCCAAATCTTCCACGTCCTACCGTGTTTCGTACCAACTTCCAACTGTGGCCACCGTATGAACTGACAAACCTTTCTCTACTTTTCGCCACCTATTCGATGCAAACTGCGCTCAAGAGAGGACGGTCCGAATGAGTGGAATTTACTCAGAGCCTGTATGGTCGTGGTACAGAGAGCAGCTCTGTCGATAAGGCAGGAAGCACTGCATGCAGTTCAGAACTGTATCCTTCCTGGTTACCTGATGCTGTGTATTGTGTTGGTTAAGCAATAACATTGGAACTGTGTACTGGCACACGGAAAACGCAACATTATAAGATTTCTTCCCAATCTGTTATTTTCTGAAGCAGAAGTGTAGAGAGATATGGCCCGGCAAGCAGTACAACCAACCATTATTGTACTTCGGCTAGTGCAAGCGTCTAATTAAAAAGCACAGCGCCCTCGAAATGTGGCCACTCCAGACACTTCCAGTGCGATTTAAGCTTCATAAACTAAGCGTTTCATTGGACGAATATGCAAAGAATCCAAATGTTAGTTCAGTTCCATCGCCGTAAGTCGCACTGTGTGAAATACGTACAGCGACTGTAACTTAAGTGCAATGAGCAAGTTGACTCACCGATTTCCCTGAAAGGGGCAAGCTGCTGCCAGCACGTGATGAGACTGCACGAGCCTGACACGCCATGACACTTGCACGTCACCCGTGACTTCTTGATCACCGCCTGCAACAGTCAGAACATCGCGGTACACATTCTGAAGATGTTTCGACTACCTGACGGCAGTAGCAGGCCTGCTGTGGCCTACGGAACAGCGCACTGACGATATCTTTGTTCTCCGTTACAATTTCGTGCTGGCATCTTCGTTCTGGGACGTTACATAGCGCTTATAGTTACCGACGTGTCGGTACAACCTATCGGTCCCATCTTGAAGCCGTCGATAAGTTGTTCCGAAACGTCGGTAACTATAAACGCTGTGTAACGTCCCAGAAGAGCGACGATGTCATTTACACCGCGGCGTAACCTGAAATTGCGCATTACTTCGAGCTGTTCCGTGCACCGAAAATTTACATAAACCATTTACCGCACAAAAATCATTCCGCTCGCCATTTGCTGCAAGCAATTCCACTTTCCCGGTACAAGCGACTTTCATAAAACAATACCCTAAAAATGTAAGCACAAAAACAATTCCGCGAATAGAAGGTGGTCAGAATGCGACAGTATCGGTCACATATGCCTCGTTTTGACTGCATTAATGCGTGCAGATACACCTCAACACATCTAGGTACTGATGGCGTAAAGCTTAGTTGCTAGGGTACTTTCATTTACCTTAACAGACTAGGTGGGCCACAAGTGGCATACATAAAAAATCCCTGTCCTGCCTAATGGGAACGGAATCCCAACTTTTCCACCCCTGTCTCACATACGTCACACGACGGAACAATAAAGCTAGTGACGGTATACTGTTGACAGTAAATGTTAAAGCCTCAGGATTGCGTCCGTCGAAATTACGGGTTTTCTTACCAGAAATACGTGTAGTCAAATAGTGCGACGGGCTGATTGGAATGGAAAAATATACAGCATGTTAAAAATAGAAATTTTCGTGCAAGATAGTGGGGGTCCGAATAAACATGTTTGTTTGCGACAGGATAGTACTTACTTACTTACTTACTCCATGGTGCAGAGTCCTTCTTGAGAAGCTAAATGGTCTGCAGCTAGTCAAGAAACTCCCCGCATTTCACGGAACCCGAAGGTTCATTACCGCACTCACAAGCG
>Ga0123357_10009508_pt1:2500-12283 | contig 12283 bp, 5 predicted proteins | sample TergutEmb28metaG_FD_89873 | JGI IMG/M metagenome (GOLD analysis project Ga0123357, IMG submission 89873) | Embiratermes neotenicus P4 segment gut microbial communities from Petit-Saut dam, French Guiana - Emb289 P4 | ecosystem: Host-associated > Arthropoda: Insects > Digestive system...
GACTCAATGTATCTGTTTCACACAGTAAAGTGCCCACTCTTAGCCGGCTTCATTGTTAATACTAACTTGCATATTTCTTATGTAACACCGTAGATAGAGAATTTATACAGTATATCAGAGGCGAATTAACTTGTTCTTCTTCGCACAGCATCAGTATATCGCAGTCTTTATGTGAAATGAATTAGTAACGTTTATTTTGCTATGTTCGTCCAGTGTAATGTATATTATTTTGTTCATTGTCTGTCCACTAGTCAGATGTATGTTCTCAAAACAGCCCATCCCTACACCAAACGTCTTCAGATGTCAGTTCCTTTGTAAAATCCACTAACATTAATTTACCCTGATGTGGGGGGCTGCAGGTTCCCCTGAAACTTTAGTAAATTTTGCCGAACTACATGGCACCACATACCTGAAGAAAGCACTCGTGATCTTCTTAGAGAAAACTTCTTGAGTGTAGTGGATGGATTGTAGCAACATCTGGTGTCAGTTTCCATGTACGCTCATCATTACGCCATATCAGATCTGTGTTATTTTTTATTTTACATTTTGAATCCTAGTGACGCAGCAGCATTACAGCAATTTGGCAGTTGTACCCATATAGTAAGAGTTCTAGGATAGTCATTGATAATGGACCTGGCAAATTCTTATTTCCAGCAAAACTTTGAAAATTTGAATGCGTCTTTTCACTGCTTTACACAGCATTCACTATAAATTTCTACACACCCTAGCGACATATTTACAACACAATTTTCGATTATAGCATTGTTGCCATAATACGCAAAAAAAACTGTGTTGCGTGCAGCAAAAGTGAAGAGTGTAGCTTCAAATTCGTGTATTAGCAAATAGTTAAATCTTTACAATTAAGTCTAGAAGCAAAAAGTAAATTTTGTTTTTAGCTTTGTGTCATCGGTATGTCTTTGTACGCTAAAGTTACGCAAAAAAATCCTTATTTGAGTTTTCCGTGAAGTCCGACTGTAACTAAAATTAAAATGCCTTGCTAATTTCTCGTAAAATCATCGAATATTAAATTTTGTGAACAAGATTTTAAAGGTTTAGGAATTGATATATGCGAACAGAAAGACGTACATCGAAACAGCGATTTTAGTCATCACTTCGCACTTACTCGGACGTGACTAAAGTAAAATAGAACCGCTCCTCTGGAACATCTTCGAAGGCGAGCTTCCGCATGACGCAAAAATCAGAAACATTTTACCATCCTGTGACCCGCGAGTTGGGATTGTGCATTGTTTTTAAATGAGCCCCGTAGGTTTCAAACAAACTTTCCATATTATGTATTTATGTTATTCATTCCGTGCTTAGAGTCAGTAACCTATAACAATCATTCAACAACATGCATACAATTAGCCATCGACACATTCATAAGTATGTTACGTCAATGAAATTCCTACGTGTTAAGAACCATATAGGTTCATTATCAGAGAGTACTTCAGTTAGTTTTTAAGTTGTCTACACATCTTGTTGCACCGTACAGTCACATTTGTCCCATACAGTTTTTCCTTCTTCTTGATGAACTCCCTGATGAAGAACCCGTAAGGTTCAAAACATGTAGGAGTTTCACTGTTGTGATATAATTATGAAATGTAAATGACTGTATGCATTTTGTTTAATGATTATTGTAAATTTCTATATGGCCTTTGTTGTTTATTGAAAATGAAGAAGCTTGAAGTGCCTATACCATATTCAAATAATACACAATATAATTTTTGTGCCTTGAGGTGGAAATGAATATTCACCCCATAGTCCAGGTTCGGAAGGATGTTTTTGTTAATTCAGTATTTCAGTGTTGTGCTAAAGTTTTAGAGTCAAGCAGTTTTATATTTTACATATGATTCTGTAAATTTACTTTTTATACACTCTTAGTGTCATTCCTTTCAAGCAGAAACACAGAGTACTGCCTAAACTTTAACAAGACAACCCTGTCCTTTTCATGTCCTCTGTGTCCATAAGCTGTTGCACTGTATGTTCTGTGGTCACCTCTGTTCGTTTGCCTGTGTACTTGTTATGTGTGTCCGACTGTGATGTGATTGACACGTATTAATTTCGCTTGTTCTTTAACTTACACGTTAAATAAATACTCTGCTTTTTGTGTGTCACGATTGCCATGACTAAACGTGAAAGGTTTGGTGAAAAATGTCTTTGTCTTTTAATACTTAGCCAAATATTACGTCACCATAGTTTTTGAGGTTGAACAATGTCTGAAAAGCCATAACTAATCCGTTGTTTAGATTCAGGAGATTAAAGATAAAGCTGCAAGAAGGAAATTCTTGTTTGTCTTCAATTGTAAGAACTTAATTATTTTGAGGTATTTTATATTTTTTTTTAATATACATGGGTCCGTGCATCGTGAATCGAATTTAACAATTTTCCAACAAGATGCGACTTATTCAGTTTATTGCATTACTGTAGGCAGCTCTACATGTTTCGGGTGTTGACACCCGCCATCAGGAGCTCGTACAACTGTAATTACAGCTCCTGGCGCTGGTCAACCTGGTCTGCTACCATCCACTCTCGTTGTTGTTCAAACTCAACAACGAAAGCGGATGGTAGTAGATCCGGTTAATCAATACCAGAAGCTGTAATTACAGTTGTACGAGCTCCTGATGATGGGTGTCAACACCCGAAACATGTAGAGCTGCCTACAGTAATGTAATAAACTGAATAAGTCGCATCTTGTTGGAAAACTGCTAAATTCGATATAATGTGGTAGTTTGGGGGAAGAAGTGGAGAAACTTAAAAACATACTGGCCATTAGAAATACGACGGCAGTAATGGCTGTATATCCGCAGCTTTTGCCAGTTGACAAATAACCTCGCAGATGTTGTCGCCAAGCTTTTGTTGTTTTGAGAGATAAGCGGATATATATAATGCTTCATTCTTGGCGTATGTTTAGGCGTATGTAAAGGTTTTATTGCCTGATACGGAAACATTTCCGTTTGTCACTAATAAATGTAAACTACCTGCACCAAATGAGAATAAGGTTTCAAGCAATCAGCAACACACGGTGCAGTTTCTGTTTGCCGTGACTTCGTACACAATGTTATTTCTGCTAAGAACATCAATATTAGATTTTCCCCTGGGTAGGCTTAATAATACCAATAAATAATAATGATATTAATAAATAATGTAATAATAATAATAATAATAAATCTGTTGAATGGGAAGTTCAAGAGATATGAAATTCACATATTGGGTTTCATTTCCTCATTACAAATGGAAAAGTGGTTTGAATTTTACGCGAAATTCAGATTTCAGTTGCTAATAACCTTTGCAAACGTTGCATGTTTAACGCTTCATTACGATATCAAACTTCGGGACCTTTTATGAAGTGGCGTTGGTATCGCCCTCACCACAGAGTTTCGCGTATTAACAACTTGTAATGTTGACGGTATGATGTAGGTTGTACCACGCTTCATTGCAACCTGTCAGTTTCATGGTGCATTGGACTCTGTTCTTTATAATACAAGGAAAACTGCCATCTAACAGGCAAAAATTGTAGATGGTGAAGGACATTTGTGGACATCTGAGTTAACCTGCTGCTGGCATTGTGTTTGCAGACGTAAAAGAGGGCACTAATCACGAACTGCTTCACGTGTCCTACACGATAGGCAGTACAACGACAAAGGTGGGCAAGATCTTGGTAAAATAAAATAAAATTAAATTTATTTTGAAGTAAATCATAATGTGCTTGTTCCAATTGTGAACAAAAAAAAGTCTTCAGGACACAGGTCGAAAAAAAGTAAAAATAACCATCGCACAGGAAATTGTGGCAGTATTGGATGGTCGAGATTGTGTAAGGTAATACGAAAATGTGTGTTTTATTATTGTTATAAATTTTGTTTTATTTGCAATAAAGCAAAGGTAAAGTTTGCCCTGGAACAGGCAACGCAGGCCCAGAGGGGAAGTAGAGGTATAGATCTACTCTTTCTTTAATATCGGCGCTAGATGGGGTGTTGGTGGTCAACTCCACGCCCCGGCCGTTCTACCCCGGGAAAGAAGCGGTGCAGGATGCTGGCTGGGCCCAAGGGCCAGTCTGGACAGGTGCGGAAAATCTCGCCTCCACCAGGCTTCGATCGCTTTACCGTCCAGCCCCTAGCGAGTCGCAATACGTTTTCTATTAAATAGTGTTATTTCTAATTGAAAAATGAGTTTCCTGTACTTTCGTATTATGCAATAAAACGGGTTTTCAACGGAATTTTGCGTCTTACAGTTTCCTGACTCCCCTTTTGAGCTAAACTTACATGATTTAAAAAAAAAACGTTATTCACACGTTTCATGGAAAAAATATAACGTTTGTTTTCTGTGTAATTATAATGAGTGATATTCATTCTGTGTGACGAAAATCTGCCTTTTTTAATAAACCGTATTATATTTTCTGATTTAAAATTTAAGAGAACCCGCAACTTATATGTTATTGACGGTTTAATCAAATCACATTTTCTCCTGTCCAGCGCCAGTTTCGCAAGCAGTCGTAACAGTGCCATGTTGTCATCCAGTCCGTAGTGTGGATCAGGAGGCAGCCATAGGAGTCAAACGTTGGGGTGGGGATAGTATGAACTACAGAACGTCAATGGCCGCAAGTGCGTATTCTTATAGGAATGTGGCTTCTGCTGTAGGAATACAGATACAATGGCAGTTTTTCCTCTGGTATTGAGTTGTCGTGTTCATTTCAGGCGTTTAAATAATCATATTTGAAAATCGTTTGTACTATGCATAATAAAATAAACGTAAATAGAAATCTGTGGAAAAATATCTCTCTTAAACTTTTGTTTCAACGTACAGTCGTAGAATAATCGGACATACGTGTATTAACAATTCTATTTTCGTACACGATGAGAGGTAACAATGATGAAGGTACGGTGGATTATTTTCCACTGGTAATAACATGTCACAGGGATTTTGTGGGGAGACCTGAGAGAAGGAGACCACTTGGAAAACCTAGTTATATACAGGAGGAGGATCTTAAAATGGATCTTAAAGACGTGGGTTGGGAAGACGGGCTGGATTGATCTGTCTTAGGATAAGGACAGATGGTGGGCTTGTAAATGCGGTAATGAACCTTCGGGCTCCGTAAAATGCGGGGTATTTCTTGACTAGCTGACGATCTATTAGCTTCTCAAGAAGGACTATGTTCCATGGTGTTGGTTGGTTGTTGGTTCGTTCGTTCGTTCGTTCGCTCGCTCGCTCGCTCGCTCGCTCGCTCGTTGGTTAATAACATGCCTTCCTCTTAGCTCAAGACTGTGCAACATATTCGCCCATTTGATCTTTACCCTTCTCCAACAGTGTATTTGCTCAGAACATCATGTAGTTAATAACGGTGACGAAGAATTACAAAAGCAATATTTTAACACCCAGATAAGGTGCAATCTTTCACCAGGCCTTTCATTTGCTTTTGAGATGTAACGGAATGGTACATGCATGTTTGTGTCACTCCTCAAAACTTATAGCAAGCTGCTTCCAGATAATAGCGAATGGTATTTAACTGCATTGCTCTCTAGTTTGGATGGTGCTCTGATTCTTGGCTGCACACCTCCAGTGGACATTCTTTCATCTCATGTCGAGGTAAGTGTGCATGTCACTACAAATGGAAGACAGTCACCAGCACAGACAGCTCATGTACTAATGTATTCGTCCCAATATATGTATTAACGATTCGTCGTTTGTGTTTGAACCGCACTGGAAAGAATGGAGACACACACAGCGGTCGAACTGATATAAATTATGTAGTAGACATCATGTCATCAGTGAAGACTCGGTGGTTCCCCCGACTTTGTACTACAAATTTATGTTTCAGACAGGCGCATTATAGAAAGAATAAACGAAGGGCCATTTTTTATTCCTCAATTTGCTATGGAGCCAGTTACCCGTACAGCAACTCTACCCTAACACCTAAAGACTGGCCCATATCTACAGCCAGTAGAATATGGACAGCACCTAAATTTTTGTCACAGATAACTAAACTGATATTAAGAAAATAATTAATTAATTTAAAGATTCATGTCGCAGATAAGGTGATTTTTTGGAGGTGTAATTACAAACAAGCGTAACTTTCATTACACTGCAGACGAAAATATTTACACTCGACGCATCCAGCGTTTCCAAATTGAATTACACATAAAATCATGGACGGGGCTGCTGTGTGACCGTTTATTGGTCCACACGTGCTTCCTCGCCGGCTCACTGCTGTACGTTACTGCAGACTTCCTTCGGAGAAGCTACCATTTCAGACGTAAGAAGTACCAACTGCGACTAGACTGCACGGGTCCCAGTCGGTTACAGTGCAATTGCTTCATGATGTCCTGTAATGAGCGATAGAACAGACCCTAATAGCACGAGATTTTGATCCCTTGGACCATTGCTTGTGAGGACGCCTGAAATAATTATCGTGTCCGAGATAATTTGTGGCAGCAGATATTTCATAGCGCAGTTTTGTGCAGCTGCATTTGAAGGACGGTAGTCTTTGCTTATATGTACAAAATTTTGTACACCTGTTGACAGTGAATTCATTTGCTGTTATTCATAATATCTACTGTTATTTATTTGATAAAACTAAAAAGAAATGTCTCTTTCTTTCTTCATTTCTAATAATCTTTCGATAATAGTATTGTGTTTTTTTATATGAAAGGGGAAAAATATTGCTTCTTTTATCAAAAGTTTCTAAGTTATTTTAGTCAGTTGTCTGCAATAAAAATTTTCCTGAAAGCATTTTATATCATTCACGTCATTATTTACCAGGAATGTTAAAATCGCTTGTAACACACCGATTGTCAGAACCGTGTGTTTAGAGGATCTATCTCTTTTCATTTGTACAGTTCATGTTGTGAAACTCTGCCCTATTTTGTGGGACTTGTGTTTTAAACATTCCAAATTTTATTGTCAGAAGAATAAGTAAAAGATAAAATTTTCCGTGTCTTCAGAAATTGTTATGAATGTACGTAAACCTGGATTTCAGTAGAAAAGTTTTTCAAAATGTATATACCACTGGGAGAGGCTTGGATTTTTAAAGAATTCCGTAACGTCATTCGCATTGGTATTGTTTCGTGGAGTAAGAGACGCAGTTTGATTACGGCCAACCTTCATCCAAAAACCGCACTTTTAATTTTGTTGCCAAATGAAAGCCCCAGAGATGATATTTCTTGCGAAATTTGTCTTAAATATTAAGATTACAGTATACATGTCTATCATTGTTCTCCCCCAGGATTGCATCACGTAATTGCCATAACATTTTTTTATTTGCGTGATATTATCAACAGTACCGTTCATGACGTGACCAATATTTGATAATTATGAACGTCAAACCGCGCAAGTGTCAAGGCGGAAGAACATGGTCCGACTTCACTATTCTATGATTTCCTGGAAGGATGGAGGAAAGTTACATGTTAAGGGTCCCATATTTGTTACTTCGTTCTTGTCTACGCAACGCATGCCGTGGAGCCACTGAGTCCTTCAATATTAATCAGTACTAATCCATGAAACTGAAGTGAACCAAGACTCGAAATGTCCCCCGAGATCAAACTGTAATCGTTTTGTATCACCATTCTTTCACTGAGGTCTGCGTTCCCGTCTCACAGTAGTTTGTGGTAAACGTACGTAGAACAAATCAATTTACTGTAATACAACACTTAAAACCTGTAAATACACTACGTAAATCTTAATGTAACTTAGTGGGTGATCAAAATATACGTAACAACACTCAACAGATATGTTGTTAATATAATTCCTTTTTGATTGTCCTATTGTCATTGTATGGTGTTACATGTAGTAATATATTGGAAATAGATACTTATGTGATTGCACTTAAAAGCATTCAGAAGTCATGTTAACCCTTAAATACATAACTACTAAACGCAGTAATTTTCTAATAATGTAAGCATTTTTTCTTTTAATATGAGCAATACATTTTCCTTGAAACATAGTAAAGTTTTCATTAAACAATTGCCATAGAACATAAAACACTTAAAAGATATGCTTTTCATTTCGATTTGTTTAATAAACAGAAAGAAGATTTCGTACAAAACTTTTAACACAAGGCTGAAGTGATTGTATTCTTATTGCTGGTTGTTTGCAGACGAAGACGAGGAGCCGCGGTGCGTGCAGCTCACCAATCAGCATAAAGGCGCCATCAGAGCGATACGAAAGGTAATGCAACACCCGCATGACACTTTCAGCCAGACAGACATCGTAAACATGAAACACGGCTTCGTCGCATTACCTAAAGCTCTGCTTCAACAACCTTTTGGACAAAAATTGTGGCGTTCCAGTGGGCCTCACTTTGTTTATTTGTATTGCATATAATCCGGATCTTAACCAGAATTCAAGGACTGAAAACTGAATGGGATAATAGAAACTGTGGTAAAGTAGGGAAGAAGTGGGAACGGTCTGTTCTTTCTGGCAAAGCACTCAGTGACTTCTTGGCGCTTTATGGCTGTCATGATGTATAGAACAGAGTATTGATTGTAGTGACGACAGTCACGCATTCGACAATAAAATCTCCGCTCTTCCTCTACGTCGCACCCGAATCTGTAGCTTTACGACACACTTTAATATTATCACCCCTTAATTCTTCAAGTTGTATCTTCCCTTCAGATATTGCTAAACTTCAGTATTTATCTTTCACTCCTCTCATGCGTGTTATCCCTACCTGCCCAGCTTTTTACAGCGTTTTTGAATTTCATCACCCTGAGGTAATAAAGGGGTCCGGTGTATGGTAGGCTTTGCTGAGACTACGCTATAACCTTGGCGATCCGCGGTTCGAATCCCTGCAAAGGCAAGAGGATTTTCATTCTTAAAACATCCATACCGGCTCTGGGGCCCACCCAGCTACCATTCAAGGGGTATCGGGTTCTGGCCGGGGTAAAGAGGCCGGTGCGTGATGTTTGGCACTCACCTCCATCTAGTGAGTGGAGCTATACCCCTGCTTCCCCTATACGCCTTCGTGGGGTGGAGACTGATAACTTCCATCTTTTTTATTTAGCCTAATAGTAATCGTTGAGCACAAATTGTGAAGTTCCATCTTACGTAATTTCTTCCAGGCACTCTTCCTGTGTCAGATCCGAATGTTCCCTGAGCACTCTGACCTCAAACGCCCTTTCATTTAAAATACAGCGGTGTCTACGTACACCTGCTTTAACACACAGAAACCCTGCATATCGCCCACAAAACGTATTTGTGCGTTGCAATAATTACCCATATAAACAGGAATTGTCTCCTTGAATAGCAGTAACTAGTTCGTGCTTGTGGTGTATGTGAGTTACGAAATGGGGTTTTAAATACTATTTACCAATTTTAGATACTTTTCATTTTTCAAAGCCTTATATTTTCTGCTTCCCTTAGTGTGAGGCGACACATTTCTCGCCCATACCCAGAGAAGTAGAAGGTACGTATGTTTTTGTATTCGTTTCAGTTCAGGTTTCTAGACGTGAGAGACGAAGATAAAGGATCCCAAGTGAAAGATGCAGAGAAGTTGCACAGTACGAAAAACGGTCTGTGGTTGAAAACTACTGCCAGCGCCCCCCCCCCCCCCCCCCAGTAACCAATTTTTGCAACATTAAATATTTCGTTTTATTAATCCAATCAATATCATATGAAAAAGCAGTCCTGTTACAGGCCTGGAGGGGCCCAGAGGATTCCAGGAAGTTAAAGTTCCCAGATTTCGTGACAACGGCACAGGATGGTGGTAGGTTGTCAGCCTTACGCACCGGCCGCCTTTACCCCCAGGAAATACTCGTGGTACTCATTTCTGTTAGAGGCTGAGTCGACCCCAGG
>Ga0123357_10009510_pt1 | contig 12281 bp, 9 predicted proteins | sample TergutEmb28metaG_FD_89873 | JGI IMG/M metagenome (GOLD analysis project Ga0123357, IMG submission 89873) | Embiratermes neotenicus P4 segment gut microbial communities from Petit-Saut dam, French Guiana - Emb289 P4 | ecosystem: Host-associated > Arthropoda: Insects > Digestive system > Gut ...
ACAAATACAGGTACTGAATATTTTAAACATGGTATATACTGTCCGTTTTTTTCTCTTCAAAATGCAGTTTGTTTCATAATTCTAACGTATTTGGTTCCTGTTTTATTCACATTTTATATACAGAATGTGCTAAAATTAAAAAAAATAATTCCGGCACCAAAAGGTTAATGTATGTGAAAGAAGAACTCAACTGGGGTACATTAAATGGGGGTTCTACTTTATTTAATAAATGTTTGTTTCTTGCCTTGTTTAACAGCATTTGTAAATGGTGATTCAGGAACAGTAAGTTTGAGCGTGGTTTATTCCCTTCTTTGGAGAATGGCAGTTGAGTAGAAAAATAAGACATGTCTCGGTGCGCTTATTGCTTTGTTAAAACTTGTAATAAAGTTGGCATTACATTTATGAAACCACTTTCAGTATGAAGGATGATTCTAGAGGTAGAATGGTAATTAGCAAATCTTGCATAGTGTGTATGCAAATACATCTGCATTCACACTCAAACACCCTGCCTCTATTTTTGAATACAAATACTTTACTTCAGGAGCTGCTGAAAATTAAAAAGCAGTCAGTGTTTATGTGTTCATATGGTACAGTAGCTTTAATTGTTTTGTGTCTCATAATAGACCAAGCAGTCCTGACCTTGCCCAGGCAGCCATTGCAGGAATAGGAAGTTTGAGAGGAGAAGTGAAAGACTATGGAGTTATAACCACTCCCATGCTTCATTACTTTGTGGCATGTATCAACACTGATGGTGTGTATGGTGAGGCAACAGAAGATGGTTACTTCAAGAAAATGATCACTGCATTCAAGAAACTTCGAGGAGATGTGAGTTTTGTTAGCAAGATTTACTGTTGTATTATATACCATCTGCTTCCTAATGTAAAGTGCTCATGCTTTCTGAGAGGCCATTCTGTTACTAAGGGAACTCCTATTGTGCAGGTGCATGATTCTGTAAAATGTGTAGCCCAGAAACAAGGTACAAACAAGAGCACCAGCAGGATTATGCAAGGTGGTGTACATCACTTATATGTAAAGTGACCAGATGTGTCAATGATCTGTACTTGACAGGACAGTGATGTTTTTGTATTTAATTAAAGTACTTCATGAATCCTTATATAGAAACTGTAGGAATTAAATAAAATTTATTTTACAGTTTTTTTTTGTTGTTTAATTTAATCAAGTATTATATGTCCAAATTTGAAGTGCAAGTACACCACCTTGCACCTCTCTGCTGATGCTCCTGCTTACAAATTTCCATTAGTGCATGGTAGATTCCTTTATTAATATCAATAACATGAATTGATTTTTAAAATTATTATACACTATGTATTTAAAAGGTTATCACTATAAACTCCTTTGTGAACAAGCGATTTGCATGAGATGCACATACCACTCTTCAGCTTAAGAATTTTCTGAAAATTGTGAGCATGATGAACTGAGAATGTTTTCTCTGTGAAGCTCTTACTCCAAAGACTTTTTTTTTAATGTATTACTTTTAATTTGTTGAATCTGCCCTGAATGTTACAGTGGTGTTGCATAAACTGTCATATCAAGGAGCTTAATGTGTCCTCAGATGCTTTTGTCTCAAATGGAACAGGTGTTAAGGTAGTGCTATTTTTTTAATGGCCATATGTTTTTGTACAAACATCTGTACTGTACAGGATACATTTTCTTTTTCAGATGCTGGAAAATGGTAATTATGTACCAAGTATTATGTTCGATGGGTCAAATGGTGTTGGAGCTGTAAAGATGAACATTTGTTCCCAGCATCTGGGTGATACCCTACAGGTGCAGCTTCACAATAATGGAACTGAAAGGCTGAATCATTTAGTGAGTAGTGAACAGTGGTAATAAAAACTGTCTTGTGTCCAAGAATATCAGGGCAGGTTGAAACTGAAAAGAATGTTTCAGTTTCTGGTCTGTGCTAATGATGTAACCCCTTGGTGCCAAAAGATGCATGCACCATGTGTTAGAGTGCTGAGTTCAGTTCCCTAATGACATGAGATATGCAGAAGCAATTATGACCTTCTTGTACTCCAGTGTTGTATGTTCTTCTTTTTTCTTGGGGGGGGGGGTAAGATTTTTAATGAAAAATTAAACCCTGTAATTTAAATCTGAAATTTAATTCAGGAACCAAAGGGTTAACCAGGGATATACAAATGCCAGGTGCCTGGTCATCTCGGCAAATAAATTTTGTATGATGGTGCACAATATTTTCAGCATTTTTTCAGCAGCTTTTCTTTACACACAAAAATGTGTATCCACATACACCAACCAGAAAGTGCCCTATAACAGTAAGGTTCTTGTTACCCTTGTGGTACCTAAAATTTGGAGGTGACTCCTGGATTTTTAGAAATCTGTGGAGCCCTGGTCTTAACTTCTGGGGTGAAATTATAAATATCATAAAGTAAAACATAGACACAATTTACATGTGTAGAATGCGAAAAGCTTACAGAACCACAAAATCTGGAAATTTTATGAGAGACCACTGCTTAGGTGGGAAGGCATTATAGATGTAGATCTTAAATATATGGAATGTGAGGGTATGAACTGGATTAAACTGGCTGTGGACTGGGTACAGTGTCAAGCTCTTGTGGACAATATAATGAACCTGGGGGTTTCAAGTATCATGTAGAATTTCATCATTGGCTGAATACTCTCATTTTCCGAAGAGAAACTCTCTATTCCGTAGGGTTGGGTTCTTTTGTTTTCTGTGAAATATGATGAAACATCAGCATGAAACAAAACATAGTAGTGGGTGCAAAGATTTTGATTGCATTGGACTGATTCAAAATTTTGTACTAATCTCAAAACTGTAGAGGAGTAAAAGTAATTTCCAATGTTATTAATAGCAGTCATCTGAAGACAAGAGCAGAATTGACATTCAGCATGATGCATGCATTAAATATACCTTAAATAACAGACACGCTTCAGTGTAATTTTAGCATAATGTCTTGTTTTTAAGTTAGTTTGCTGCGTTGACATTAATTCTCTAATTGTCTCCATCATGTACTATACTTCATACAGTGTGCTTGGAAAATTATGCATGATATATTTTATTTGTCAACAGTTTCATTATTTGCGAAATGGACTGTAGGTTTGTCTGTGTACTCCTTCTTTCAGTGTGGTGCAGACTATGTAAAAGTGAAGCAGTGTGCACCACATGGAGTCCCAAAGAGCACCAATGTTCGCTGTGTGTCAGTAGATGGAGATGCAGACCGGATTGTGTACTATTACATTGACACAAATGACAAGTTCCATCTGCTGGATGGAGACAGAATTGCAACTCTGAGTGAGTCACATTCTGTGGTAAAGAACTTCTGGTAGCTACAGATCATTACACAATGAAATAGGAATCATGGCTTTTCAGCAGTACAGCCTATCCTGAACTAGCATCACATACCACACAGAACCCATAATTTTAATCATTCATCAGGTATATCTTTCTGTGTTGTATGGGGTTTTGATATAATAACTATGGACGATGTGAGAGATGGACACATCCTACCTACTCTGAAATGTCACAGTTGAGTGCTGTACATTACATTGTTTATAAGGACCCAGGTGTAACTGTCTGTCCTGAGACCACCTACACTCTGAGGTTTTTAGTGGATACCCTCAGTGTGTCCAGGCAAAGGCTGAGATAGTACAGTGTACTCTTATTTATCCATGGGCAGATTATCTGGTTTGTGGATTATCTGTGCACAATCATAAATTCCTAATGAGTAATCACAAAGGTGGGAAATAATGTAAGTTAGGGCTGAGTGCTCCAACAGACTCCTCAATACAGGAATCAGTATCGTTTGTTTTGTTTCTATTATTTTTTATTTTTATTAGGGAATGCCAAAGGCAAATAAAGATCACAGACTGTTTATGTAAACAGTAAGCATAGGCCCTGTATATATTATGTATATGATACATAAATTACAGTTTTTTTTTCCATGGCTCAATAAAGTATAATTTCAGGTTATCCATGTTTCTCAATTATCCTTGCACCCCTTCGCCACTGTTACCCTGGATAATCGAGAGAACATTGTGTGCTTTTCAAAAATGTGTAACTGTAAACCAAGAATGTCCTATTTATGCTTTCATGCCACAAGACAACTATTGTCATACAGTGTGATGCTAAGGAAATTGAAGGTCCACTAAAGATACTGGCCAAGAACAGGCAAAGTAATATGTGGCCATTTAAATCTTGGGTCTCTTACAGAGTACACTTGGCACCTAATTCAAGCTCCAAAGAGTTAATGTCTGAATTGCAAGAGTGTTTTAAAGATTGCAGTGTATTATAATTTTATGTTTAGAGAAGTTCCTTGTGCATTAATGGTTTCATGTCATGTTGTACTGTTTGAACTCTTACAGTTGCTGGGTATCTTATGGAATTGGTTGAGAAAAGCAACTTGGATCTTCAGCTAGGATTAGTGCAGACGGCTTATTCCAATGGGAGTTCCACCAGTTACATATCCAAAACATTGGTGAGATGTGTTGTGCTTATGCTCTGTAACCCACTGATTGCTGCTTGCATCTGTTTAAGCACCACCGTTTCATTGTAACCAGTGCTTCTTGCTTCTCTGGAAGCACTGACACACATTATGCACTTACTTTCTCCTTGTGTGAATTATGCAGCTCAGCTATGTTAGACTGTTACAGTAACAGTCTGCCAACTTTGGGAGAGTTGTAGAACCTTTTATTGGCTCAGGGGAGCCAAGTCTTATGTTGTTTCAAGAGTAGTCTTCTGAGCCAACAGTTAAAAATGCCATATATGGTGCAGAAAAAGCGATTTAAAATCCAGCACTTGTCTGGAGATACCTGGTAAGGTGAAATTATCATATCAGAATTTTATATTTTCAAACAGAATGAACGCTTGAGAACTGCGCTCTTCTGGGTTATTATGCAGCAAGTAGTGGTAATTTCTTACTGACATCTGGGGACAACATATTGTTCCCATTTTCAAGAGTCAGGAATTAATATTGTCTCATTTCATGGGTCAAGAATTTTGATTCTTGACCCTTGAAGATGGGGGCACTACATTGTCCCAAAACACTGGTAAAAATTACCACTACTTGCATAATAACCCAGAAGAGCGCAGTTCTCATCTACTTCATTGTGGAAGCCTGCAATCATGCAGAACACACACTTATGATCCTTGTAAATAGCCAACTTGACGCACAATTTTTCATGCAGGCTAACCTGCATACCAGACGGACATCTACACAGAGTGACATAAACCAGGTGTCACATTGATACAATAGTTCTTCTGATGATGGGCACATGGCTGCCCAAAACACATAGAAAATAGAAATAAACACACATGAAAAATTTTGGAGTCAAGTTGGCTATTTACAAGGATCATACCAGGATGCACAGTCAACAAAACATAAAAAACAAACATTTAGTAGAACAAGAGCACACAAAATGCACAAAATAATGCTCTATAAGTATCATGTCAGACATGTTTGTGCTGTAACTAAATGGTCACCTGTTCCCAAAAACCGTGGTTTCTGTTGTTAAAATATGTACTATAACTCCTTGGACAAACAATGTATTAAATGTAGTTGTGTTACTTTCATATGCAGTGGTGCTTGCCATACAAAGATGGCTAGTTTGAGTTGTAATCATTATATTTATTATTGGGCATCTACATTTTTACTTGCATCTCAAACTTCTAAAGGGGCCATTTCTGTATGAATTTTATTGCAGAGAATATATTGTGAGGAAAATGTATTTTTCAGGTAGAGGACTCTCAGCATGTAGTTCTTTAGTTTGAAACCATTTGCACAATTTTTCTACATCCCTCCCATTACACATACTGGTGTGTAATTTAGTCACTTAATTACACTCAATTAATACTTCTATGCCCCCCTATAGTGTTAATCTTCCATCATGTACCTTCATGTAAACAGAAAGTTCCTGTGGCTTGTGTACCAACTGGTGTGAAACACTTGCATCTTAAAGCTGTGGAATATGATATTGGAATTTATTTTGAAGCCAACGGACATGGAACTGTTATATTCAGTGACAAGGCTAGCAAACGCATCTGCGGAGCTGCTGAAGACTCAAGGTTTGGATTGCCTGTGTATTTTATGTTTTCTCTAATTGTCAGGATTGGAATACTTGCAAACAGCAATTACTGGAAAAAATAGGTTCCAGTAGAGTTAACCTCTTGTGCCTGTCTCTAACAGGCTTGCTTCCTAGCTTCAGGCCTGTATATTGTGATGACAGACATGGGAATTGTCATAGTAAGTGGCCGCGCAATAAATCTCGGCTTATTTTATCATTAGAATCATAAGGATATTCTTTCATGCACCTTCAGAATTGTTTATTGTGAGTCCTGGTTAAACTGTGGATACCCTATCACTACAGCCATATAAACAAGACACAAAGATAACCCCAAAATGAAGAAGTCCCCACCTTAGCAGAGAATATATTGGATTTTCACACTGGGTCTGACTGTGGTCACCTACAATAGAGAAACAATTTTTATCACAGACAACAAACTACACTCACCTTGTAGAGTAGGCTAGAATACATTAGGGAGGTCACCACAGCAACCCTTGCACCTAAACCTTTTCTGATACTTTGCATCATGTTATTAACAGTTTGCCTGCGGATCAGCTGCATGCCATAGAAACACTGGCAGCTCTGATGGACGTTATAAACCAAACAGTTGGTGATGCGATCTCAGACTTGCTTGTTGTGGAGACTGTTCTACATGCTAGAGGGTGGAGCATACAGGATTGGGAAGAAGCATACACAGACTTACCCAGCAGACAGTTGAAAGTGGTTGTGAAGGTAAGGGTAAAGTCATGTAAATGAAACCAACTTGGTGTACGCTTTTATTCTTGGTGTATTTCGTCGATTTTATTTGTAATCTCTACAAGTTTCAGACCTCTCCAGGTCCATTGTCAAGAGGAAACTGTATTTATGTGATGCTAAGTATTTGTAGTTCTGTTTAGCTGACAGTTTGTATGCAGGATCCTGCATACCAACTGTCAGATAAACAGAACTACGAATGTTTAGCGTCGCATAAATACAGTTTTCTCCTGATGATGGACCTGGAGAGGTCCAACACGTGTAGAGATTATAAATAAAATTGCAAAATACTCTAAGAATAAAAGCGTACACCAAGTTGATTTCATTTACAAGATTATATAGAGATGCATGGTCAACAGAACATAAAGTAAGGGTAAAGATTTGTTTTATCCTGCTCATTTAAGTGATGTATCATCCCTCAGGCTAGTCCGCTAAATGGGAACTTGATTCTGGTTAAGGAAAAAGTTGACAAGGGAGATCTTTTTGCGTCAGTAACAAGTGTAACATCTGCAGCTGTCATCATTGTCATTGTCTCCTGAAATGTAAGCATAGAGAAGAAAACCAACTAGATGCTACTGAATGCTTTTATTGCACTTATAATCTGCTCAACATGTTTCGGGCACTCATATGCCCATCATCAGGAGATCCAGACTATATTTGTGTTATTGCCGCGTATGGTGCGTAATGCCTTGTTGCTGGTGGTCGGCTGTTAGGAGCAGAGCAGCAGGCTATACGTCTGGGATAAGGGAAGTTTCCCTCATCCCAGACGTATAGCCTGCTGCTCTGCTCCTAACAGCCGACCACCAGCAACGAGGCATTACGCACCATATGCGGCAATAACACAAGTATAGTCTCGAGCTCCTGATGATGGGCATATGAGTGCCCGAAACATGTTGAGCAGATTATTAGTGCAATAAAAGCATTCAGTAGCATCTAGTTGGTTTTCTTCTCTACGCTTATACAATGATGCACGGACAAACATACATCAAATTCTCCTGAAATGTGTTTGGTGTGGTAGGTCTGCTCCTCTTTTTCATGGTTACATTGATTTACATTTGAGCCCCTGCATTGGTATTCTATTTGCCTTCAATCTGCACATATGTAGTGGCTGATTCTTTAATTTCATTGATTATATTTAAAACATGTAATTGTTTCCTGATGTCTGTATTTCATTGGTTATCTAATCTTCACGTACCCTTGAAGGATTGTACAGATCTCATTTGTGCACCTTTAAGTGTCCATTTTCTAAGTGCTTGGGGCTGACTACCATATTTCAGAGTTTCTTTGGCTGTGTTGTTTTTTTGCTTATTTTTGTTTTGGTGGCATGTTTGGCATTTATTTTGTTGTGAGACGCTTCTGAGTTGGTTGATGGTTATCACTGTTGGTTACAGTAGTACAAAGGGTGGACCATTTTATTCTTGAGTGAGAAGCAGTATGACGCAGTGCTAGTGGAGGGTCAGCCAATACTTCCAGCATCGCGTAGCACTGCTTATCGGTCACGCAGAATATGGTCCACCCTGTAATTGGGTGGTTTGAAAAGTGGGTGGTCCTTGATTTGAAGTAGTTCAGATGATAAGAGCTTTACTGTTTACATCATCTGCATAGTGTTTTAGATGATATTCAGGATCTTGTGTTAATTGTGATTAGCATATGTTTGAGGCCAGGGTGCTGTGCAGTGTACAGTAAAGTCCCTGTTTTACACTTCTATTGGGACCACCTTAGATTGGATGTAAAACTGAGGAAATTGTAAAATCCTGGAAATGGGAATCATGGAGTCTAAGAAAATGTGGGTTGCCTTAGATAACAACACTTCGGCAAGCCATTTACAGTGTGAGTGTTTGAGCATTAACAGTGTCAATACAACATTGTACACACATGTATATCTGAAACATCTTCCTCACATTATCACAGCATGTTGTATGCATGATACCATTGTAGCTCTGCTGCAGTGGTAATTGGATACTCACATGGAACATCCTCTTCGTATTTTAAATTTAAAAAAGTATGAAGGTGGGGCTGCTGGACACAGATTAAAGGTGTTAACCTAGTGACATAATGTGATAATGGCATCAGGAAGTTGTGTGATATGCCACATTTCTTCATTTAATCAGTCGGAATTTTTTGGTGGGGGGTGGGGGGTGTCTTTGAATATAGCTCATTTTCAAGTTTGTTTCACATTACAATAATGCTGTCCTAAATGTAAATTGGTGCATGCATTTCCTGGCTACTTCAAGTCTTTTCAGTCTGTCCATCGTGTTGTCTTATTTTCCACAAATTCCTCAGCTGGTGAACTTCTGGTCCAACAATAATGTGGACTCCACAGACCTCAAGAGCACTTCACTGCACTGCACATTTGCATTCAGGACTGTAAAACTCAGTGTTAAATTCTGGGAAAATTTGAAGTTGGGAAATGCAAAATCCATTAAAATACAGCATCGTCCTTGTGGACATTTGGCATGGCTAGTATGTTACAAAAAGTCATAAAATTATGTGAAATGCAAACAGCATGAACATGAATAGGGTTTCATTGTATTTGGCTGGAGGAGGAGGAAGTGACATGAGGCTGGTGAGAGGTGCATAATGAGAAGCTTCATAATATGTACAAGAATATGCTTGTTATTTGTTCTACAATTACATGTTTGTATCTGCAATAAAATTAGTATGAGGGATCATAATGGGGTACACAGAACTGATGAAGTTTGCATTTCGAAAGTGTGTGTTTGTTATCTGCAGATATCATGTAATTGCTGATGACAAGTAGTCCTTGACTTGAGAAGATCATTGCTGGGATATTTGCTGAGAATGGAAGTGATGAAAAGAAGAAATTAACATAATGATATTGGTACAAAGAAATCTACTGTACATGTTGGAGAGCATTGCAACACTGAGCAGTTAACAATTCTGTCAGTTTTGCTGTTGCAGGATAGAAGCGCTATTGAAACAACTGATGCAGAAAGAAAGTGTGTTTCCCCTCCAGAACTTCAAGATCAAATTGATATCCTCGTTAAAAATTTCCCAAATGGCAGATCATTCGTCAGGTATGATAATTTAACGTAATAGAAATCATTTAAACCTGCACTGCTTAACATTTTTACATTTGTGACATAATGTGTGATTTTACACAGCGTGTGGGTGAAGATTCTAGAACTGCAAATACATTCCAGTCAGTTACAGATTTTGATGTTTAAGAATTTGGCTGCAACATTTTTGAAGGTATAAAATGGAGCAATGGTACCAAAATTGAGGTAGTCGGTGATAATACGTGGTCACTGACATAAACTGTCAAATTATCTCAGAACTTTCATATAAATTTGTATATCATCAGTGAATTCTACTGTCAGCTGTAAACACTACCCTATCATCAAAGTACAGATATGCATCGCTTAATGACAGGGATGTCTGAGAAATGCATCGTTAGGCAATTTCGTCGTTGTGCAAATGTGTAGTTACACAAACCTAGATAGTATGGTGTAGCCTACTATGCACCTAGGCTATATGGTATAGCCCCTAAGCTACAAACCTTTACAGCATGTTACTGTACTGAATACTGTAGGCACTTGTAACACAATAGTATTATAATATTATAGTCGTATGGGATCACCATCATATATGTGGTCCTTCATTGACTGAAATGTCATTATGCGGAGCATATCTGTATTATATTTTGAAGCACCCCAGTTAATGATGTGTGTGTGTTTACCTTATATGCAGACCTTCCGGAACAGAAGATGTTGTTCGGGTTTATGCTGAAGCAGACACACAATGCCATGCTGATGAACTGGCAGAACAGGTTGCTTCTGCAGTACATCGGTTGGCAGGGGGAGTAGGTAATCCTCCTGTAGTAGAGTGATAGATGGTACAATGAAAGCAGCAGCTTGGATGGAAAGGACTGTTAAATACTGCCACTTGGAGATAAACTGTCAGGGATATTATATCATCTTACAATTTTGGCTCTGTTCATTTTATGTACAAAGCACCCCACTGCCTGGGTATTTTCGACGGGTAATAAAAATTTGCTACCATTATAAATATATTAATTTGTGAAATTTGGGACAATTTAGAGATAATGATGGACATGAACAATTCATGTCTGTATGCTTCATGGTTATTGAATAAAGAGCAATTACTCTGCTAAAAATGTTTTTAATATCTGGGACTGTATAAACATAACATATAATTACAATAGAAACAGCCTCCACTGACATGAATTTCACGTTAATGTGAACTTTATTTTAATTTTCAGTGAAGACTAAAAGATAAGGAAATTATATGACCAAACCAGAACAAAAAAAAATGGATTTGTAAGTGATGAAATGGATGATGACAGAAATGGAAGTTTGTTTAATTTGCATTTTTCAGTCAAAATGAAAGGCAGTAAAATCACAGGCATAACAGACACATGAGTTATACAACCTTTCTGACATACTCAAGTCTGGTGACACTTGTACTATTTATCTTATAGTTTTATGTACTGATAACCATAGTGTCAGTTACATCCTTCAGTGGAAGAAATATGCAGTTTATTCAAACTACTTTCAGTCACAAATTTGATTCACTGTTACTTTCAATTCCATCAGTAGAAATCAATTTGAAACCCTTTAAATTTGCAATATCAATAATTTAAATCCAACTGTCAGTGTAACAAGCCATGCATTTTTAACTGTCTGTAGGAATTCACTTTTGCATTAGACCCTGGCTCAAGTACAAATCCTTGGGACAGTTACTGTAAAGTGCAGTAGCACACAATCATGGCAATTTATAAAATAATGTTATGACTGGCAGCAATGCAGATGCATGTATCAACACTGTATGATTGAGAAATGGAGTAACAGACACCCTACTGAAACCAGAAAATAGTGTATTACAAATATTCCAGTTGCAACAACCAATTAGGTTATGGTGAAACTGTGGTGAGCTAGGATGTTATTAAATACTTGTTAAGTGGCTCCCAACAGCCATTCAGCAACTGCACTGAGACACAGCAAACACACTGAATGGGCCCTGCCACAGAATAATTAAACCAAGGGTTACCCCAACAAGAATGAGATGATGGCTATAGGTTCGTGTTCTCCTAACTTCTTACTAAAGGTGGCCACACTGTATTTGCCATGAATAGGAGCACAATTACTACAGGTAAAGGTATGCACAATCTGTAAACAAGCATGATAGCCAGAACATGTGTAGTGTAAGAATAGTAACTGAAAATACTGTATACAGTCAAACCTCGGTTCACGAACTTAATTCGTTCCTGAAGGTTGTTCGTAAACCAAAACTATTTTCCCCATAGGAATTAATGTAAAATGGATTAATCCGTTCCTGGACCCCCGATGATTGCTTATTTAAACTTTTACAACAGTACTTTGTGCACAAGTTCTTAACACAAAATCAATGGAAATCAATCTATCACAAAAAAGATAAACACAACACTAAGCAGATCAAATATAGATGAAAACTTAATTTAGTTTTAC
>Ga0123357_10009512_pt1 | contig 12277 bp, 8 predicted proteins | sample TergutEmb28metaG_FD_89873 | JGI IMG/M metagenome (GOLD analysis project Ga0123357, IMG submission 89873) | Embiratermes neotenicus P4 segment gut microbial communities from Petit-Saut dam, French Guiana - Emb289 P4 | ecosystem: Host-associated > Arthropoda: Insects > Digestive system > Gut ...
CGGACACATGTTTATATGAACTTTTTTGATCACAAAGACCTAGGAAATCAACTCCTGCAGTTATGCCCTAAAATCGTGAAACATCCTGTATATATACATATATACATAGACCTATGTATAATTTGTTATTTATGTTCTGCTGCTTTCTCTTGACAAGATCTGGTTCTGCCTGTCTCTTTTTACATGTTTGGAGCATCATCCTGTGCACCTGGTTGTACTCTATTTCCCTCGTTGTGAGTCCTTTTCGATCGCGTTACCACAATTTTGACGAATTGCTCTGGTCGCAGTAAGAATTTTGCTGCCAGCTTGTTGGGACAGCCGGATCCCGATTTTTATTCTCCTTCGTAAACATTCACGGACGTAGCTGGTTTGCAAACCTTTCGACTTGCTTGCAATCTGAAGCCAAGCGAGACGTGGGGTGTTTATTAATTAAATTACTTATATTTATTGCTCGTCTTCAGTAATTACAGACTTTCTCATTAAAGACACTCAACCAAAATACACGGATAATACTACAATCGAAGTTTTTCTTCAGGCACTGGATATTGGTTGCACAGTGATACTGCACATTTTTCGGTACAGACTTGGCGCTGTGATTGAGAGGCGGTATGATGAATTAACGAATACTTCGCTGTCATCCACCTAATGAAAGGAAGTTGGTTCAGAGAGCAAAATTGTGAGAAACATTCAAATTTTTTAAACTGCACAACGACTATAAGCGGAAAACGTATCGGTATTATGAAGACAAGAGGCAGGATTCCTCTTTACTGCAGTTATAATAAGTCAATTGTACTTGCAAAACGTCATGAGGGCACTGAGGGGAGGTAGAGGTATAGCTGTGGACTTACCCTCGGCATTAGAAGGGGGCGTAGGGTCAGCGCCACCACCGGCCACACTGTTGCCGGGAAGTAGATTCCATCCCGATTGTATCGGGTAGGCCGGGATAGCATGGACAGTAGAGTGACTCGCTACAGGCTGGACGGTCTGGGGGCCAAATTTTCGCACCAGTCCAGAACGGCCCTAAGTTCCACCAGCTTCCTGTGTAATAGGCAACGGTTGTCTTTTCCGGGGGTAAAGCTGCCTGGGCGTGGACTTGATCCAACCACCCCTTGATTTAGGGCCGAGGTTAGAGAAAGAGTAGAGCTCTACCTTTACTCCACTTCTGTGCCTTCGTGGCCTGTTGTGATCATTACTAGTTGTATAAGAGGCTGGGTTGTCCTCGGGACCGGTCTACTAGAACTAGAACGAACTGGTTTGTGGAATTCGCCTAAGGAAACTCGCTGCTGTACAGCACAACCAGCGGATCTTCGCTCCACCTTCACGTTGGGACAATAATGTAAAAGCTCGGAATCTTTTCGGACTGACTTCGCAGATGGCTGAAGAAAATCTCTGCCTTACCGCGTTTCGAACCCCATAAGGCCCGTCTCGTAGCGACCGTATTTATGAGAATTACGTTTGTTCTTCTGTTGGCAGTATACGCTTTCAGTTACCTGTTTCTACATTGACGTAGGTCTTCTGACTCAAGAGTGCGAAAGGATACTGTGCTTGATAGGCAGGCTAAAACAAGGATCCCATTGTCCCCGAAATTTATTTTAAGGCACAAGGAACGCTACTGCATTGAAATAATGTGAAATGCCTACTTCATGCAAGAAGGTAATTTTATTGATATATTAGACATTAGATATTAAGTTGCAGCATATGGTTTTCTGCACAGAGTTTTTGTATGGGTGGTGGTCCTGAAAGCCGCTGCGTGGGTCGTGTGTACGGTGCGGATGGTGCCGTGCGACCGTAAATACAAACTACGCAGCGGCTCTCAAAACCACCACCCATCCAAAACCTCGGTGCAGAAAACCATATGCTGCAACTTAATATCTAATGCTCCTGATTGGACGTATGTACCCGAAACATGTCGAGTAAGAATACATCAATATAATTACCTTATTGCATCAAGTTGGCATTTCACATTATTTCATGAGGAAGATGCACGCTCACACAACCCTCAAGCTACTGCATTGTCTGCGGCCATACGGAGGTGAACTATGTATGGGATAAGGAAACTTTATTTACTTATGTGTAAATTTGAGGAGATAAGCTGAGTGCGTTTGCGGAATCTTTCAAACTAATATAGAAAGGCCCATTTACCTCCTGTTGTTTGCCTAGGCTTTGCTGAAACTATTGCGAAAACTTGATGTTTGCTTCGCAGTTGTGTACCTTACCTGCACGAGATAGCTACAGATCTGAAGATCTTAACATCTGGACGTATTTGTGGCGTGCATTCCGACGCACCGCACTGCAGGACTGCCTACCATAAATGTTATCAACGTGCAAGTGGTGTGGTAATTGGTGATGGTCATGTGTCTTGGCACATACTGAGAAGGAAACTGATGCTAAAAGAAAGTAAAATAGCAAATGAAATAGATCTTGCGGCAGTCTTCTCAGTTTTGACATGAAGTTGAATGGTGGGACGAAGGCGCTTAAGTAGTGCTTTATGGTATATGCTGAACAGGATAGAAACTTATTCCTTCACACTGAATATGCAGAAAGTAGTTTTCTACGAAACGATCATGTATCGTGTAAAAAACCAGAATTCTGTCTTTTGATCAGTTCTGAACGTAAAAGTCCGAAACTGTAGTAAACTCCATGAAATATCACCTTAACCTACCCATGCTGTTTGCGTCAGGCAGTTTACTGATTGAAATTTGATGGAATTTTAAACTCACTTTATCCAAAACGCTTATTATACGTGTCTTGTTGCCGGTTTGTTCTGCAGCGGAATTCCACAGGGCGGGCCGGCTTCAAATTCAGGACTGAAACTTTCCGTATTGATTTACCTGTTCCCTACCCATTCCCCTTTAAGCAGCTACCTTCGAACTGATGGCTTTCAAATGGCTACCGAAAGTGTTGTGAGTGAAAGCGTGTAACATATTCGACAATGATTTGTGGGGAGACCAGCCAGAGCCGCTCGGCCAACCCGGAGTATTGTATCGTGATAAGCCGCTCATTTAAGGGAATAGTCAGTTTGACGGTGTCGCCACCGAGAGATCCGCACGAAGTAAACCACATATAGATTCTTAATCGCCACGTTACATGGCAGTTTTTGTTTGTGTAAGGATTGTATCAGTACCTGCAACTACATAAGTACACGAATACTAGAAACGAGTAATAAAGAAATTGAAAGAGTACGAAGAACTCTTATCCTGGACCAGATTTCGTTACTATCATTGCGTAATTTGAGGTACTATCTTGGCCTGATTGGACATACGATTATCTTGGCAGAATTTCAGGTATTATAATTATCAAATTTGAGACACTGTTGTGGCCCAAATTGAGGCATTATCGTTGCATAATTTGAGGTACTTTAGTGGCATAATTGGAGGTAATATCTTGACCCAATTTGAAACACTGATGTGGTCTAATTTCAGGTACCTTATGACCCAATTTAATATATTTTATTGGCCAAATTTTAGGTGTTGTCTTGGCCCAATTTGTGGTACTGTCCAGGCCCAGTTCGAGGTACTATATTGGTACAATTTGAGGTAGTATAGTAGCCCAATTTGAAGTATCATCTTGGCCCAGTTTGAGGTGCTATCGTGGCCAAATTTGGGATGCTATCTTGGTAAAATTTGAGTTACTGTTTTGGCCCAAATGAGATAGTATCTTGGCCCTATTGCAGGTAATGCCGTCGCCCTGTTTGGGGTAATATTTTGGCATTCGAATCCCTTAACAAAAAGTGTACTTAAGTGCATAAAAAAGAGGTAGTAAGGCTTATTGAAGTTAACAAACATTTTTGGAGTCTAGAGATAAAAAATTACTTTTTGCCTACATTTATTGTTGAATTGAAAGCTAAATTTTAATTAGAGGTTAGTGAAAATTTAGAATGTGTTTTTTCCCCATTAAAGTTCACGGACTCCCTGAAATCTATCCTTCAACTCCCAGGCTCCGTGGAGCCCAGGTTAAGATCGGCTAGTCTGGAGAGGCTCAACAAACCACGATAGCCAGCCTTCGAATTTGGGCCCTGAACATTATACTTACGAAGTTATAGTGGATTAGTCGGTCATGTAATACAGTGCCTTGTTGGTCAGTTCGTAATATACCAGTACGATATTGGAATCGATTCCGGGACCTACTTGCCTGATTGCGGCGGAGTTGTAAGAAGCCAATACCGTAACCATAGCGACACATCGGTATGAGATAGCTACTGCTTTTTGCTCATTAGACGGCAGAATGCAGTCTCAAATATATTTTTATGTGGGGGAATTTAGCCTAGGCAGCCGAAAACACACCACGTGCTATGATAAAGTCGGCACACACTATCGCGTTTCGGCCTGGAAACGGCATTTGAATTATTCATAATTACAGCATAATTTTCATTTTGTAATATTGGCAGCAACATTGCAACTCTGAATTATAGTAAGTTCGTATGGCGATAAATTGCAGGCGTGGGTGTTCAGTGGGGGAGGGGGTGTAGATCAATGTAAAATATTAAATCTCCCTACGAAAGGAAAATCAAATTGAATCACGTTAAAACTTCTAATTCGTACCGAACAGTAGTCTTTCTGAAAGTTGTTCTTAGATCCTTACAAAGCACATAAGTTCACTGTGTGAGCAGCAGGAATAATCTGTGTCTATCACACCTGGTGGTACATAAAGTAACCATTAGGCGTTCAAGGATTAATGTACGTATGTATCAAAAAGCTAAAAAATCGAAGCAAGTTCCATTGACGCAAAGAATCTCCCCAACATCAACTTCATGTAATTCTTACATGCTTGAGTTCAGACTTCCGCCGCGGTGTTACGCAGCGTTGATTGTTAATTAGCTACAGACGTTTCGGGAGAACCTTTCGGTCCCGTGTTGAACATCTCATAAAAGCGAAGTTCTCATTTGCCCTAATATATCATTTCCGATACCCCACGCGGTCGCTTTAAGTTGGCCCATCAACCACGCATCTTGCGAGCAAACATATAACGCCCATAAAAAAGTAAAGTGTTCCCGTTACAGGCACGATGTGGCCCAGAGGGTGGGCAGAGGTATAGCTCTACTCTTCCATGACCGCGGCACTAGAAGGGGTGAGTGGTCAGCAGTACGCCCTGGCTGCACTTTATCCCCGGGAAAGACCCAGTACCGATTTTACAGGAGGCTAGGTGGACCCAGGGCCGGTCTGGATGGGCGGAAAATCTCGTCCCCACCGGGATTCGATCCCGGACCGTCCAGCCCCTAGTCAGTCGCTATGCCGACTGAGCTACCTGGTCCACACATAACGCCCATAGAGGAAGCAAAACACACAGAGAAGTTAGCATTAATCCCGGTCTTAATACTAGGTCGTGGACTGGATTTAATTAGTGGCTCATCATAATAGGCGAGGAATCTGTTGAAGGACGAAACTCGGTGCATTAGTGAAGATATATCGGTTCTTCTGATACGACGCCAGGGTCCTTATGGTTTATACTGCAATGTGTGTGAATTTTTATTCTGTTATTAATGCTATAATAAAGGACATTTTGCCTTGAAATTTCACAGAAATTTACCAGAGTTTCGGAGAAGGCAGCTGTCTCCATGATGCATGCAGGTTATCCGAAATTATGAAATTCTGCAATTTCGTTTCACACCTCATAACTTCTCGTAAGACAAACTTTTGCTGTCTTGTGCGGACGCAGGCATTTGTGCATGCATGTCATCCGTCTGTAACAGAAACCGCGAATAGCTGAACCAAATAATGCAATGTAGTGACCTTCAAAGCCACTTGTTAAAGCAGGCACATTATTTGAGCGCCAGCACAAAGTTCACGTCCTCGAGTGTTTCGCCACTGCTGCCGGTTTACCGCCGTCTATAGACCTACACTTGCTGGAATCAGTATGGCTGTCACCTCCTACAGCCGCACTGCCTTCGGATTGTCAGTGTTGTTGCTGAAAGGGTAAAATGCTAAAGTTAACCCTAGAACAGACCATGAGGGCCCAGACGGGGAGTGCAGGTACAGCAGTATTATTTCCTTAACCTCGGCGCTAGACGGGGCTGAGTGATCAATGCCAAGACATGGCCGCTTTACCCCGGAGCAAGAAACCCGGTACCCATTTTACAGAAGGCTGGGTGTTCCCCAGGAATGGCCTGTACGGGTGCGAAAAATCTAGTCCCCACCGGGATTTAATCCTCGGACGATTCAGCCTGTAGCGAGTCGCTATATGGACTCCGCTATCCCGGCCCACGGTATTATTATATTATTATTATTATTATTATTATTAGCAGCAGCAGCAGTAGTAGTAGTAGTAGTAGTAGTAGTAGTAGTAGTAGTAGTAGTAGTGATGGTGGTGGTAAGGGTAATAGAAGTCGAAATATTAGTAAAATAACCACGTACCCTTTACGTGATGGAATGCAATAATGTTTACGTGCAATTCAACGACCCCATTATCGTCGTTTCTCTAGCCTGGTCGCAAATTGAAGGATGGATGTGTTTACCTGAGTGCTACCGTCTGGTTGTGTTACAATTACTACAGAATATTCTGGACCAGCTTGTGACTCACTCACTTAACCCCCCCCCCCTTCACTCACACAGAGAACCTGTAATCTTTACTTTAAGGACAGTAAACATATCAACCAAATAAACAAGTTTCTGACGTTACTTACAAAGCTCTTTCATCGACGAATGACACCATGCTCGATCGATGCTAAACATTTTCTTCAGCCTTGTCTCGAACCTCACAGAGGACACAGTCAATGATTACCTGTTTCTTCGGCCTCAGCGCCCACTTACCTGCTAGCATGGCTACGGGCGCGTGACTCAGGGTGTGCTGTTTAGCGACATCTATGCTTGTATTGTGAGACTAAAAGCATCAATGTTAAGCAATTTAAAACGTAATGCCTTTCACCCGTACTTGCTCTAAATATTCCCTGGTATTCAAAACTGGTATTTAACAGTACCTACTCTTGACTTATCGCGTCAATCACTTTACTTTGCTGTGCTTACAGTCTAAGTAAATTACGCTCTACTGAGGCAGGTCACAAGACCTTGCAACTTTTTTCACGTCACGCTGTAGGGCCTACACGAGTCTAGGTTTCTGATTTTTATTTGATTTTCTTACAATATTTCGTCATTCTTTCACAATTTAATTTGGGAAGAATGTGCAGAAGGTTCCTGTCTGAAGGGAACTGTAGATCTTTTTCCGGTGCAGGCTTCGTTTCCTGCAGAGTACTTCTTGACAGGGGCGTAGGTTGGGCGGGTGGAGGGGGGTTAGTGCGGCTACCCCTGTCGGCAGAGACCAAGGGGCGCCCAAATGGGTGGAAAAATTAGTGCTTTAAATAAAAAATTTATTTTCTGGGCGAAAGAAGTTTTAAACTTTTTTAAACTGACATGATTTTCAGTAAGTGTTCGTGACAGTTCACGGTTTGTGGTACCGCCGGCCATTGTGACTATTCGTTCCACATACCAAAAACGTAGCTACGCCTCTTCTGCTACGATGTCTAATCCATAAGCTATCTGGTAACGATGTCCTACGTTTAATTGTGACTCACCAAATAAGTTTTTGTAAAATGTTACCAACATTCTGCCCGCTAGATACAAAATTACAACGCCTACATTCCCTAAAAATATCTCTTAAAATTACATGGCTTTACTTTCTCCCGCCGGCTGCCTGACCACATACCCAGCAACGCATGAAGCGGGTTTCTGCTTGAGAAGCTGATGTTCGCTCCGCTGGTCGAGAAATTTTCCGCCCTTGAGTATTAATTAGCATATTAGAAAGGTCTCGTAACGTGTCTACTCTGATCTATTCAGTCAGTATCCTCCCACTCTCTCTTAAAATCTATTTTAGAATTATTGTTCCATCTTCGCCTAGGTCTTCTGTGGGTCTTTTTCTGTTCAAGGTTTCCGTCTGAACGTGTGTATAATGTGCTCCTCTTTTTGCGAATTCTTAAAGCGGAATTTGTTTGAAGAATTTTAACATTTGATCTATCGGTAGATATATTATTTAACAGATAGGATCCAAGAATAAGTATGGGAAGGCATAGAGATATTTAAAATACGACCGCCTCATTATTAAATATCAAAAGTTACTCTGAACTTTATATGCTGCTTACTATAATTTCTAAATGTTTCCTTTACTTCGAAAGTCGATGTTTAGGAACGGGCAATCCGTCCCTCACATATCGATGTCTGGATGTAGTGGAGTCTTATTTCCACTCCGAATAGGCCTTTTTTATTTGGCAGCAGGGTAGCTTTTGTTCACTTTTCTGTGTTCTACTAAAGAATGGATGTAGTCTCCGAGTTAATTGTACTGACAGACACTTATTTGAAAGAATATAATTGGCTGTACTGCTAATACCTAATGTTTGACATAAATTTATGAGTCTGTATGAAACCCAATTTACTTGTTACCTTAGGCTACATTCAGTCATTCATCATCAGTCCATGAATATCTACGTAGCCACCTTAAAACTATGAAGTTTTGCTTACAGTGCATCTCAGTATATTTATCCAAGCAATTAACCAACTTGATGCACAAATTTTTTTTTACAATAAGTTTATTTCATGCTTGTACATGTTTCGACCACATGTGCTCATCATCAGGTGGTCAAAATTGCATTGCACAGCCTCTGGTATCATCACACCTATAGGTGTGATGATACCAGAGGCTGTGTAATACAATTTTGACCTCCTGATGATGAGCATATGTGCTCGAAACATGTACATGCATGAAATAAACTTATTATAAAACAAAAATTTTATGCATCAAGTAGGTTAATTACTGAGATAAAACCTTAAAATTAGTTTAAGTGTTTGTTATTATGCACCTTAGAATCAAATTTAAAGAGAGTAGAACAGTATATATAGCAGGTATAATATTTTTTTTTTAATTCCTTTGTAATTCTATATGATTTGTTATAAAACGTATGGATTTCTTCTTAATTCTGTTGTAAGCAGTATATGGTATTGCGGAGGAACGAACTCGATCCCAGTTTATGGCATTTGGTATTTGCACTGTGATATGTTTGATCCGAGTACTTTAGTCGACCTCTCTCACTTTCTCCCATCATTGCTGCATCTAATAATGAACTTGTATAACCTTAAGAACAGCGTCGTTAAATAAAATAACAATAATTCATTTTCATAACATTTAACATTAAAATTAAAACAAGGTTTTGTCATTTATATATACAGGGTCATTATTTTAAGAGCCCCAATCGCTAGTTATTTCTCGTCAGGACAATTCTGTTATGCACCAAGCTTACGAGTTTTCACCAATTATCTCTCACACTGCTTGCCGAAGAATTTGCCTACCTGCAGCTGAACTTCAGCCAGCCTATATACGGATTTCTGTACAATATATAGCCTATATACAGGACCATCGAAAATTATGGACGCAATAATAAATTTCATGAGAAGGGAGACGTACAGACTGGATTATCTATAATATATTCAACATAAAAAGTATTCTTCAAAACGGACAATCATATGTTTTGCATTCCCTAATGAGTATGCTCCATGCACTGCCGCGGTTAGTATGACGGCGCATGCTCCTCCGAAAGCACAGCACGTCATTTTATTGTCCGACAGAAAGTCCTTTATAACAGCGCATCACAGTTTCCGTTTTACATGTGAGCGAGAGTGTGCTGTCAGCGAAATGACTCGAGGCTGTTGTAAGAGGTTTAAGGAAAGTGGAAATTTGGGAAAGAACAAATCAGCTGGAAAACCTCGGTCGTCGAACGCTTACGGCTATCGTGTGAACATGGTCCAAAGATTTTGCGCGTGGGTGTTTGACTGACGCGGCGATCCAGAATGTTAGCCACAAGACACTAAGTTTGTGTCCTCAGGAAATTCTAGATCGACACGAAGTCAAAATTACAGGTCGAAACACACGGTTTGGTTTTGCAAATTTTCTGCTGAATGCACTTTCTTGTGGCAAATGATGTACAGAATTGAAACGACCTTCCGTATGAGCGGTCGCATAATCAGGCACAACTTGTATGGCGGCAGGGGGCGTGTAGGAACGGCCATATGAACTTTACAGTCATTCCGAGACTCCACCAAGGTTAGTGTTCGGCGTGACATAATCCATGGTCGTGTTATAGGGTCCATCTGTTTTGGTCACAACGCTATCACGTCAAACGTATAACCGGAAATTTACAATGTGTTATCTTTCCGCAGATTTGTGGCATTAAACAAGGAGAAGGTTAAATTTTGCTTCATCAAGACAGCGACTCTACCCCACATCAACCGTTGAATACGAAATGCCATAAACGTCAGATTTCCTATTCGTTGGGATGGATGAGGCGGAACAACTTCGTAGCCCCCGCAAAGTCGACAGTTTTCGCCCGTTGAATGTTTTCTATGGGGGTTTATAAAGCCTCTTTACGCAAGGAATCCGAATTCGTTTCATCTGCAAGACAGAATGAACAGAATGTTAGCGGCACTCAGTGTTTCAGTTACGTGGCAAAAACCCGAGTATCGTCAAGATGTTTGCAGGGCTACAACCGGTGAATAAATTGAGATCTTTTGAAACGTGTGTGAAAACTTTATAAGTTGCCGAACAAGTTAAGGCCGATCCCATCTCTGTATCTGTCTTCGCATAAAAATTGTTGGTCCGAAACTGAGTCCGCGATTTTCGAAGATCCGGCGTAGATGATAAAAAAAAGTCGTCGTAAATTGAGAAGAAATTTCCCTATGCCCCTATAAAAAGGGGGAAAATAATTTATAATTAGGTTTAGAAATGTTTAAATAAAAAGCTACGTTCCAGACAGTAGGAGAACACAAGGGGAACACTTTCTAATACATGTAAGCTGCGTGACTTTTGTTGCAAATTGGAGATTCAGTCGAACTCCACTTATGCGGACGCTGGCTACCCAGGTCGCCAATTATCCTTCCAGGTAAATTTGTCGAAAATTCTACAAAACTAATTTACCATGAAATTTCCGGTTATCGGATCCAGTACAGTACAGTGTTATGGCTTCGAGAACTTCAAATCAGGTGTGGTCGAAAGGTTTCGACGCAGGTGCATACTGTAAATAGTAATAGTCGAAAGGGTTTCCGTTCTCTACAAGGAACTCCCAAAAACCTTGTCAGCGTGAGAGTTGACCGTCGTCACCCGAATAATATTTTATTTGCCCGAAAACAAATATGTAGCCCCAGATTAGCCGTGCGTACAAATTTTTTCCCCACTTCTGACTGCCACTGTAGTCTATTTTCAAAGAAAAATAAAATTATACGGATTTTTTGCATATCCGGTTGACTTGCCGTCCCAATTAATGCGGATAAGTGGAGTTCTACTGTAGGCCTACTCCCGAAAAAATGACTGTGTTTCACTGGACAGATATGAGGCATGCTTTTGGGCGGAGATAGTATTGTCGGTACAGGACTCACTACGGGCTACATGGCCTGTTATAGCGTAAACTTTACCTTTGGTTTTATTATCGGGCGTGTTTACGTCTTTAGGACGAAATTTAAAAATCCTTCATTTTAATCTGTATATGTCGACGGTATTGCGCGAAATGTAGGACTTGGGTCGTGAAACAAGGCTGAATTTTGGAAAAGACATTTTTATTTGTAGAGATTAACAGACCCGTAACTTGTTCTGCTCATCGGTAAAATTTGGTTTCGTCTGAACTTAATCTTGAACACTAAACATAACATATACGTACAGTCCAATTGTCTACAGAAAATCTCATGGGAAGCCACGAAGTGTCGGTGTGTGATATTAAGGTTGGTATGCGGCGTGCTACGAATGTAAACAGAATTCCTGCAGCCATTTCTTTTCTGATAGCTTCACACCGCGAATTTACGCGCTTCATGACACCATTCCGAATGTGACAGATTCTATGCCTTGTCTCAGCAAATACTGTATATCACCCCACATCGAAAACAACGCTGGTTTTTTTGACAATAGTAAGCAGGGGATTGTGGCCACCTCTTATGGCACTTCTGAACTCGTGCGGTGTTTCCTTTGAATGGCAATGAAGTATGAAGTAAACAGTAACAAGTATCTCGGTGCGGAAAGTATGGAAGAAAGCGTTCAAGACTTAATATGTGCAGTGTCACCAACAACTTTTTGACGTGAGATAAACAACAGGGCTTTGAGCTATGCTTTATGTGTGACTATAATAAGGTGAACTAAAGCGTGTGGACCCTGACTCACGGCAAGGTGGAACAGCGGCTTGTGTTTCTCTGCCTGCCGTCACTCGAAACAATTTTAGCGTACGACGATGAGGGTTCTAAGTTAAAAATATAGTCCCTGTGTATAAAGCATTATAAAATGTAATGTAATGTAATGTAATGTAATGTAATGTAATGTA
>Ga0123357_10009513_pt1 | contig 12276 bp, 6 predicted proteins | sample TergutEmb28metaG_FD_89873 | JGI IMG/M metagenome (GOLD analysis project Ga0123357, IMG submission 89873) | Embiratermes neotenicus P4 segment gut microbial communities from Petit-Saut dam, French Guiana - Emb289 P4 | ecosystem: Host-associated > Arthropoda: Insects > Digestive system > Gut ...
CCGACACTGCCGAGCACCAGGTAATAACCCATGCCCAAACCGGCGCCTTGCCCGTCGAACGTCACAGAAGTAACGCCCGTCCCGTCGGCCGCCTTCCACGTCCAACTGTCAGTCGGCGCGATGCTGTTCGTCGCGGCGAAGTCCATGACCGCTTTGGCGAAGGTGAACATCGTGGAACTGTCATTGGCCAGCGGTTGCAGATACCCCAGCAAATCCGCCACTGTGGTGAACGTCTGGCCCAGCGCCGTGCCAGCGGCAGCCAGGAACGACGGGGACGTCGGCGCCGCGAACTCGTCGCTCAGCGAGTAGGTGTAAGCACTGTGGCCGTCCCACGTCGCGTCGAACACCTTGAACAAGCTGATGCTCTGTCCGTCCAAATTCATGCCAGCCGGGGCCTTCACCTCAATGCTGGTGCCATCCTGCGCTTGCGCCACCGGCATAGCCATGGTGCCCGCGCCAAAAGCCATCACGCCCAACGCTGCGCCAAGCAGCAGGCTGATTGCTCGTTGTCTGTTTGTTTTCATTGTTGTTACTCTCCGTTTGTTTTCTCTTATTGGTTGTTTTCTTGTTGTTTCGGCTGGAAATGGCCACGCGGTGCCTTGCTCGGTCCGGGCGACCTCCCCTTGTGCCACTTGTCAGCCAGCATCCCAACCCCGATTCCTGTGCAGTTGCCTCAGCACCACACCAGTCGGCGTGATCAGGAGCAGTCCTAATATGGTGTTCGGCGACAATCCGCCGCCACCAGTCTCCGGCAGGCTCGGCCCGCCGGAAGTCTCTTCATTCACACAAGTCAGGTTGTCGGTGATCGACAACACTGGCTTGGCTATGCCCAGTTTCGCCTGCAGGGCGGCTTGTTCGTCGTCGCCAAGTGGCCGCATCACGAAGTACGTCCGGTTGTCCGGGCTGGCGGGCAGGGCATGGTCCGGCGGCGCTGCCGTCTCCACCAGCAGATACGAGCTGCTGGAGTTGGCATACAGCGCACCATAGGTTTCGTCCGTGAATTGGTAGACGCCGCTACCCAGTGGATCGCCGTCGGTGATGTAGTAGAAATTCACGCCGTTGACCGTGATCGCCGGATGAGCGGGCGACGCCACGTAGTTCGGCGGCGCGCTGTCAACGTAGAGCGAGAACTGGGCGCCGTCCAGACGATCCCCCGTCCCGGCGTCCACCTTGTAGAGGGTGACGGGGATATCCGATCCCCAGGCGTCGCCAGACGAGCCCGAAACGACGATGTTCTCCCTGTGATAGTAGTCATTCCAGCCATACACTGTCATCGAGTTGTTGAATGTGGCCGGCGACCCAGCCGGGGCGGTGATCTGGGCCTTGTAGGTGATCCGTATCGGCACCTGGTTGGGCAGCACGAAGTTGATGTGCGTGGCGTCAACCACCTCCACGCTGAAGATGTCTCCCGGCACATTGCTCAGTGTCTCTGGGGTCGTCTTCCAATTCGCGTCCCAATTACCCGGGCTGCCGCCCTTGGTGTATATCTCGATGGAACTCAGATAAATTGCCAGGTCGCCCGATATCTCGTCGTAGGCTGTGAATCGGCTCTTGTCCAGCCCGGGAGGGTCGTCTGGCACCATGTCGGCGCCATAGGGGTTGATTTCAACCGTGGTCGACACGACAGAACCGTCAATGCTTTCTAGCGACTTCAAGATTTGGTTGGGCCAGTAACCAAGATAGCTACTGCTCGAAAATGGATGGGAGCCATATTTTGAACTTGAACTGGGATGGACGGTGGCGGTGTTGGCGATGTTCAGCACATACTGTGGCGGAGCCAGGAACTCCGGCTTGATCCGCATCATGTAGTGAATCTCCAGAACACTGGGGTTGTCGGACGTGTACCAGGTCGCCGACGTCGAACCGGCGATGGTGGACGTCGGCAGGTCGCCTGTCCAGTTCAGTTGAGTCAGCTTGCTGAAGTCGACGGTCAGGGTGCTCATCTCATCGTCGACAACCACAACAGCGCCGTCCTCCGTCACCCCAGCACTGCCCACCTGTGACCCGGTGGCGCCTACGTAAGGACCGAAAGCCTGGGGCGGCGAAGCATAGCCACTGTCGACCGTGTCCGAGGTGAGCACATAGAACGACCCCGGCACGTACTCCATGCGTGGATCGAAGGAATCCGAGAAACTGGTACCGGGACCGGCTGTGAACAAGCCCGTGTTGTCGATGTCAACGTATGCCGGTTGCGGGTTCACATAAACGGTGTATTCGAAAATCGACTTGTTCAGCGGGTAATAATCCACTTCCTTGCGGATGGGCCAGAAATCGGTTGTTCGCGAGTCTGAGACGTACTGGTTGCCGACATATGCCAGTACCTGGTTGTTCAGATACCAGAAGTCGTCGCTGCCCAGCGACGAGCCGGAGTGCCCGTCCTTGAGAAAATCGAGGACGGTGTCCGAGCCCGCATCGAAAACGGCGGAGCTGAGAGGGATGTCGTATGCGATAGTCAGCGTCTCTTCGGTGTCGTACTGCCATGTGCTGGCCGACGTCGTCGTCACACCCGGGCCGAAAACCAGGTTCCACCGGTATGCCTGGCCGGATCCTGAGGTGAACAGGTAGCAGGCAAAGTCCGGCTGAGCGGGCGACAGTGTGATTTGGACATTAGTCGGAGTATTTGTCGGGTGGAATGGATCGCTGGCAGAATCGGAGATGCTGTTGGTCAGCCTGAGGGCGTCTTGGAGCCAGATGTTCTGGTCCTTTTGCCCGTCCGCGATTGTCACCGTCACCGAGTAGTGGATCGCCGTGGGATTGCCGCTGGCGTCGAAGACCCAGCCAGACGATTTGCCGGTCGTAATGGCTGTTCCGACGACGACTCCCGATCCGGCCGTGCTGGTGTTGCCACCGCTGAGTCCAATGCTCAAGTCGTTTTGGTAGCTCTGCGTAGTTGCAGACTCCGGCGCGATCGTCTGATATGTGAAGACGACCTTGCGGATATCCGTTATCGAGCCATACCCATTCGGCACTGTGTAGGTGAATCCGCCGGTCGCGTTGAAGGCCGTCAGCCCCGCCGGCGGGGTGATGGTGACGGTTTGAGGCCCGGTGAACGTGCCCGTGCTTGGGTCGTAGCCGTACAACTGGACGGTGATATTGCCAGTGATAGTTTGCAGATCGGTCGATGCGTTCGCACCGAGGGTGTCGACGATCGCCTGCCCGTTGAGGCTGCGCGAACCGTCACCGGCTGTCGCTGCCCAGGTGATCTGGTTGTTGCCGCCCACCACCGACGACGACCCAGCTTTGGCCAGAAAGGCCTTGTTCAGCGCAGTGTTCGTCTCTGCGGTGTCCGTCTTCATTGTGCCGGAGGCAACCTCCCGACCATGGGCGGTCGCGCTGTTATTGAGATTCAGTTTGTACATCAACCGTTCGATGTACGCGTTCGACGGCGTTGGTGTGATGCTCAAGGCATCGAGCGCGTCACTCAGCGGCATCGTGTATCGCAGTTCGATGTAGTCCCCGGCTTGCAGCGTGCCGACACTGCTGAAGTCGAATTGGGCATCGGCTCCGTTCCACGTCGGCGTGATGTCGGTCCACGGTCCCGTCGTCCCACCTGCCCGACGCACCCGGTACTGGTACGTCCCGGAACCTGCCGGCCAACTGGACGACGGGATCTGATAACCGCCCGCCGGGATGGCGTCGCCCGACAGGGTTTGCGCATCAGTCAGCGTGACCTGATCGATCGGCCCGCCCACCGCGGTGATGGCGACTGTGAAATCGAGCGACTCCGCCACCGGATCGAACTTGGAGGCCTGCTTGTTCACCTGGACTGACGCCGGCTGGTCGCTGGTGTCTTTGATTGTGATGATAATGCCATTGCCGAAGTCGATCTGCCCACCCGACCCGTCGCCCACGTATTCGGCTTGCAAATCCAGTGTGAACGACGCATTTTGATATCGGTCGATGAAGTTCGCCGAGATCGGCGCCCCCGTGTTGTCGAGATTGCCGAACCAGACCTCGACGCTCCCGTCGGTGTTGATGTTGTACCACCCGACCACGGCGTTGTTCGGCAGAGTCACATTGCCCTCTTGCACACCATTCAGGATCGTCAACGCTGATGGCAGCATGTAGGTGAGCTGACAGCCGCCGTCGTAGGCGAACTGATCACTGCCGTCTTCCGCGAAACTGATTGAGAATGTGTAGTTCTGCCCGGTGAACAAGCTGCCGTCGGTGATGACATTTCCATTCAAGTCCCTGATGACGACGCCAGTGACAAAGTTGCTCAGATCCGAGGCGGCAGAGGCCCCCAGCGATCCGCACGGCAGCGGCTCGTCGAGTGGCACGATCCCGGGCGATCCGGTGGGTTCTGGCATGTCGCCCGGTGGGTCGACTGGGTCGTCCGACGTCTCGGTGTCGGCTCCGAGTTGGAGGCCGATCATGCCAGTCTGTGACTCGGACGGCGTGGCCTGCGCTGTGCCGCCCATGGCGAACAGCGCTATGGCGATGGCCACCAGGCCAAGGACATTAGTCCACCTGGCCTTGCCCACAGTCAATCGCATGCGACCGGATACCCCTCCCCTGGGGATTGTTTCGCAGGCTGCACCAACACCGGGGCACGGCAAACAGCTAAACCAATCCCCTATGTCTTACTCCCGCAATGATTTGGTGGCACAAGAAATTCTTGTTGACACCACACCACTTACTTATGTTTTTCGCTTGTTTGCCACTCCAAGCGAACAATTTTTGCCCTTCTACTGGTTATCTCAGCCCATCGGCTTTGATTCCCAAAACGGGTGATAAAAACGATAGCGGTTGTAACTACTCCGTGTCAACTCAATAATGGAACATGTTTTGACTTTTAGGTTGCTCCGTGCTAGCCAGATCAGAAAATCCTTGTCAAGGCAATTTCAAGTCTAAACCAATACTTGATATTTTGGCGTTTGGTGGCATCGTATACTGATTTTTCACAATTATGCGGCCCACCAGATCGTCCACGTCCCACGGAAGCCACTCGATACGACCGTCCCGGCGGAACCACCCGGCCTGCTTGCGGGCGAAGCGCCGGGTGGCCTGGACGGTGGCGGCCCTGGCCTCGTCCTCGGACATCGCACCGTCCAGAAACCCCAGCACCTGGCGGTACCCGAGCGCCCGGCTGGCCGTCAGCCCCTGTCGCAGGCCCATGAGTTCCAGCGCCCGCACCTCGTCCACGAGCCCCGCCGCCCACATGTCGTCCACCCGCTGGGCGATCCGGGCGTCCATCACCTCGCGGCCGATCGACAGCCCGATTTGGACGACGCCGTCCAGCGCGTAGCGGGGTTCGGGCAGGTGCGAGACGAAGTGGCCGGTCAGCTCGATGGCCTCCAGCGCCCGGACGATGCGGCGCCCGTTGCCCGGCAGGATCCCCGCTGCCGCCGCCGGATCCCGTCGCGCCAACTCGGCGTGCAGGGCCGCTGGGCCGACGCGCTCCAGCTCGGCCTCCCACTTGGCCCGGACGCCCGGATCCGTCGGCGGGAAATCGAACTCGTCGAGAATCGCGTGCACATAGAGGGCCGACCCGCCCACCAAGATGGGGACGACCCCCCGGCTCCGGCAATCCGCGATGGCAGAACGGGCCCAGCCTTGGAATTGGGCGACGGACGCGGTTTCCGTGACGTCCAGCACGTCGATCAAGTGGTGCGGCACCCCGCCCCGCTCGGCCATGGTGGGCTTGGCCGTCCCGATGTCCATGCCCCGGTAGACCAGCATCGAGTCCCCGTTGACGATCTCAGCGGGGCGTCCCTGGGCAATCAGTGCTTGGGCGACGGCCACTGCCAGCGATGTTTTGCCTGATGCGGTGGGGCCGATGATTGCCAGAAGGGGGATGACGTCCGGACCAGCGCTGTTGCACCGCGGGGGGCGTTCCGGGGTGCGATCGCAAGCGATCATAACGCACCCCTACACTCTGGGCCCCCAGCATATCGGCGCTCCTTGTGCGTCATGCCTGGCATGACGCCAGGACCGCAACGATAAGCAGCCCAAGCCCCCGCTTGCGCAACACCGCTGGTCCGGTCGTCATCCATTGTCGGTGCGGGTGGAACGCCGGTTTGGGCTGGCGACACCGCAGCCACCTGCCCAAGCTTGGTGGCCACAAGGTTGTGCGGCGAGTATGGCGTCTGGGAGCCCCCGGGCCGGCCGGAACCCACACCCCAATACGGGGTGTCTTGAGCATTCATCGTCCCCGCTCCCAAGCATCTCCCCCGGCGGTGGGCGTCACAACTGCCGGTCCGTCCGCCACCAAGTGATGTGGGGCGGCATAGGTGACGGTGCTGGTGACCAGGTCGCCGGGCCGGGCCGTCACCCCGTCTGGCAAGCCGACATGCACCAGACGATTGTCGCGAGCCCGTCCGGAGACGCGGTGGGTGGCGACGTCCTTGCGTCCCTCACCGTCGGCGACAAGCACCTCGACCTGGGTGCCGACAAGGGCTTTGTTCTGTTGCCAGGCGATGTCCTCAACCAGGGCGACGAGCCGCTCGTAGCGGTGTTGGACGACGTCGCGGGGCACCTGGTCCGGCATCGTGGCGGCGGGTGTGCCGGGTCGGGGCGAGAACAGGAAGGTGAAGGCACTGGCGAATTGGGCTTGGCGCACCACGTCCATCGTCGCCTCGAAATCGTCGTCCGTCTCGCCGGGGAAGCCAACGATGACATCGGTGGTGACGGCGACCTGCGGCAGTGCGTCCCGGACGCGGGCCAGGATATCGAGGATTTTGCCCGCCCGGTATGATCGCCGCATACGGCGTAACACGTCGTCAGACCCCGATTGCAGTGGCATGTGCAGGCTGGGCATGACGTTATGGGTGGACTCCATGGCGTCGATCACCTGGTCGGTGAAGTACGCCGGATGGGGGGACGTGAACCGCACCCGTCGCAAATCCGAAATGTCGCCGCAGGCCCGCAGCAGGTCGGCGAAGGCAGCGGGCTCGCCAAAGGCCACGCCATAGGTGTTGACGTTTTGGCCCAACAGCGTCACCTCCTGGACGCCCATCGCGACTAGGGCGCCTATCTCGGCCAGGATGTCGCCGGGGCGGCGGTCGGTCTCCTTGCCGCGCAGGGACGGGACGATGCAGTAGCTGCAAGTGTTGTTGCAGCCCACACTAATGGACACCCAGGCGGCATAGGCCTGGTCGCGCCGGGTGGGCAGCGTCGACGGGAAGACCTCCAGCGACTCCTTGATCTCCACCTGGCTCTGGCTGGCCAGTCGTGCCCGGTCGAGCAGTGCAGGCAGGGCGCCCATGTTGTTCGTCCCGAAAACGACGTCCACCCAGGGCGCGCGAGCCACCATCTGTTCGCGGTCCTTCTGGGCCATGCACCCGCCCACGGCGATCTGCATGCCCGGGCGGCGTTGCTTGACAGACGCGATGTGCCCCAGGTTGCCGTAAAGTCGGTCGGCCGCGTTCTCGCGCACCGCGCAGGTGTTGAAGACGACGACGTCGGCCAGCGCGATCTCCCCTGGCTCCGGCGTCTCGGTGCTGGGCACATAGCCGGCCGCCTCCAAGACCCCGGCGATCCGCTCGGAGTCGTGGACGTTCATCTGGCAGCCGTAAGTGACCACCTGGTAGGTGCGAGGAGATTCAGTCATGATGCATCAAACCTACCCGACGTTGAAGCGCGATGCACTGAGCATGTGGTCGCCAAACATGCGCAAACCCCACGATGAGCTTGCGATGGACGAAACCAGGGCGTCATGACGGTTGCCCGTAACACAACTAGCCACAAACCGCACGGTTGTCAGGGCCGCTGAACGATATGCATTGTCTAGTGTCGTATTCTGGCGTCCCAAAGCCCACACAACCCAACGCATTTCGTCGTGCACCCCGAAAATCAATGCGATATGCGATGGGTTGCGTCTTTCGTCGCCTGACGGGAGTAGTCGCCATACCCATCCCCATCAGTCATACACCCAACTGTCAGAACCTGGACTGCAAACCGCAACGCCAGCCCATCACCCAAACGCTTGAGTCCAGGAAACCACGCAAAATCACGAGGCCGGTTCGACATTCCCTGGGCTCCTACGACGATGGACAATGTTTGACGACGGTTGAGTCCATGTTATGTCCGATTGAACTCCGGCCATCGCACAACACCCCCGATGGGCTTTGCGATGGACGAAAACCGGGACAACATCCCGGTGCCCCGCAACACAACTAGCCACATACCGCACGGTTGACAGGTCTGCAGAACGATATGCGTTGGCTAGTGTCGCATTCTGGCGTCCCAAAGCCCACACGACCCATCGCACATCGTTGCGGCGGTGCGAAAGTCAATGCGATATGCGATGGGTTGCGTTAAGGGACGGCTCTGGCATGTGCTAAATCACAGAGCATCACATAGCATGAGACCGTCTAGTCAACGGAGCCAGCCTGGACGATCCACTGGGTATGTAGATCGGGGGCGACGTCCGCCAAGTGGTCGAAGTCGTGATCATAATGCACCACGATCACAGTTTGATCACCAGCGGAATACCGCATCGCAGTCGCCGCGATCTGCAGATCGCTGATACCCACCGAGCGTCCCTTAGCAGCCGCGAATAATCTGGCCTGCAAGTCCAGAGCCAGACGCGCCACATCGGCATCCGGAGCAAGAAACACCTTGCCCTGTTGATTTGCGTTCAAGATGACCCGATGGCTGGTCACATCACGAGCCGAGTAACCCTCCTCTAGCACCTGAGGCAGACAACTAGCCAGTTCACCCCACTCCAACAAATTGGTGACGGCAGTGGCCACAACCGCAGAGCGATGCACTCTCTGGGTCACCGAATTGTCCAATAGGTACAACCGCCTCATCTTTGGGCCTGACGAACGACGATCGGGTCGTCCAAGTCACTAGCGATACCGGCCTTCAATTGCTCAAGATAGTCAAGCGCATGTGCCCGCCGCACGGTCTGTCGCAGCGCCTCGATCACAGTGCCACGCTTCGTGTGTTGCCCGGTAGCAGCCATGGCATCGGCCAACAATGCGTCATCCATCTCAATCAACGTCTTCACGTCACATCTCCACATATATCCAATTGATACGATCAGTATATATCATTGCATTAGTCCGTAGCCGGATCGCAATCTTGCCAACAGCATGGTTTAGTTGACGATCAGCTGCGGCAAGCTGAAGACGACCTTGCATCAGATCTCGACACGTCCAGGAGTATATGGCCCATGCTAGGGCGTCAGCCCCAATGTTGCGGTGACCACAACATCACACTTAGCACCCGAATTCGGCAGTCTCGTCAACGAATGGAAAAATGTGGACGTTTTAGGTGGTCGAATGCTGCAACAAGTCCCCATTTGATAGTTGGACGCCGGTAAAGTGCCGACAAGTGGGTAGTTGTGGACGTGTGTCACACTTATCGCCTTGGATCGGCTTGTCTCTTCAACAAGTGTTGGGGGTGCGGACGGTTGTGGTACTCATGACGTTGATCTCATCTGTAGAAAACGCTAATTACACTATGTGTAAAAGTGAAATTTAGATTATGCTTAATGCATGACTGAATACCTTCCCAGGCTCGCGGAGACCCCGCTTCAGCAGTTGTTCGATGACCTCCCCGCTGTTGCTGTCGTCGGCCCACGCGGCTGCGGCAAGACAACCACAGCCAGTCGCTTGGTGCCAAACATCGTCCATCTGGATGTGCCCGCCGTCACCCAGGCGTTCCGCAACGATCCCGATGCGGCGCTGCGCGCGGTCGGGGAACCAGTGTTGCTAGACGAGTGGCAAATGGCGCCAGAGGTGTTGGGCGCTGTCAAACGGGCCGTGGACAGCGGATCTGGTGCTGGGCGATTCCTACTGACAGGCAGTATGACGGGTCAGCTCGACGTGGACCAGTGGCCCGGCACCGGGCGTGTGACGGAGCTTCGGATGCGCCCCATGACGGTCGCCGAACTAAGTGGCACCGTCAGCAAACATGGCATCATTGATCGGTTGCTCACCGGCGATGCTCGTTCGCTGCAGCCAGCAGATCCGCCAATGTCCGCGCTGGACATCGAAGATTACCTGCGTCTTGCCCTGCGCGGCGGCTTTCCGGATGCAGCCGCGATCCCTGAACGCAGTAGACGAGCCTGGCTTGAGGGTTACCGTAACTACATCGTCGCCCGCGACTCACAACTCGCCCGTGAAGGCACCGACCCGACACTGTTCGGACGGTTCCTTGACACGATGGCACTGAATACCGCGACTGTGACTTCCGACCAGACACTTCTCGATCAGGCTGGCGTCACCCGGCCCACACTTTTGCAGTACTTGCACCTACTGGACCGTCTTTACTTGACGACGACCCTCCCGGCCTGGTCGACGCGCTTGGCACCACGCCTCGTCAAAGCCCCAAAACGACTACTTGCCGACGCCGGACTGGCTGCCGCTATCAACGGAGTGGCCGTAGAGGATGTGATGTTCGATGACCAACTCAAAGGACGCCTCGTCGAAACCTTCGTGATAGCGCAACTGTTCGCCGAGGTGCCATTCGCTGCGGCATCGCCGAAAATGTTCCACCTTCGCGACTCCGGTGGTCGCCACGAAATCGACATTTTGCTGGAATACCCGCGCCAGCGGATCGTCGCGATCGAAGTGAAGGCATCCGGGACAATCTCGGGCACCGATACCCGTCACCTTACCTGGCTGCGTGACACCATCGGAGACGCTTTCGTTTGCGGTGTCGTACTCTATACCGGACCATTCACCCAATCACTCAGCGACAGGATTATCGCCGCTCCGATCAGCACCTGTTGGGCCAAAGAATCAATAGACATAATGCCTGACGACCGAAACTGAGATTGTGATCGTCGCGACCAGTCATCAGAGGTGGCCTGGCCACTGGTATCGTAATTGCTGCGCAAGGAGGCATAACGATGAATACCGGTCCGAAGATTGTCAGTGTGTTTCTGGCTTCGTCAGAAGAACTGTTCGATGACCGGAGGGCTGTCGGTGACTTCTTCCAGGCTTTGAACAACATCTATATCCATCGGGGCGTGTATCTCAAGTTGGTCACCTGGGAATGGAGTTCCGCTGCTATCGCTGATACCCGCAAGCAAGAGGAATACAACCAGACAATTCGCGAGTCCGAGTTGTGCTTCTTCCTCTTCTTCACCAAAGCTGGCCAATACACGATTGAGGAGTTCGACACCGCATTGGCGGCGTTCAAACTCACCGGCAAACCGAAGATCGTCACCTACTTCCACGACTTGGGCGACGGCGAGACGGCGGAGTCCGAGTTGGAAGCATTCTTGCACCGCCTTGACGTCGAGATGGGTCACTTCTGGAGCCGATACGCCAACATCGACACCTTGAAGCTGGGCATCATCATGCAACTGAAAGTCAACGGCGCCGACATGCCCATCGAGATTGATGACGACCACGCGGTGGTGGCTGGCAAATCTCTGGTCGACCTGACGCAGATACCGTCGTATCAGGGTTACGAGGCGATCCACGCTCTGGAACGTCAACTCGCTGACATCCAAGTAGCCTACGACGAGCTACAGGTCCTGTTTGCCGCCAACCCGAGTGACACTGACCTGTTCGTCCGGTACAGCACTGTGGCGTCACAACGCGAAGAGGTGCTGGACTCCTTGGCTAAGGCCAGGCTGGAGTTTTTGGATTGGACCAGGCAGCTAGCTCAGCGGGCGTCATCGGGCGAGAGGTTGTTGCCCCGGCAGGTGCAAGCCTATCGGTTGTTCGAAGCCGGTCAGATCGATGCCGCCCTTGAGATTTTGAATCTTGACGCCTTACGTGAAGAAGCGGATCGCGAACAGGCCCGCCAAGACCAAGCTGTGGCCAGCGCGCTGGCCGAACGTCAGGCCGTCATGCAAGCCCATGTGACGGCCGCCATCGACCATTATCGTCTGGCGAAGGCTAAGCCTGTGACACCGGACTTAGTCGCCGAAATGGAGCAGGCTTTGCGGGACGCCTACAAGAGGGAGGACGCCAATAATCTGCCACCAAACGCAGCGTTCCTTCTGGCCAATTTTCTCAGGGACCACAATCAGAGGGCGGAAGCTGTCGTCATCTATGCGAAACTGCAACAGGCAACCCAATCCAGCACAGACGACAATCTACGGGCGACAGTTTTGAACAATCTCGGACTCCTGCACAGCGACTTGCACCGGTTCGACCAGGCCGAAACCGCCTACCAAGAAGCCCTAGACACCTACCGACAACTGGCCAGCCAAGACCCCGCCGCCTACACACCCGACGTCGCGATGACACTGAACAACCTCGCCAACCTCCACAGCGACTTGCACAGGTTCGACCAGGCAGAATCCGCCTACCAAGAAGCCCTAGACACCTACCGACAACTGGCCAGCCAAGACCCCGCCGCCTACAC
>Ga0123357_10009514_pt1 | contig 12275 bp, 8 predicted proteins | sample TergutEmb28metaG_FD_89873 | JGI IMG/M metagenome (GOLD analysis project Ga0123357, IMG submission 89873) | Embiratermes neotenicus P4 segment gut microbial communities from Petit-Saut dam, French Guiana - Emb289 P4 | ecosystem: Host-associated > Arthropoda: Insects > Digestive system > Gut ...
GCCGGGTATCGCCCGCTTTGGCTGTTGGCGCTGTTGGTGTGGTTGCCGGTCCTGTTCGCTGTTGTCCGGTCTCGAGACGATGTGAAAAGGTTGCAAATAGTGTATTCCGCCGGGTTGTCGGTGTGGCTGTGGTTCTTCGCGTTCTTTGAAAATGACGCACAGCTGGGGTTCCAGGATGCAGATTCTGCTGCTCTGTTGCGTTGGGGCGTGGGTGGCGCGTTATGCCTCTTGGCGGCATGGGTGGTCGCATGGGATGAATTGGTGTCCAGAGGGTTGATTGACAAAACAATGGCGTATGCCATTGTCGCCATGCTAATACTCGGGCAGTGTCTCAGTTTCTCGATGGTAAACACGTCCAGGAGCACAGCACCTTCCTGGTCTTCAGTTGTCGCGGCGAGTAGGGCCTCTTGTGAGGGTGGTGCAAATGCAAAACTTCCAATAGCGCCGGTCCCATGGGTGATACTTGTACCGTGCTCAAGGCTTGGCGGGTAACCGCCAGTCTCACCCCCGGTCGCAAGGTATGTATTACCTGAGTCTTGCTTGGGATGGGGGTCGCCGATGCGCCCGCCCGGCCAGGTTGGTCGAGTAGACTAGTAACGATAAGTGAGGTGGTCGCAGGTCGATCATCGACCCGCCAACTGGTGCGACCGAGGAGATTTGTGTAATGAAGGATGCTGCTGGGCGGCGTGACGCCTATCGGAAAGTTGTCGGCGTCACGCGTCTAATGATTACTTCACCACTACGCAGTGTCTCAAGCCACTTGACCGCCGCCAGGGCACCGGAAACTAATCCGAATGTGGAGATTGATGTCGTCGTGCCGTGCGGGCATGCGTCTATCGAACATCTGGTCGAGACTGTGGAGAGCGTTCTCGCCCAGACCTCGGCCGTGCATCGTCTCAACTTCCTTGCCGGTGCTGCGGACCCTGCTGTTATGAGCGTCTGTCGTGGGTACGTTCATAGTCGTGGAAATGTGGCGTGCATCGCCGGGAACACCTCAAGTGCGCTTGAAGAATTGGTCAACGATGACGTCGCCGACTGGAGCCTTCTCATCTACCCTGGGGCGCGTATCCAGCCTGATGCGTTGGCCACATTCAAGGCGTTGGTCGCCGATGAGAAATGCGACTTCGTCTACTCCGACAATACTGTCGTCTTGTCGAGCAACCTTTGGCCGGTTGATACCATGTACAAACCCGATTACTCCCCGGATCTTCTTCGTTCATATAACTATGTCGGCGACTGTTTTCTCGTAAGAACGTCCTTTCTGGAAAGCCTCGCCGACGAGCTGGACGTGTGGAATTCACATGACACGGTACTGAGACTGACTGAGAGTGGTAGCAATATCATTCATGTGCAGACGGCCCTGTACTCGACGCCAAATGGCTACAACGCGAAGGGTTTGACATCAGAGTCAGCGATAGCTGGTCATCTTCGCCGCGTCGGATTAACGGCCGACATCGAACCTGGAAAAGTCGACGGCACATTTCGGATGAGGTATGCCATCGAAGAGTCCCCCTTAGTTTCAATCATCATTCCGAACAAGGACCATGTAGATGACTTGAGGCGTTGCATCGACTCGATCAGGTCACGTAGTGCGTACCGGAATTTCGAAATCATCGTGGTTGAAAATAACAGCACCGCCTCGGGGACCTTCGCGTATTATGACGAACTGGAGTCATCCTTCATCCGCGTTGTGAAATATGTAGGAGAGTTCAACTATTCGGCGGTGAATAACTTCGGCGTACTGTCGGCGTCTGGCGACTATCTGTTATTCCTCAACAACGACACTGAGGTTGTCACTGAGCGGTGGCTGGATGAGCTTCTGATGTACGCCCAACGTGCGGATGTCGGCGCTGTAGGTGGGAAGCTGTATTTTGAAGACGGTCGGATTCAACACGCCGGTCTGGTATTGGGTGTTGGTGGTGTCGCGGCGAACGCGGGGAGGCTTGCTGATAATGATGATGACGGCTATATGGCTCGGTATAGCGTCGCCCAAGATATTTCTGGCGTCACAGGCGCGTGTTTGATGACCCGAGCCGGGGTGTTCCATGAGGTCGGCGGCTTCAACGAGGACTTCCCAGTTGACTTCAACGATGTGGACTACTGCCTGTCTGTGAGGAAGGCTGGATATCGTATCGTCTATAACCCATATTGCCAGCTTAACCATTATGAGTCGGCAACGAGGTCGGCGGAGACTGCCAGCCCAGGTTTTGGGGAAACTGTTCTGCGGTTCCAGGATCGTTGGGCCCATGAGTTGAGTTCGGGCGATCCGTACTATAACGTCAACCTCGATCAAGACAGCCCGAATTACGAACTGAACGAAAGCCTGAGCTACTTGACATTTGGCAGGCGCCCATCAGCTGGTATTGATGAGTCTGGGCTGTCGATCGCGCAAAGGTTGGATGAGTACTTTGGGTCCGACAACGTCGAGAGATCAATGGAAGTTGTGAACTATCGACGGCGAATCAGGCGAGATGCGGAATGGGACGGCGGCCTGAGCGTTGTCATATTAAACCTGAACAAGCCTGACCTGATCAACCCGCTATTGGACAGTCTCGTGGAGGCGAAGCGGCAACTGGCCATGACTGGGTTGGATATCGAGATCATCGTTGGGGACACGGGCAGTACCGATCGAAGCGTCCTGGACCACTACGAGGAATTGCATGGTGACGTGGAGGTGGTGCGTGATATGAAGTACCAGTTTTCGCGTTGCAACAACGAGGTGTTCGATGGGCATGTTTCGAAGTCTGTCACTCTTTTTCTCAATAACGACGTGATCTTTGACGACCCGGTGCGCTCGCTCGGCTCTATTTATCGTGAACTCATCAGCGACGAAAGGCGAGGCGTGGCCGGGTCGTATTTGTACTTTCCGGATATGTCTGTTCAGCACAAGGGGATTAACTTCTTCTGGTCCGGGGAAGCCGAATCGCTTCCATATCACCCCGGTCATGGCGAGTCGTCCGACGTATCACAAGCGGAGATTGTTGAGACGGCCCCGGCAGTCACCGGTGCCTTCCTGATGATAAAGTCGGCGCTGTTCGCGGAGATCGACGGGTTTGATGACGGCTACGAGGAGGAGTGCCAAGATGTCGCCCTATGTCTGTCGGCACGTCGGCTGGGTTTCGAGATAGTGGTGGCCCGAGCTGGCATCGTGTTCCATTTGGAAAACGCGACCAGGCCCACTGGTTCGGAGAACTGGGCCGACAGACGTCGGTTGATGAGAAAGTGGAAGCTGTACATTTCGGAGGTCTTGCATGGCTAAGGTCCTATTCCTGGTTCATAGACTTAGCCTTGGTTTTGGCGTGTCTGTGGTGGTCGAGGAACTGAGCAAGCGTCTCGTGATGCTCGGGCACCGGGTGGTGATCGGCACCTTGCAGGCCGATCACAAGATCACGGGAGTTCCTATCGTCATCGTGGACGTGAACGCCGTGACGATTCGTAATGTTGCCCGCAGGTTCGGGGTTGACATCGTGGTCGCCCATACATGGCCGTTCTTCGACCTTCTTCCGTCGCTGCGACCGCTGTTCTCGTGCTGGGCGTGGGAGCACGGTGACCCGCCCCCGGCGTTCTTTGGGCGCGACAGATGGCAGCGAGCTACGGCCATATTGGACAAGCAACAGAATGTTTACCCGAATATCGACGGGGTCATCGCAATTTCGGAATTCATTCGTCATGATATCGGCTTCCCCGATGCCAGGGTCATCTACAACGGTTGCGATCACGTGCCGGATGGCGGTGAGAAGACGTGGGACGGTGGTGAGATCGAGACGCAAAGGCCATTGAAGATCGGTACGTTGATGCGTTTAGGTCGAGGTGAGAGCAAGTACAAAGGCAATGCACTCTTCCTGGATGTCGCAGAACAGCTACGAGAGGCCGGGATTGCGGCTGAGTGCAGTGTCATGGGCAGGGGTTCAACGGCCGACGCTGACGAGTTCGTCAGCGGTGGTTTATCTGTCTTTCGGAATGCGTCCGATGAAGAGCGGGCTGAATACCTCCGAGGTCTCGATGTGTTCATATCGCCGAGCCAATGGGAGGGCTTCAATTTGCCGCTCGTCGAGGCTATGAGGCGAGGTACCTTGGCGATGGCTTTCGACACTGGTTCTCACCCAGAGGTATGTCCATTCGTGTACTCGAATGTCGTCGAGATGGTCGCGACTTTGAAGGAGTACTCGTCGAATCGGGCGTTGCTGTATGAACATGCCGCGGTGTGCCATGAGTTCGTGAATGGCGCGTTCTGTTGGGATCGCGCGGCCGAGTCATTCTCGGAGATCATCGACAAGCGTAATCAACCTCGCATAGTTCGGGAAGTGCGTTGGCTCAAGGCGGGTGGCACCCGTCGCCTCAGACGTTATGCATCGAGGCTACGCAGTATGGCACAGTCAGCCGCAAAGCTCATTTGATCCCGTACCAACCAATACCTTCATCGCGCCACCCGAGGTTCTTGATCAGACCGCCCTGTTCGGATGCCGATGAGGTGTAGTTGTGGGATCCGACGGAAGCGCTTGGGTTCCATGCCCGGTACACGGGAACCTGTAGGGCTGGGACGGTTTCGGAGTACCAGCCGATACCTTCGTAGCGCCAGATGCCACCGCTGGCCAGGCTGTCGCGTTCTACTGTTGACATGGTGTAGAAGTGGTCGCCAGTGACGGTGTTGAAGAAGCGGAACACTGGGGCGCTCGAGGTTGATGGTGCAGTCCAGCCGATTCCTTCGTAGTTCCAGATGCCAGACTTGATGAGCCCGTCTCGCTCGTACGCCGAAGCCGTGTAGAAGTGTTCCCCGGTTACCGTGTTGAAGAGCCGGTACATTGGTATCTTCTGCACCGTTGAAACGGATGCTGACGTATTGGTCGCGCTTACATAACCTGAAAGTGATCCTGCTACCGTCACAGTTATTGCCTGTCCGTCATCAGCCGCCGTCAGTACATATGTTGCGTGGCTGGCTCCGCTGATCGCGGTGCCATTGCGGTACCACTGATATTTGAGTGTTACTCCAGATGGACCCCATTTTCCTGGGTTCGCCGTCAGGGTGTAGCCGACGGCGACAGTTCCCGAAATAGTCGGCGTGCCGACAGTCAGAAGCCCCAGCACTTTGCCGGAGGTTGCCTGCGCGATCAATGTCGTGTAGCCCGCTTTCGTTCCTGTCACTTTGACGGTGATCGTCTTACCGATATCGGAAGCGACAGGCGTGTAGCTGGCACCGGTAGCTCCTGAGATGACGGTTGTCCCAGACAGCCACTGGTAGGTCAACGCAGTGCCTGTTGGCGACCAGGAGGTGGTGGCTGTGATCTTCGTCCCGACTTGAGCCACGGCAGAAAGTCCAACACTCGCCGTCATTTTGCCGGGCTGAACAGTTCCAATCGCCCTCTGAACAACGGTGGTGTAATACCCCGTCTTTTTGCCGGTGACGGTAACAGTCAAAGTCTTTCCAACGTCAGCAGCCGCTGGGGTGTATGTGGGGCCCGTTGCTCCTGAAATGACGGCGCCATTGGACAGCCACTGATACGTGAATGAGGTGCCGGACGGTACCCAAGACGCAGTATTGGCAGTTATGGAAACTCCGACCTGTGCCGATGTCGGTGTAGTCAGGTTGGCTGTCATCGGTGCCGGATTGACTGTCACAGAAGGCGATGTTAATGATGCCGGCGCGAACACCACGCCTGACGCCGAGTCGGTGTAATTTCCAGTGACCTTGACGGTGAGCGCTGTGTTCACATCAGCGGCAACGGTTGTATAGGTGCTACCTGTCGCACCACTGATTGCGGTTCCACCCCGGTACCATTGGTAAGTCAATTTCGTGGCCGAGGGTGACAGCCCCGACGTTGCGGCGGTCAATGTCTGACCGAACTGGGCTGTTCCCGAAATGGTGGCGGAGCCAATCATAACGGCAGTGGCGTTGTACACCCGAACGTCATACGTATATGTGCTGTCTGTTAGGCCACTGATGCCCGAGATGGTCACCTTGTAGTCATTGACGGTTCCCAGGGCTGGCTGTGGAATGGTCGGCATCTGCCAGATGAGAGCCCGGCTACCGCCATAACCAGATGTGGTGGTGACTGCGCCATGGCTGACAGACGCACCGTTGAGCGTCACGGTGACAGTCGCTGATGCGAATGAGGCGCTTGTCGACTGCACCGACCAGGCGGTGAGTGGTGTCGAGGTGTAATAGGCACCGGGTTTGTCAAAGGTTATCTCGTACGGGAAGTACCCGGCCGACGGCCAAGCAATGATCGCCGGGTTTGGGTTTGACGAGCTTGTTGCTGCGCCACCCCATTGCAGCGCTCCGCCCGAGCCAGCCGTGCCTGAACCGAAGGTTGACAAGAGTGGATCCAAGATCCACTGACGATGCCCAACCATAGGCGAGTTACTTGAATCTGAGTCATTGATCCATCCGGACACCGCGGTGGGGCCATTCGGATACCCAAGGGCCAGATTGGACTGCCCTGACGATGTCGCCCCGGCCGTCGTATAGCATTTCCATGTTGTGGGCGGTGTGTGGCTAAGTGAATTGTTGGCGGCCTGCATGAGTGCGGCTTGCTGGGCCTGCGCGGAAAGTGCTGAGTTTTCCGAAACTGCGCCGAGCCCGGCCATCTTTCTGAAATAGTTGATGGCAGCAAATGTAGCTGTTTGATGAGCAGCGGAGGGCTGCCCTGCAACGCAGGATGAAGTGTTGCCGGTCCACCCGGTCGCGACAGTTCGAGTCGCGGCGTATGACAGGTAAGCGGAGGTTGCCGCGGACATGGATGCGGCCGTGGTCGAAGGCGTGACGGTGGTCAAAGCCTGGGCGGTCGGCACTTCCGCAAACACACCCAGGCCCAACACAATGAGTGATGTGGCTGCCAATAACGAGACTGCGCGACGCTGCATTCTTGTTCTCCCTAGATCAGTGACGTCCATCGGGCGCCATTCATATGGTACCACCGGCAGCGCTGGCCGACTCACGGCGGATTCACCGGTCAGCCGTTCATGTGTACCACGCGATTCCTTCGTCAGACCACCCTTGAGCCACCAGCGTATCTCGTTGAGAAGTCTTTGGTGTCCAATAGTGGGAGCCGGTCGACGGATTGAAGAGGCGGTATGTCGGAGTCCCGGAGGAATCCGAATCCACCGACCAAGCGGTACCCTCGGATTGCCAACCTTGAGTCAGTAGAAACGCCGATTCAGACTGGCTTTGCGTCCAGAAGTGCTCGCCCGTCGTGGTGTTGAACAGTCTGGCGACAGGCGTTCCGGTGCCGGAAGCAACGGCAGTGAACGCTATGCCCTGGTAGACATACCCGCGGTTCGCGATGGACAAGACCTCTGGCGCGCTTGCCGTCAAGAATTGCTGAGATGCGCTGGACATCTGGTAAACAGGTGGGTTTGTCACGTTGGTCGAGTCGGTTCCGAATGCCACACCTTGGTACGCCCAGGCTGTATTCGCGATGGGCGCCGCCTCACTGACGTTGGCGGTGAATAGGTATTGATTGGCTTTTGCGTTGAACAAGCGATAAACGGCAGGGGTGGCGCCGTCTACATACCACCCGACTCCTTCATTGACCCATCCGCTCGAAACGAGGGCGTCTCTCTCATGGGTATTGGTCGTCCAGAAATGACCCGACGGCCCAAGCAGCCGGTACACAGGGGTCGCTGAGGTGTCGGCCGAGGCTGTGAACCCGACGCCCTCATTCGTCCAACCAGCTGCAATCAGGGAGTCCCTTTCGGCGAGGCTCGTCGTCCAGAAATGCTCGGGGCCGAAGAGTCTGTAGACGTTCACCTGTCCATTTGCCGGCAATGGTGCCGCCGCGATGCTGCTTGGCACGTTGAACGCGGCAGATGACTTGGCGAACCCGGATTGCGTTACCGTGGTCGCGTCGGACGTTCCGGTCTGGGCTGGTGTGGATTGGTTACTTGCGTTCGTGTACTGGAACACCTGGTATGAAGCGTTGTTGGTCGTTGACGGCGGGTATGCGTAGAACGCGGTGCCTTCAAGTGTCGCTCCAGCAGCCACCAGGTTCGTTTTCTGTTTGTCGTCGATGGTGTAAACATACTGCCCGGCGTTGTTGAGTCGATAGACGGGCTGGGTGCCCGTGACCTGCGACGTGAATGCATAAAAAGCTTGGCCGATGTAGATCCAGCCAAGAGTGTTGACAGCGTTGGTCAATTCGTCCAGCGACGATGTCAGCAGTTGGGCGCCTGTCGTTGGGTTCTGCATGCGCCAAACACAGCCGACGCCAGGCACTTGTGAGTCACAACCTTTCGGCAGCGGCACGGACGCTGTCGGCGTCTGCGTGCTGCCGAACCAGTCGGTGAAGAAGCTGTAGAAGTTGGAATTGCCGTAGGCGCCGCAGGCCACCGCGGTGCCCGGCGGGGCTGCCAGCACCGCCGCGTTCGGTTGGTACGGGGTGTACCGGTATAAGGCGGATGTCGCGTAATTCGAAATGTACACATTCGATCCGCCGCAGCTCGCCGTCGGGTTGTATTGCACATACACGGTCGTATACGCCGGGTAATTCGACCAGCCACCGTTCAACACCGTCTTGAACAGGTTCGCCGCGTTGCTCAACTGATTCTTGAAACCGTAATACGTCGTGTTGCATGCGGCAGTGTCCGGGCAGCCGAAACCCGCCGCAATCTGGTATTGATTCGAATTAGGCGAGGTGTCGGTAATCAGCCCCTCTTCCTTTTCCAACAACACAATCAACACCTGCGGGTTGATCTGGTACTGCTGCGAAACGTCATAGATTATCTGTGCCGCCGACTGGCCGTCGAATGTCGAATTCCGCAGACACAAAAACGTACCACTTGTCGTCCCCGGCACCCCGCCGGTTATCTGGTATGTCACGGCAGAATTTGTACTCAGGTAGGCCGAAGACGCCGACGTCGCCACCACGGGAATACCGCTGCCGTTGCCGCTGGAAACTAGTTTGGTGCAAGCATTCTTGCTATCCAGGAAAGCCTGTATCTGTGCCACCGACATCGTGTTCGCCGCGCCCATCACCGCGTCCGACATGATGTTGCCCGCCTGAAACCCGGTCAACGTCGCATTTGCCGGTGCCAGTGCGGCCGTCGTTCCCAGTATCACACCGGCGGTTGCCACCGCGAGCGCCGTCAGGGTGGCGAAGGGGCGGGAGATCCTGCGACTGCGCTTCGCTTCGCGCAGGATGACGGAAGAGTGGGTGGTGCGTGCAGGACAAGCGAGGGGTGTGCGCGCAGGATGACGCGTCAAAGGGTTGCGCCCGTGCGGGGAAGTGTCGCGATGCACAAACCAAGGATAGTCGACCAGGCAACCCAGGTCGCCAGCCTAAGGTTCGTGTCGCAGTTGAGACTGCTCGAAGAACCGCGAGAACGCGGAAGACCGAAAACAGGTCTCGTCACGGCACAGTCGTTGTGCCCTGAGGCGTTCTACTGCACAGTGCCGGTGATCGTGCCTGTCAGGCTGCGAGTAGCTGGCCTGCGCGCTGGTGCGACACGCCCATCACATTGCCGATGTCGCGCATTGACAGACCGGCGTCGGCAAGCACTCGGGCGGCTTTACGCGAATGCTTGGCCGCCTCAGACCGGGCTCGCTCGGCTTCAACCCACAGGCGCTGTGCCGCATCCTGTTCCTGCTTGAACGCGACAGGTATCTCAGGTATCACATTCACCTCGAAGGCGTCCTCGGGCAGACCTGACAGGTATGCCAGCGGCTCGCGCATGTCGGCCTCCGCTTGGTCGAGTCGGGCCACCTCCGGCACAGCCCCAAACTCCACACCGACCAACGTCCAGCCGCGCTTGTTCTTCGTCGCGCGCACATGCAAAGTTTTCATGACCGCCACCATCCTTTCCTTAGAACTGAAGCGTACTGATCCCAGAACGCCCGGGCAAGGCGTGGCTAGGCAGTGGGCAGCGCCATCATGGGTGCAGTTATCCACAGCGGACAAAGATTTGCCGAGTTGAGGTCTTGGATCGCGATAATGCAGATGGAATGCCTGTAGATGAACACCTACCGAAAGGAGCCAAATTACGGCTGTCATCGTCCCTTGCTTGCTATCATGCAGAAGGAACTTTACTTATGACTAAAGTTGAGCGTAGACTCATAGCTGACGGTAAGACATACGAAGTTGCCTGCGCTGTCCGGGCCGACGGTACGACGTCGCCGGTTGCGCGCTTCCTCGATGAGTTGAAAGGCAAGAGATGGGTGTCACAACTGGACGCGGACGAGCAGATCCGCGCCTATGCCTGGGTACTGGCCGCTATTGAGTATTTCGCTGATTCCGGCGACTTTCCTCATGTGGGTGATTGGAATCAACTGATGAACGGTATATGGGAGATCAAGCACTGGAACCTGCGGATTTCCTTCTTCGACACTGATGGGTTGGGCAATTTCGATCCAAAAGTCACGCAGAGGGTCTACGTTGCAGGCGGAGGTTACTGCCCACTTCCGGAGTTTGATGAGTTCATTCGTCTTGGAACGGTTTTCGAAAAGAGGACAGCGAAGACGCCGTCCGCCGAACTGGCGCTTGCGGCGCAGATCAGAAACGAGGATTTGGCACATGACAAAGGTTGATCAACGAGGCGGTTCTATGATCGCCGAGATGGAAGCGGACCCGTCCGCGGCGCTGGAATTGGCTGCTGCTCGAAGCGCAGTCGAGGGGTCCGCGCTGTTGTCGCACGCGTTCGCCGCAGCCGGTCTTTCTCAGAAGGAACTGGCGCAGCGGGTTGGCGTGACCGAGGGACGAGTCTCACAGGTCCTCGGGACGGCCGTCAACCTGCGCCTCTCGACCGTTGGACGTTATCTGCAGGCAATGGGCTTCCGGTTGTCTCTGGCGGCGATCGACGCAGATGGCAACGCCGTTGATGCGGGCTTCAGTTCTTCCGCTCGACGTCATCGTTCAAGGCCGCCGTACGCAGTTCTTGACGAGATGCAGTCTGTCCCGGTTATGGTCGCCGCATAGTCTCGTCGCGACTAGATAGCACCGGCCTGGGTGATCGTTACTGCACTTTGCCGGTGGTCGTGCCTGCCAGGGTGCCGCTGGTGGCGGTGATGGTGAAGGTGTCGCCGTGCTTGATCTGGCCGATCGGTATCTGGTTGATCTGGCATGACGAGTCTTTGGCGTTGGCCACGACCGGCGCCGTGGTGCTGTAACTGCCCACCGTGATGACGCACTGGCCGTCATTCGTCACGATGTTGCTGATGTTCGCGACCACTCGCACAACGTTGTGCGGGCCGTCCAACGTCATGCTGGCCGACAACGTCAGGTCGCTGGGCGGCGGCGGAGTCACCTGCGAATGGTCGACGGTCTGCTGGCTGTCGGGGGCGTCCGTCCCCGTGCCGGTGGGCGTTGGCGTGTCGTAGCCAGAATCGTAACCAGAGTCGACGGACGGCGTAGTGGCCGGGCTGGCAGTCGGAGCGGCGGTGGTAGCGGGGGACGAGTCGAGCGGAGCCTTGGCGCACCCCGTCAACCCGAGCGCCAAAGGGGCGGCCAAAAGCGCCGCCAAGACGCCAAGCCGGCGCGTGCGCCCGTCAGGGGAAGTTTCGTGATGCACAAAACCAGAATAGCTGTACACGCAAAACAAGTGGTCAACGTGATGTTCGTGTCGCCAGATCCTGCGACGGAGCCTGCGCTCAGGCCGCCTCATGGGTGGCTCGGGCTTGCAACTCGGCTTGGGTGGGCATGCCGTAGGCGGCGGCGGTGGTGTCGTGCAACTGGGTGACGGCGGCGCGGACGCGGTCGTTGAACGGGCTGGGCATCTCGCCGGTTTGCGACCACATAGGCGGGCCGAAGGCCAGGTGGACGGGCGGACGCCCGGCTTTCCAACGCTGCGCGCTGGCCGGCCAGGCGGCCCACGTCCCGACAAGCGCGGCGGGCACGATCGGGACGACGTGCGAAATTGCCAGCGCCGCCGAACCGGGGTGGAACGCGGCCATCGCGCCCGTCCTCGATCTGGTGCCCTCTGGGAAAATCAGCAGCGGCACGCCTTCGGCCAGCAACTGGCCCGCCAGCCCGCGGCGGTGACGGTCGGTCGTCGTCGATTCCTGGCTGGCCCGCTGCACCGGGAAAGCGTTGAAGAATATCGTCGGCGACAGCGCCGAATACCAGTGCTTGAAGAAGAAATCGGCCGCCGCGCCCGTTGCCAGACGGCTGGAAAGCCGTTGCGGCATTCCGCCGAACAAGATCGGCGTGTCCAGGTGCGAGCAGTGGTTCGACACCAGAATGAACGCCTGATCGGTTGGCAACATGTCAAGATGCTCGGATCCGTGAACCTCGACGCGCACCAGCGACCAGATGAACGGCTTCAGCGCCAGCACCTGGACGCCCGAA
>Ga0123357_10009515_pt1 | contig 12275 bp, 11 predicted proteins | sample TergutEmb28metaG_FD_89873 | JGI IMG/M metagenome (GOLD analysis project Ga0123357, IMG submission 89873) | Embiratermes neotenicus P4 segment gut microbial communities from Petit-Saut dam, French Guiana - Emb289 P4 | ecosystem: Host-associated > Arthropoda: Insects > Digestive system > Gut ...
AGACAAAGTTGTAGAGAAAATCAAAACACATTTTATGCTCAATATATATATATATATATATATATATATATATATATATTTTAAATTGTGTTGTTTATGAGATAATGTAGAAAAATATTGTAGAGCCAGACAGGCTACAGATGACAATATGGCACATGTGCATTGCAGTCTGGGTGCTTAAGGCTACAAACACCCTCTTAGGATATGGAATACTTATTGAATTGACTGCAGCAGTAGTTGCAAAAATGTGTCTGAGTGATATGTTTTATGTACATTTCGTGTCTTATTATCTTGGAACGGACCTAAGTTTGGGATTCTTATTATAAGCCTTTCTTAGCTAAGTGGTCTGGTATTCCAACTAATAGCTGGTTGGGAGATGACTATATTTTGGAAGATGTGTGCCCTGTTAGTTTTATATATTACTGTTTTTGAAGTAAAGAACCTGATTAGTGAAAATCTCTGAGTAGATTGAGGATTCTGGATGAACTGTATAGTTTAGTGCTGGAGAAATGACAGCATTTCTCCAGCACTAAACTGTATAGATAGCCATGACAGAAGTAACCAGGAAACTTTACACAGCTATTTGTTATGGATGCACCAATAAGAATGGAATAAACAGAAGTTTTGTTTATTGTGGTAGTAAGAAATAAAATTGAAATATACACTGATTTTTTATGTCATCATTTAACATTTAATTCTGAGGTTTTAAGTGTCTGTTACAAAAATCATTTGTGTGAAGGAAACACTAATAGTAGGTGAAGGGATTTTTTACACCACTATCAAATTGACCAAGCATCCTGTCTCTCATACTAGTAATGCTCAATAAGACAGCCATATGTCTAGCTGCTTATGTAACAGGTGAGAGAGAGAAAGAGGACTAGAGCAAAGATACTGCTTTCAGTATTTCAGGTATTGCTAGACCATTGCTGCACTACCCGCTGGACATGACACAGTGCTGAAGGCTTGTAGTGGTGGCAAACATGTTTTGTAGTGAAAAGCCAGGTCTTTTGGGTTGGTGCTCCGAGTGGTTGGGTAATTCCTTCCTAGCATTTTGAAGGAACGTTTGGCCTTCATCTTCAATGTTATGAGTCCCAGATGAAGGTGTTTGTTTCTTCAAAACATCAGGAAGAATTTACCCAACCACATGTCACAACATCCCAGAGGATCTGGTACCTCAACAGGCATGTGGTGGAGACCTCAAATCACTCTCTCCATGTTGTTAAGAATATATTAATTTCTGATTATTTTATCTTTCTCCTTTATTGTGTCTTGCTGATTCATGATTGATTTGCTATGAAAGAATGAAGTGATAAATTTTCATAGTAATTCAATATCGGTCGCCATAAGTACGTAACAATATTACTTTCAAAAAGTAAAGGGAAACAGGGTATTGTTCAGTATTAAATGTTGGTACTAAGAATTATAAGAATATGGTTGTTTTCATAGTAGGATCTTGTTGTTGGTGTTGAAGTGCTGCCTGACATTAGTACCGCCATGAAATACTATCATGCATTTTTGTAGAATTCATGTTGATTGTCTTAAAATACTCCCATTGTTTCCAAATTGTACTCTGATGGAAGGGTTTTTGCCATGGAAGTAGAGTATGATCTCATTTCTGTTCCAAATGACTGCTGAAGTACACAGTGAGTTTTGTTGTGTCTTGTAAGTTGCAGTAGTATGATGTAGCATACTAATTTTAAATAATTTTATTCCCTAATAACCCTTCCTCTGAGGAGCAGCTTTGTGCACAATTTGTAAAAGTATGATTCAGGACATATTAAAGATAGTGGTGTAGCTGGGGGAGGTGGGCGGGCGAGTGGGAGGTGTGACCGCCTTGGCAGCAGAGCCCAAGGATTGACAAAGAGGATGGCAATTAGATATTTTAAATGAAAACGTGTGAATCTGGCACTCAAAAATTTTAAATTATTGAGCTAAAATAATATGAAATTCAATAAAGTATTAGGACATTTTTTAAAGTTAATAATTTCTGTTATGGGTGGCTAATGTGATCATTCATCCCATGTGCCACAAATACTGTCTATGCCATTCTGAAGAATAAGTGTGGTGGAAATAACGGATGGGTACCCTTGCCTCTCTTACCTGACCGAAAGAACACAGGCTACACAAGAACAATAGAAAGGCAACATATCATTTGCAATCAGGAAAGTCCATCGGGTAAGATTCCCTTCTCATGCAGGTAAAGAAGTGGTAGCATGTGATCACATTTACATTTGTGATTATTGTTATATAGTTAATTTGATTGATACTATTACAGACTCTAATTTCTTCTGGCAGGTTGGGGGTGGGGGATGGGGGAAGACAAACACTATGTAACCTTTAGCATGACTTGGCCTCTGGTTCGGGATTTACGTACCACTGACAGGTATACCCACAGCAACAAAGCCGTATCTGTTACAGTAGTCCACCACATTTCGAATGATGTCTGGCTGGCGGTGTGCTTGAGGTCGGTTTGAAAAGGTTAAAAGGCAGCCATTGCAGTATATGTACGAATAATCATAGATTTAGATTACCCGTTGTTGTGGTTACATTATTTTTCCACTCGTCGCAGGTTATGGGATTGATTTAAGCATAAATATTACTGTAATATCTCAATTACGCTGCATTAGTAAACACAGCAATGGGACTTTGAATACACAACAGTGATCCAATAGGAGGGATGAGGATTTGTGTCTACTGAGATGCGAAGCTTTGACGGACTCTTGGACCGTGCGGGATCAAGGCGCCACGGCCCCTCGAAACACTGGACATCACTAATCCACTAATCATTACGTCCCAAACCTAGAGCCTCAATTAAACCGTTGTGGAAACCTCAAATTTCACTCGACACGAGGGGCACTGTTATGCCGCCATGATAGTATGAAAAGGAATATTTACTTGCAAAACCGTGCATTTGCGGATTTGCTGTGGCGCTGGAGAATTGGTATACGGCAGGGAAACTACATAGTGATGAATTTCGCCTTAGAAGTGATTGGTTTTTAAATCGAATCTTCGGTAATAATATCGTTTTGGTATTTTGCCATGCCCGGCATGTTGGCTGTGTCTTTTTGCAGCCACACAGCTTGGGTTACTGAAATAGTTGTCAAATTTAATGCTTTTTCCCAAAATTATATTTAGTGAGATTTGTTTTACTGCTACCGAAGCATTAGCAGCACCGCTTAGCACGGAATACCAAGCATACATTAAGAGGATGGAAGCTAATGGTGATGGTATTCTGCGTATACCAGTTTGTGCTCTAATCCGTGACAGAAACCGTTCGGTCTGTGCTCGTAGTTCACGTAACTTATTCATAGAGTATGCTGTTATTATGCCACGTATCGAATGGACGTGTTAAGTCACGAATGATTATACATAATGTATTAAAGTGCTAATATTGTTTACATGCTTTTTTTTATCAATGTTTAAATAATGGGAGGTGCACATAGTATTGAAATCCCTGGAGGTGGTACAGAAGGTTATCATGTCTTGCGCGTAAGTCGAAGTGAAATTTTTGTGTTGGTTATGAGACTTAAATCACTTATCTTTATAAAGGGTTTTCTGTGCAGGTTCAAGATGGATCACCGGGTCAGAAAGCTGGTCTTGAGGCGTTTTTTGATTTTATTGTTGCAATTGGAAACACACGGTTGGTAAGTTACAGGTTTCATATTTAAACATGTCATTACGAGCGAACCGATTACAAGATGTTGCTTATCAGCTCGGAATTTGTTGTCTGCTTGTTGAATTATATGCCAGTTCGTGGACACATAATGCCGGAACAGATGCCACTTACAAACAAAACAGGACCAGTTTCAGAAGTTTTGTATTGTGTGACCTGTTCACCACTCTACGTGCAAAAGCACGCTTGTATATTTAAAAGACTGGCAACGTTAATGGCAACACGGAATGGTAACCTAATCCAATTAACCTGTACTGAATGGCAGGAAAGTATCATTGCAAGTAATGGACGTTGTAACCAAAAGGGTTGCGAACACTGATAGTGTCTGTAACATATGTGATGGTTGTGGATACACGTAATGAAAGAGTTCTGGAGCCATAGGCTGTGTGACATGAATGCTGGAAGCGCAATGTTTGTCACAAACAATAAATCTTAATAGCTCACATTTCTGGTTAAGTGTTTGTAATGAAACCTCCGACTCTGACATTGGTGCACTGAATATTTTTGTTGCTTATGATTGTGTCAGCATGATAAAAACCTGAGAGGTAAAGTTTCTGTCACTAAAATAAAAACTCAGGATATAATATATGTTTATTTCATATCTCAGAGCCTAACCTTGGTTGATAACCTTTCTTGTCTTTGACTTTGTATCAACATAATGAAAACCTGAAAACCTAAACTCGGTGCTTAAAATGGAACCTGAAGGACTGACCTCTGTGGGTTTCTTACTACCATGTCAGAGGGTGACAGATTAAGTATTTGTAGTTTTGATAGTATATCCAGTAGAAAGAATTGTGTAACCATAGGTTTGCCGCAATATATATCTTTGTTCAACTTGGCTTTGTACCATTATGACAGAAACCTGAAACCTGGAGGTTTCTGTCACTAAATTGAAAACTTAATACCTAACCTGCATTGATTTGTTATATCAAAGTCTAATGTTTGTGGGTTAAATGTTGTTACACATTTTTTGTCACTGAAATGAAAACTCAGTTTGTCACATTTCTTTGGTATCTTAATTTCTCCTTCTCTGTTCTTTTTCTGTTGGCATCTATATCTAATATTCAAGCAACAAGAGTAGTTGAAGACTGAGAGGATTGTTTATATCATACTTTACTATTTCAATGATAATGTGTTGCTTATCATAAAGAAACAATTTAAGCTTATTAGGCATACAGATAGGCACTTGTTTTATTTTCTTTATATATTAAGTTGTTGAATATTGTCATTTGCAATAGGATCAAGATAATGACACACTGAAGGGACTGTTAAAGTCCAACATTGATAAAGAAGTACGAATGACCGTCTACAGTAGCAAATCACAGTCTGTACGAGAGGTGACAATCATACCGAGCACTACCTGGGGTGGTCAAGGACTGTTGGGCGTGAGCATTCGCTTCTGTTCTTTTGAAGGTGCCAATGAGAATGTATGGCACATACTAGTAAGTAAAGAAAGAAAGAAAGTGTATGTCATCTTTTAAATGAAATTCTTGTAGAGTGGAACATAACACATGTGCAATGTTCAGGGTTCTCACAGCAGTGTTGCTGAAGATACGAGTCTGGGATTGTTAGGAACTACTTGCCCAGTAACACAGCTTCACATCCTAGAAGACCTGCATCTTGAGATATCGATGTTTTTATTACAGACTTTCAGACAAATAGCTTTGTATGTGACTGATTGCCTGAAAAGATTTCATCGCACTTGGCTTAATCTTAAATAAATTAAGTAATTTTATGTGCATTTATTACTGTCAAAGTACAATGTTTGAAATGGATGAGGAAAAAGGAATGTCATGTCATTGGAAACTGTTAGTTTTTGAATCTGTAACTTTATATGAAGTAAATGGAAAATGAATAGCCACAAAAATGCCATTTCTTTTCTGCAGGGTATGTTGAGTAAGGAATACAAATTGTCATGATTGAGTAACCCCTGTCCCGTTATTACAGACATATACAAGAGTTACACTTGCGAGTGAAACGTATTGACTTTGCAGTGATATCTTGTTGGGTGTTCAGCTGCATCAGTCTTTGTACCCTGTGGCACAAGCAAAGTAATAAAAAAGTGGTAAAAGTAAATAGCTCTACAGATTTTAATGAAACTCATATAAAGTGTGTACAGTGTGCCTAAGAATATCGCTCATTTGCGACACCAGTGTCACAACTCAAAGTTAGTGATTTTTTAGGAGAAATGTTTAAAGGTTTTGAAGTGCTATACTTTTCTGTGACTGCAAAGAGGACACAACTGTTCTCTAACGGCTAGTTTTACAAACTTCGTTATGACACTATACCTGTTAAAAGTGCATCTGCGGACATTTCTGTATATACCAATAAATAAAAAATGCACAATTTTGAGTTGTGACACTTGTCGCAAGTGGGTGATATATAAACAAGATTTATTTTATTCAGTCACATCATTGTGCAACAACATTTTCCATTCTGAGTGTGAAAACCAGGCAGCTGTAGTGTTCTTTCTTTTGGGTGGTTCCCTAGCATCTGAAGTTTGTAATCAAGAATAGGCAGTTATAGTTTAGGAGGAAAAAGCAGGCGGAGGAGGTGATTGAAACTGGTGTTGCCAGGTTCTCTACAGTCCCTCTTTCATGACTTTGTATGCACTGTTTTCAGTACTGAAGTGTTCATGTATGTCCAAGTTTTCTCTTTTGAACCATTTGACCTGTTTTCATGGAACCTGAAATAAACACTGTTCTTTTGGTTGCAACTCAGTGACATCATTTTTAATTTCCTACACTCAGTAATAACCCACCCTCTCTTAAAACAAGGGTAGAGCTGTACTTGTATTCACCCTCTGGACCTTTGTGACCTATTATATGGCAAACTTTACAGTATGTCAGAAGTACAAACATGTTAGCAACACTTGCTGTAGGGTTCAGAAATGATGCATGATAACAGAGGTGGGGAAAGATGTTTATTTTGTTTATAGTACTATTTTTGTAGACTATGAAAATAAGAACATGGTGGCTGTACAAAAATTTTCTTTGCCTCTTGGTTTAACCTTTTAGTGCCAGAATTATTTTTTTAATTTTAGCACACCATGTATATAAAATGTGAATAATACAGGAACCAAATACGTTAGATATATGAAACAAATTGCATTTTGAAGAGGAAAAAACGGAGAGTATATACCATGTTTAAAATATTCAGTACCTATATTTGTTGAATAAATACATGAAATGCAAAGTTTAGAGGTTAGCGGTGCGGTGCGTCCACTATAGTTGTCGTTAGGCATCAAAGGGTTAATGGTGATGACTGGATCTGAAGTTAAAAAAAAATAATTCTTTTGTACACCAGGTATACAGAACGCTAAGGCAACCCCTTTTTTTTTTTGTATTGTGTAATTATGGATGTTAGTAGTTACAAATAGGACTGGTAGATGTTAGTCGTAAACTGCTGTGAGAGGTGCCAATGCTTTAGTTGGTATTCCATTGGTAACCTTGTCAAAATTGTACCCCTATTGTTAGTATTCATATTGAGTGAATGAATGATTTAATAATTAAAAATGATTGAAAGACTGATGTGTCAAAATTTGCAAGAAATGGAAATTATTTGTTTCAAAGACTTAATATGTGCTGCAGGATGATGGTTGGTACAATATACTGCACCTATTGTTAGGTGTGTTCATAAAATTGCAAAAAGCGACTATTAGTTTTATCATGTACACGTATCTCGGTCCATCCATCTGCGTGGAACAACTCAGCTCCCACTGGTTGGATTGTCATGAAATTTGATATTTGAGTATTTTTCAAAAATCTGTCCAGAAAATTCAAGTTTCATTGAAATCTGACAAGAATAATGGGTATTTTACATGAAGACAAATATACATTTTTGATCATACTTTGCTCATTTCTTTTTAGAATGAGATATGTTTCAGACATAAGTTGTAGAGTAAATTAAAATGCATTTCATGTTCAATAATTTTTTTTTCCCAAAATAGGCTCCATTTATGAGATAATTTGGAATAATACTGTACAGCTGGGCAGGGTACAGATGACTGTGTAGCACATTGCATTGCATGCTGGATACCAAATGCTACAGATACACACTCAGAATGTATACCACTTATTGCTTGTCCACTGCATCAATGGTTGCATGAATGTTACTTTACATGTCCATTGCCTGTCTTGTTGGCATTTGATAGCATTTCAAAACAAAGCAGAACATGTCTGAAATGTCGTATGTGAACATGACCCATCATCAAAGAAAATTTAATTATTTTCTGTTCTTGCAAAACTACTCTGTGTGTTTGTTTGTGTGCATGTATGCATATGCACTTGTTGCACCTCTTGTTCTATTGACTTTCTTTGTTGTTTGGGGAATTTCATTTGCTTCCAAGATGACTGAGGTACTTATGGCCCAGAAAATAAGAACAGGACTTTTTTGCCTAAGCACAAGACAAGGGGTACAGTGGGTATGGTGTTTACCTATGTTATGCATTTATGTCAGTTCTGAACTTGTCATAACTTATTAATCACCTCATTCTGTATTTATTTGTTTTGAAGGAGATACATCCATCTTCCCCAGCAGAACTGGCTGGGTTGAGAGCATTTTCAGACTATGTGATTGGTGCTGACTCTGTACTTCATGAGAGTGAAGATTTATTTACATTGATTGAAGCGCATGAAGGCCGTCCACTCAAGCTGTATGTGTACAATACTAGCGAGGATTCTTGTCGGGAGGTTTCAATAACTCCAAACTCCTCTTGGGGTGGAATGGGCAGGTGAGTTTTTTAACCTCACTTATAAATTAATATGTCAAATGAATGTTATATGCAAAATTGCAGGGCATTTTAACATTTCGTAGCTTGACGTTCATCTGAATTATATTTAAAATTAGTCCTTGTGACATGGAAGACAGTGTGTTCCCATTACAAAGGTGAACTGGTTAATGCTGTTTAGGGAGGTAATGACTGCCTTCTGAAATAATATGAAACAAATGTGCTGTGTATGCAAAGCGCAGTGTTTTGTTATTAAAGCAGGTGATACATCTAGCTACCACTTGCAATTAAGAACCAGAGAGTGAGGAAAATAGATTATTTTTGTGATGCAGTGCAGTTTGGCATATAGATGGATGGACAGACAGCCAGACAGTAATCTTCATGGCCACTATCTTGAGAACGTTAGGTCTCACACTGTGTTGCGTACTTTGATGTATGACACCCATATTTGGGACTACTTTGATAGTGCCTAATTGAACAAGTAAGACATAACATCATTCCTTTTGCAGCTTGGGGTGTGGTATTGGATATGGTTACCTTCATCGAATCCCAGTACGTGGGTCCCCTGTGCCACCTGCATCTCACAATCCATCACGACCTTTGTCTGCTCCCACATCGTCGTCACAGTCACCAACTCAGCAAGCAGTTGTTGCACCTGTGCTGCCTACTCAGGAGGGAAATTTAGTGACTGATGTACCACCACGCCCAATTATAGCTGCACAGGAAATGGTAATTCTGTGTTATATTACATTCTGTATTTATAAGTGTTGAAAATAGGCAAGAAAGTGTATGGAATTGAATGAGATTCTAGGTTTTTGTACCAAATGATAAGGAGATCAATTCCCAGCAGGGACAAGAGATCTTGTTTTATCCCTCTGCGGCTCACCCAGTCTCCTATTCAATTGGTACCTGGGGGTATTTCCCCAGTGGTAAAGTGACTGGGGTGCGAAGCTGACCACTCACTTCTGTAAAGTGATAGCATGAGGAATGGAGTCCGTATCTCTGATCCCACTATATGCCCTTATGTCATACAAGGGGACCGCAGATATTGAAATTATATGTCTGTCAAACTTTAGTTAACATGAGATATGCACTCTTCTGGGCTATTTTGCGGTGTGTATAGTGGTAATTCTAATTCCTTACCGACTTTTTGAGACTACCTATCGGTCCCGTCTTCAAGGGTCAAGAAATACAAGAAAAAAGCCAGGCATACTTTGGTACATGGTTTATAGAGGGGAAGGTGTGAGCATTGATTGGTTCTCATTAAGTGTGATGCCAGCCAATAGGGTCGATGCAGTGGGAGGGAGGGCAATAATCTAGTAGCCCAGGGCTACTCTGGGGTACAATGTCCAGGGAAAGTGAAGCCACTACCAAGTGTGAGATGGGGAGAGAAAGTAAAGGCAAGAAAAACTGATAAATTAATTAATAAAATAGGAGAAATATAAAAAAAAACAAAAGACAGGAATAGAAACAAAAGGAGAAGAAAAGCAGATAGAGAATAAGAAAAGGAGGGAGGAGAGTTGCCCAAGCCCAGGGGAAAGAGGAGAGTAAGTAGATCCAGCAAGGGCTCTGAAGGAAAGTGGTATTGGGGAATGGTACCTCTGTTATGTGGGAGAGTGTGGTTCTTAAAAGGACTGTGAGTTAGTCATCACTATGAGGGGGCTGTCTGCTTGCAGTAAGGAGGTGGATGAGGGGGTTCCCTGACCTACACTTAAGCTTTTTAGACATATATTGTGAAAAAGAGGCTTGTAATAATAAATGTAGAAAATTTTAAAATTATGTGGCATTGTGGAACATTGTTTCTCCATTCAGCTGTTAAAGGCATTTAAATACTGGGACAGCGTTGTCCCTTCCTTGTGTGTGTGTGTGCATGCAACACATATGGTTTTGACAACACAAATTCATACCAAAACAATCTACATTCTTTCTGAGAAATGTTTTTCATACTGCTGACCCTGTGATGCAGATAGTGGTGGTGATAAAGTTTAGTTTCTTCATTTTAACAGAAGGGAAATGCGTCTTATTTGTTTATGGTTGATTTTATCAATGTGCAACAAAGTTTTCGGTAGAATTCAGACAGAAAATTCAAACCTGGTAACTTAAGTTCACTTTCAATTGTACTTCTGCATTGAACTCATACCTAGATGTTACATATTCATTACATTTCTACATAAAAAGAATAAACTCAAAAAGATGTTTGTTCATTTGTAGGTTACTGAGAATGTTACTGTTCATCTTCCCCATATTGCAGGTTCATGTGGGCCCTGTGTTTGGTGCTGACACTATGCCACACCCTACTGTGACGACATCACTTCCCAATCTGGCAGGTGCAATGTCCCCATTTCCTACTCCAACAAGTGCCCCAGCACCACACCCAGCACTTGCTGGTGGATCTGTCACTGTAACTGGTACCAGTCACTTGTTTCCAATGCCTCCACGTAGTGGTATTGAGACCATGGCTACAGCAAGCGGTGTGGTGCCCTCTGTCGTCAGAACAGCAACCACACTTGCAACAAGTATGTGGACTATAACACTACTTATTGTATAATTTATGATAGTTTCCATAATGTTCAGCATTCATTAGAGACAGTATGGAGGAGAATAAATTCTAAGTAACCATATGCTTTGGAATATTTACTTTGCCTGTTTTCATTCGCAACTGAGATACGGCATTATACTTTGGGGAGAAACAAGAGAAAGTATAAAGGTACTGCATATTCCAAAAATGGTGATAAGATTAATCACAGGTATAAAAAAAATACGAATCCTGTAGACAGCAAATCAAAGAAAAATAGAATTTTTACGGTCACTTCAGTATATGTTTTAGAAGTTCTGTGCTTTGTAAAGAAGTATAAGGGGAATCTGAATTAAAACTTTGTGATCCATGAATGTAACACAAGAAATAAATACAATGTGCATACACAGTTGTGTAATACAACTTTGTTTCAGAAAAGTGTGTTAAATGTGGGTGTTAAGTTTTACAAATACTTGCCTTCGAAGTTTAAAAAATTAGATAATTTTAATCGTTTTAGAAGAGAAGTGAAATCAGCTTCATTGAATAATTCGTTTTACATGATTGAAGGGTTTTTTAAAGTCCAAGTCAGTGTAGTAGGGCAATTATTTACTAATAGGAATATTCAGATATAACTAATTTACTGTAATTGTTTTTTACCATAATCTTCCTGAGTGCTTTTAACAGTTATTTGAAATTAGTGATTTTTTATGGGGCCAAGTGCCAAGTTACACTGTAACAGATGGGATGTTTATAAAGTAATAAATGTATTTCTGCCCCAAAAACCTTTGTGTATGTGTCACGTGCCAAGCTTCACTGGGTAGTCCTAGATGGGGTCAGCCCATGTGAATTGACATTTTTTACAGATGTTCATTTATAACTGCTTCATGTTTTTTGGGTTCAGATTCTTTTAAGAAATTTGGAATCTGAATGTTCAAAAGACAGGTCATTTTTCAGTGTACACCATAGTGATACCAGATCACGCAGACAAGATATGAGCTCCACATAAGGCATTTTTTATTTTATAGAAAGTGTTTAAAAACTAAAAATGCCTAACTTAACCAAACTGCCTTTGTTCCAGGTTTCCCACAGCCAGCACCTAGCATTCCAGGAATGCCTGTGACAATGTCCAGTATTCCAGGAATGCCCATGACTACACCAATCACATTACCAGGAATGCCACCAATCACAGTCAGTGCCACGCTGCCGTACACCACACTTGAAGGTCTTCAGGTGACTGGAGGGACCTCAGAGTCACAGGCTGTTATTTCACAGTAACTGTCACTGATGACAGGCTAGAACAAATGATGGAAGGTTCCCACACTTCATCCTCCGCACCCCCCCCCCCCCCCCCCTCCCCC
>Ga0123357_10009516_pt1 | contig 12274 bp, 9 predicted proteins | sample TergutEmb28metaG_FD_89873 | JGI IMG/M metagenome (GOLD analysis project Ga0123357, IMG submission 89873) | Embiratermes neotenicus P4 segment gut microbial communities from Petit-Saut dam, French Guiana - Emb289 P4 | ecosystem: Host-associated > Arthropoda: Insects > Digestive system > Gut ...
CACGAAGGCCGGGGAACGGCACCGATATGCGAGAATGAATCATACCAAATAGCAAGGGCTATAGAATCAGTAACAATAAATGATGTAAATATGGGGTCTACGGGTCAACTTTCAATGTAATAATAAGATATACTTCCGCCGGAGATCCTGCCGATCAAGCTACCGCGGATGCTGCCGGTGACCTGGGCTGTGTTGTAACAGTTGGTCACGTTGCTTGTGATCATGTTCCCAACCACACCGCCCGCATACGCATTGGTCGGTGCTGACCCCGAGACGGACCCGGTGTTGTAAGAATTGATCATAAATGCGAGATTGTTGAGTTGCCCCACCACGCCGCCGACATTGCTGTTGCCGCTTATCGTGCCGGCGTTGTAACTGTTGATCACTCCGCTGCTCACGTTCACTAATCCTGCCACGCCGCCGACGGAATCGCTGCCGCTTATCGTGCCGGTGTTGTAACAGAGGGTTATCACACTTCCGTCGAGTGCTTGACCGGCCACGCCGCCGACATAGTTGCCGCTGCCGCTTATCGTGCCGGTGTTGTAACAGCCGGTCACCACGCAACCGTTGAGTACTTGACCGGCCACCTGTTGGCCAGTTACTTGGCCGGCGATTCCGCCTATGCGGCTGCCGCCGGTGATCTGACCGGCATTGTAACAGCCGGCAATCGTACTGCCTAGATTGGCGTACCCGACGATGCCGCCGACATAATAGTCCCCGCCGCGGACATAGCTTTGTTCAACTGACACATTGAGTATGCTGCCGCCGGAAACGTATCCGAAAAGACCTTGATTGCTGGTGTCGGTCGAGATGTATATCCCGCTGATCACATGGCCGTTGCCATTGAATGTGCCTGAGAAACACCGGGCCGCCGTAGTGCCTATAGGGGTCCATTTGTTCTGGGGCGCGAGTCCTTCGCTCCAGACATTGACGAGTGTGAGGTCGTTAAGTTCTATGTCCTGAGTCAATTCGTAACATGCAGAACGGTAACCGCTGTCGCTGTAGACCAGATTGGAGAGGTACTTGAGTTCTCCGGCGGTGGAGATCTGATACGGAGCCCCGGGCGTACCGTTGCCGCCGCTGAATCCGGCCGCGGGGAGTCCGTCCCACGACGAAGACGTCGCGCCCGCCTCCACGTTCATAGGCTGGCTGTGGAACGCGAACAATCCGCAAAAGGCCGCTGTCAGAATCATTATCGTTGCTATAAGAAGCGGAGCCTTCTTTTTCAGAACTTGCAGATCTTTCTGATTCCGGACCTCTCCTCGCGTTGATCCGTGTTCAGGTCTTTCTTTTCTCATGGCACTTTCCTCCTTTTTCGGGCTCTCTGCTGTTGCGCCCTTATGCTCTGAATCGGTACGGAGTTCTGATAATCGTTTGTGGAGCAGATGAACGACATACCTTGTGGTATGTACCGCACCACTGCTCACCTCCCCGCAGTTTTCAAACGCGTTTATATTATATAAAAAACTAACGTATATTGAGGCTGCATCAGATCTGTTCACACTATTGTTTCATGAAGACACGTTCCAATCAATTATTTGTGCAGACCATTGCTGTCCTTGGTACGGAAATGATCCGCATATACGCCTCGCAGATCTATCCACTCATGCGGCTGCCTGTGCCGATGATCCGCTGGGACCATGATGCCGGCGGCAGTGTCCAGAGGTCCTGATAAACTCTTTATATCACGCGACGCGTTGGCTCACACTATGCGGGCGGAGGTGCTGAGTATTGCGGCGAAGAGGAACATGTTCCTCTCCCCGGAGGCTCTGGAGGCCATACTTTCCAACTCGGAACCGATCGACTTCGCCGTTACCGTTCTTTCGTCACTTTCGTCCAATCCTGCGTTCGTTACGGCCAAGGACATAATGAACTTCGTCTCGGGAGAATCGACCGTGATGGACTCGCCGAAGACGATCGTGCCTAAGAATAAACGCCAGCCCGACATGAAGGTCGTCCCCGGAACCGATATAACCGGAGAATCCACGTGTGAAGGCAAGATCGACGACTTTGCGAAATATTTCAAGAACCGTTATCTCGCCCTCAGAAGGATGATAGAGAGCAGACGCGACTTCGGACGCGGGATATCGATAAAGGATGCGACCTCGGTGGAACGCGACGTCAAGATCGTCGGCATAGTCTCTGATGTCGTGACGACGAAGAACGGACACCGCATGGTCACGATCGAAGACGATACTGGTACATGCAAGGTACTGTTCCTTAAGGACTCTCCTCTGAGCAACGATATGCTTGTGACGGACGAGGTAATAGGGATCATCGGCAGAGCGACCGGAAAGGACATGATAATGGCCAAAGAGATCTTCCGCCCTGACATCCCGGCAATAAACAACTGGGTGGCGTCGGACTCTGTTGCATCGGTCGCGTTCCTTTCCGACATCCATGTGGGAAGCCGCACATTCCTGAAGGAAAGATGGAAAGAGATGGTCAAATGGATGAAAGAAAATGCGTACGAACATGACATCGACTATCTCATCATCCCGGGAGACGCCGTGGACGGAATAGGCATATTCCCAGGTCAGGAGGACGAACTGGAGACGCACGATATCTACAGACAGTACGAGCATCTCGCCGAATATGTGAAAGAACTCCCGGATCACATCAAGATCGTACTGCAGCCCGGCAACCACGATGCTGCCCGTCCAGCCGAGCCGCAGCCCGCTTTGTCGAAAGTGTTCACGAGCGTCTTCGATTCCAGCGTCATGATGCTCGGCAATCCCGTATACCTGGAGATAGAGAAACGCAATGTTCTGACCTATCACGGGCGGAGCATTGATGATTGGGTCTCAGGTGTTCAGCAGCTGACGTACGACGATCCGATAGCGATAATGAAGGAGATGCTGACCAGAAGGCATCTCGCACCCATATACGGTCAGAAGACCGCGCTTGCGCCGGAGAAGAAGGATTATCTCCTTATTGAGAAGGTCCCGGACATATTCATAACGGGGCACGTGCACGGGGCAGGATATCTGAACTACCGTGGGGTCAGGACGATAAATGCTTCCGCATGGCAGGGGCAGACCGAATACCAGAAGATGCACAATTTCAACCCTGAACCGGCGGTCATGCCGATGGTCCATCTCGGCACGGGAAAAGTAACGATGAAACGGTTCTGAGCTGCCGGCGTGCCTCTGACCGCATCACATGTCATCCATCGAAAGCACACGGTACACGATATCATTCCCGCTCAATCCCGGGACTGTTTCGGACTTTTTCTTCAGATCGGCAAGACGGGCCTTCCTGATGTCTCGTTTTACCTCAATGACCGTTGCCTTTCTGTCAAGATCGTTCATGACGATGATGTCTATCTCGTTCTCTCCCTTCTTGTCCCAATATGATCCTATCTCGGTGAACTTCTCTTCTTCGGCGATCTTCTCTTTGAAGTAATCCTCAAGCACCTTCCCGCTGTATTGTGCATACCCGGAACGGATATTCTCTTTCAGGAGATCGAATCTCCTGAATTCCACCGCCGACTGGTTACCGCTTATGAATCTGAAATAGAATCTCAGATAATTATCGCAGATCTGCCATCTGACATCCCTGCTGTTCTCTTTGGAGAAGATAGGTCTGTTCTTCCGTATGATGCCGTATTCTTTCTCCAGTCTCTCAAGGTACGGGCCGGTTTCCTTCCCGGTCGAGTCGTTGATCTCCCTCAGGGTGTTCTTTCCCTTCGCAATCAGCTGAAGTATTGAGAAATACGTTCTGTATTCCTTTCCGAACTCTGATATCAGAATATCTTTTCCGTCCGTCAGGAAAAGAGAATCGGGAGAACATATGCGATCCAGCATACTTTCAAAATCTGTCGCATCAGCATCCATCAGCAGTTCTATGTATTTCGGGACACCCCCGGTCACCATATAGAGGAACAGAAGGTCGTCCGGCACGTGGTCCGGATTGTGATCCGAGAGTATCTCTTTCAGCACGCTGGGTCTGAACGGACCTATATTGAATTTCGATGTGGCTCTGCCGAAGAGCGGTTCCTTGTTCCTTTCGAATATCTTGATCATCATCGAGTGGACCGACCCGCAGACGATCATATTCACTTTTGACTTCGGTCTGTATTCGTCCCACAGTTCCTGTATGCTGCTCATTATGGACGGATCTATCCTCTCCAGCTCCTGGAACTCGTCCAGAATAAAGGTGAAATCGGTCTCTTCTCCGTACCTCATCAACTGCTCGAAAAGATCGCGGAAGCGGCCGGAATTGATCATGGAGATCCCCAGATCGTTCTTCGCATCACTGGCGAGTTGTTCGCAAAGCAACTTTTCATTGCTGCGAGGAACAAAGAAATAAAGTGTTCTTCCGCCCTTTTCCGATTCTTTGATGAGGGCGGTTTTGCCGATACGCCTTCTTCCCGTTATGACTGTAAAAACGCCGCCGTTCTTTGACATATTGCGGTTCCTTCTGAGAACTTCGAGTTCGGCCTCTCTGTCGTAAAATCTCATGGCAACACCTAACGTAATCTACATTAACTTAATGGCAATTAATTTAGATAAATCTTTCGTTGTTCTTGCATAAGTAATAATCCGAATAACAAAAGACTCGGGTAGGGCCGCCTGTCAAAAAGACTGTGACCGAACTGCCGGTCGGATTCGGTATCTTCGGATCCATAAAACATGTGGCAACCTCGTCCTGCCGGCGGTGCTAAAAAATAAAAATTAGGTAACCATCACATCCCTAACTCCCGTTCTGCAATAACAAGGCCGTGAGAATTACGCAGAAGTCTGTTTGGGTTGCGTCACGGACGGTACGTCTACGCAGAACCATTCGAAGATCTCTCTTTGCTTCTTCGTTACTTCAGAGATCAGCAGCGTCCCGTTGACGTTCGATACCGTCATGAGGTTCAGCGACCTCAGTATCATCGGTATGCCCATCCTGTTCAGCGGGAGGCTCTTGCGGACCATGTTCCTCATCCGTATACGCAATCCCGTTGCAATGAACTGGATGAATATGATGCCTTCAGCCGAAACGTTATCGCGGACATATTCGATCCCGCCGTCCATGTCGTCCTTCAGCGCCTCGAAGTCCTTTTCCACAGAGTCACGGAGATGATATGTCTCCAGCACATCCTGCGGAGATGACGTTGACGTAGTAAGGAGGATCATACGCCCGGCGTTCCTCATCGCAAAGGATATCGCGTTGCGTTTTCTTGTCAGCGTGATCTTTCCGTTCTCTCCCTCCGACGTTTCGAAGAACGTCATCAGTTCGGCGTTCCTTCCGCTGAATAATTCACACACGTGCTCTTTGCTCCATTTCGTCATTGACGCCTCGGTCTCCACGGAATCTATCCTTGCTGCCAGCGTATCGATCTCATCCTTTCGCCGATCGTTGTTCTGGTACCCCAACGCACGGATCTTTTCGACGTCATTCCCGTTGACGTCAACAACGTCACCGAACGGAACGTCCGTCGTAAGATCGACGCAGAACTCCGTTCTGCCGTCGAACCTGAACATGTTCTCAGGATTATCGAGTTCATCGATCGCCTGTGATATGAGCGACTTGAAAAGGTCCTTCCCCGACGGCAACGAGATGGTGAATCCGAACCCTTCAGCGTAAAGAACGCGCAGATTCTTCTCGGAATAGAATCCGCGGTCAAGAACGGCGTGCTCCGCACCGGAGCCCATCGCTTTCACCTCTTTGATAAGGTTCACCAACGTAACGATATCGTTATGCTTCCGGGATACAGTTTATAATACACGGGAGCGTCGCTCTTCGTACAATGAACGTACCCCATATTCACCTGCGGCAATCCGGTTCTCTTGTACTTTCGTCCGTACTCGAGCATTTCGTACAGCGTCGAAGATGAGAACAGCACAGTAGTATCGAATATGATGACCTTGGAATCATTGACCTTCTTAGCGCAGTATCTCTTCCTTGCGTTGACGTCGTCTCCGATCCCTCTGACGATCTCGGTCATTCTCTGCGATGAATAACTTTTGGTTATGCCGAGAAGTTCCCTGAGGTACGTCGCCTTCATACAATCCTCCGTGCTGCGGAGACTTCCGGGTTGCGTTATACGCAATATCGCCAGCGCAAGGATGTCTTTCGCAGCATCCTCGCCGAACGTTTCGGTCAGATCTGCATAAAGACCGCAATTCTTTGCGATCTCCGTGAGAAGATGGTACTGGCCGATCGTCCTGCTCTCTCTTATCATGTTCCTTTTCTGTTCCGGCAGCAGGTTCCCGTGCTCGTCGCACGGCCCGAGGTATATGCGTTTTTGACGGCATTGTTTCTTTTCCGGGCCCCACGCGCCCGTCGATTCGTAAAGATAATGCTTCCCTTTGATCTTCTGGACTGTGGTGAACGTCATATTGTTATTATAGTGTATTACCAAACTAATTTAACTAACATCGCCATTACTGTGTCATGGTAAGGCCTGAATCCATCAAGATGATAGAACACGTCCCTTTCGAACAATTGAACGATCTCCTGAAAGAATGCGGAACACCGCTCACACCAGCGTAGAGATGCACCGTCGAACGGAATCTCTGTTTCGTCCGTATGAGATACAAAGGATATTCCGTCGAAGAATCGTCCGTCGCCGCAGGCGTCTCAAAACCCACTGGGTTCGAGATACAGAAAAGATGGAACGAGTCCGGCCTTGCCGGTCTCGTTCCGGGATACACAGGGGGAAGGAAGCCGAAACTTACCGATGTGCAGAAGGCGGAGCTCAAGAACGCATTGATGACGGACCCAATGGATACGAGGTCGGCAAGGATCCTGATCAAAGAGAAGTTCGGAATAGATTATTCGGAGAAGCAGGTGCATGTGATCCTCAGAAAAATGGGAGCGAACCACTGCAAACCCTATCCAAAGGATCACCGCCGCCCGGACGATGCCGAGGCTGTTTTAAAAAAAGACTCGAAGATGCTCTGGCTCTTCTGAACGGAAAGGAGTTCGTCATAGGGTTTCAGGATGAGGCTTCGCCTCAGACCGCGGCCAACACGGTACGTCTGTGGACGTTCGACAAATGCGTGATCGTCAAGAACACGGACAGGATCAAGGCCAATGCTGTGGGTTTTTACGCTTTGAACGGAACGTCTGCGGTCACGTTCCCGGTATCTTCCAAAAAGGAGGACATGTGTGATCTCCTCGAAGAGGTCAGACGATGCAACGGAGACACCGCCGTGATCATGGTGCTCGATAACAGCAAAGTGCATCATGCCGACGCAGTGGTCAAGAAGGCTGCCGAACTTGATATCGCTCTCGTATTCCTCCCGCCCTACTGCCCTCACCTGAATCCTATCGAGTTCGTTTGGAAATCGCTGAAAAGGATAGTCTCCGTGACTTACTTCACAGACCGCGGCCACATGACCGGCGTACTCGCCGGCGCATTCGGCATTGAGGCCGCCAAAGGATCATACGCTTTGAATTGGCCGTTCAGAACTTTATGCGGTATTAGTTAAGTCAGTTAGGTAAGATACTATAGTTATGACAATGAAAACATATTAAGGTTCCGTTCAAAAACCGGATGGCCAGCACTAAAGAAGAAGGATCAGGAAAGAAGGCTTGTCACAACATCATGCGGAAGTGGCGCTGTAAGAAGAACTTCTTTTCAAAACATTTCGTTTAAAGACACAGGAACCTTTTTAATTATAGAAACCAATCAACGCCGCACCCAATTGGATGGGTAATGGGTGAACAAAATGAGTTCCGAGCCAGTGCAGTGGATAGATGCAAGAAAGGTTATTGTCAACACGTTCAAAGCGAGCGAAAAAAAGTCCATCACGCTTGAGTTACTAGAGTATTTGGTGGACGAACTATCTAAGAAATATAAGAGTGCTGCATTCATTGTGAATACCGACGCAATCGAGAAGACTGTGCTATATAATGGTAGAACATTTGAGTTGGTCGGAGACACAATATTTTTGAAAACTGAAATACCTGAAATCATGGCTAAAAAATGTGAGATTGACAAGGATATGTCCAATGCGATAAGATCATTTGTCCTCGCAAACCCGTGTTGATGGACTATGTGTTGAAAAATCGAGAAACTAGAAGTCGTATGGCAGAATTGAATGGGGGTTTAGGCTTGAAGGAGTGATGGTTGCCGAGATTTGGTTGGGGGCTGCGTATGTTCGATTTTGTCAAACCGAAAATGTTTTTGGATGCGGTACATGGGTACATTTACATACCTCGCGAGTTTGTAAAAAATATTATCGACACAAAACTGTTCCAACGGCTCAGGAACATAGACCAGACAGGGGCACACATAGCCTTCCCCAATGCCAGGCAAGATAGGTTCAGCCATTCACTGGGTGTTTTTCATTTGGGTCAGAAAGCCGTTGATTATCTGCTTTATAATTTTTCCAAAGAGTCGAATGTTGTTCATTGGAATATCAGAAGCGACAATAAACGTGATAACTTTTGGGCGAAGAACAAAGTTCTGTTTTTAATCGCCTGCCTTCTGCACGACATAGGCCACGCTCCGTTCTCACATTCATTGGAGTGGTTGATGTTCAAGAACACCACGGCCTCAATAAACGTTGAGAAAAAAATTGCCGAATATATAAATCAATCTGAAAAAAACAGTGGATACTTTGAGGTGGAGGCAAAGGAAATTCAGGGGGCTTCGCCCCATGAAAAAATCGGAGCGTGTTTGATTATCGATGAGTTCGAGAACATAATAACGAAAACTCTAGAGGATCTACGGGATTCTAAATTCCCCACCCCTTCAAGGATTATCTACGCCGAGCACTACAAAAAACCACCGTTGATATGCGCAGAAGAGGATGATGTAGCATTCATACTAAGAATGGTTCTTAGACTAAAATATAAAAATCCCGACCCAGAAAAGCAGATACGGAACTGTTTCATCGACTTGCTGAACGGTAACCAATTCGATGTAGATAAATTAGATTACATAATGCGAGATACTAAAGTTTCTGGCATAAGTAACATCAGCATTGATATTGAGCGCCTCCTTAGCTCCATAACTATTGTGACCACGACGCGATACAAAGACGAATATGAAACCGACAAAAAGGTATTCATTGAGACCTTCAAAAATGGTAAAAATGATAAAATAGATATTGAAGGAACGGTCTTTGGAAAAATACAACTGGAAGAAAATGCTAAAATCAATATAATAGCAAAGAGTAAAATCCATTTGTTGCGAACGTCAACAGATAGCTCGAAAATAAAATTATTGCACGATACTCCAAAAATAGAAAAACAGAACAATGAGCAAGTTTTAGTGAATTTCGAACCTTTGGTTCCTCCTGAAGATAATCCGAAAGCGGTGCTATTACCTGGGGGCGACTTCGCGCTCTCCCTCCCGAGTGTAGTTTGTGAAACTGATTTCAAATTCAAGGTCTGTGAGAGTAGCTCCGCCAGTATTGAGATTAGAGGATACTGCAACATGACAATTGAGGGTGGGGCAAAAAGCGAATCGCTGAGGATAGACCCTACCGAGGGAAAAAAGGCAGTCAAGGGGAAGGTATCCAACTTGACTGTTATAGATGACGATTTATCGAAAATCGTTCCGAGCGAATCGCGACACAATGCTTTTTCTATTGGATTCAAAAAACAAGCCATAAGTGTCATAGCCAACGTGTTGGACGCGCGCGACTATCTATTTAGATGGATCTACGCACATCATAAAGTGGTATACTACACTCAATTTCTTATACCAATCATCTCTGCCTCTACGCTAGCTCCGAGAAAACCGAACGAAGACGATAAAACGCCATTTGACCGACTATTTTTGAACTACAGCAGCATTTCTGAACTCGACGACTATTCTCTTATAACGAAAATAAGATTCACAAAATGCAATGACGATAAAATCAATCAACTGATAGACCAACTTCTTCGGCGTAACTATAGGATTAGTTTGTATAAATCCCTTGCAGAATACGATCATCTGTTCTCTGATTTTTCAGTCAAAGACAAAAGGGCGATTCACAATTGGCTTGGAGATCACACCGATGAACCCAACAAAATCGAGGATAAACAATTGATGACGATTGGAGGTTTCGTCGAGCAAAATATGTTGAACGAGATTAAAAAAATCGCACAAGAGGAGCTTGATATAATAGAGGACCTAGTGTGGGTCGACTCGGGCTACTGGAAGAAAGAAATGAACCCTCGTGATGTCTATATTGTCTTTCCGGGGGAAAGACACGAACATACTCTTCTTGGCGATATTGAATTATTTAAAGATAAATTGTTAAAAGATGAAGAACGCGCACATTATTTTTATATATATTATTCTATTAGAAAAGATATGTTGCCCAAAAATCCTAAAGAAGCGTCAGATGTTATTAAGAATGCGTCCGATGCCCTAAAGGATACTTTAATTAGATATTTCAAACAGAAATTGGAACCGCCTGTCGGCAAAACCGTAAGCAACGGATGAAGATCATGAAAGTTTCAAAGATAGAACTCACGTCAAAAATTAACGGAATCGAGCCGTTCACGATGCAGTCTTTGGGCAAATTCGTTATCTTGGCTGGCAGAAACGGATCTGGGAAATCCCGCCTCCTGAAGTTATTAGAAAATTATTGCGATAATCCTTATGCGGACGAAATAAAGGGGAAGTTAAAACTATATGATAAAGATGGGAAGGAAATGAAGGACCTTAAGGCTAAACTGGTCAATTATTCTCATTACGACGCCCCTTTGCAAAAACCAAATCAGTTCTCACCATATGTGATCTCCAAAGCGAAATCCAACCTAAAAATATGCGATTTCGAGGAAACCGCATTAAATGCGCTTCTATACATAGAAGATTTGGCGAGAGGATATAGCAACGGACGCCCAGATAAGAAGAAATTCGGAGATTTCGCAGATTTTGTAAATACGGTCTTTGACTTCGAGTTGACAATAGATAAAGACAACACCCCCTTATTCTCAGGTCAAAACATAAACGATGCGAAACTGTCCCCCGGACAGGAATATCTGCTCAGAATGTGCGTTGCGATATATTGTAATGATGTTCCCAAAGATTCCATTCTTCTTTTGGATGAACCCGAAACACATCTTCATCCGAAGGCTATATTAGAACTGGTGGATCGCTTAAAAAAATTCAAGTTCGCACAGATATGGATTGCAACCCATTCGCTTGCGTTGTTAGCGAGATCCAATCCGAGCTCTATATATCATATGGATAACGGAAATGTCTGCAAACTTGGTAGTGACTCTGCCCCACTTATAAAGGGATTGATAGGAGGCGAAACTGGTCGTTTCGATCTGCAACAGTTTATCGTTTCTCCAGATGCGTTCGCCTGTAATAGATTCGCATATAAGTGTCTGGCCCCCTCACTAACAGCAAAAGTTGGTAGTAGCGGCGAAGAATTCAAACCCATCGTGAAAGACACTGTCACAGAAAAGAGTGCCATCGTCGATTTCGGTGCAGGTAAGGGTCTGTTCTTGGGCGGACTGGGCCCAGAAGACGATAAGATAAGGACACATATTGATTATTATGCTTATGATAAATTCAAAACTGATGCCAAAGAATGCGAGAGCGTAATGGAAAAGTTTGGTTTCACGAAGGACAGATACTATAACAAAATTGACGATTTGCGTGAAAAATTAGAAAAAACTGGTGGGGCAGATTATGTTTTTATGGTCAGGGTTCTGCACGAAATCGATCCATTCGAGTGGGTTGAAACATTTGAAGACATAGCTGGTCTATTGAAAGAGGGCGGGGCCCTTATTCTTGTGGAACACGAGGAGCTTATGTATGGCGAAAAACCTTACGATAACGGATTTCTGGTTCCAACCAAATCCGCTATTGAAATTATAGGGGCTAAGAGCGGAGAATCCGTTAAGTGTAAGCGCTATAACCGCGACAATAGTGCGATAATGGTGTACACGTTGCCTAAACCGTTGCTTGAAAAAATAAATGAGGATACCGTTTCGGAAATGATTTCTGAAATAATGGATTATTCGCTGAAAAAAATTCACAAAATTAAAAACCCCAAACGCAAGAATGGTACACGCCATACAAATAAATCCGGAGTTAGCCTTGCCTTCTGGACGCATCAGTATGCGAACGCTGGTTTGTATTTTGATTTCTTAAAATCTCAGACGGGCCAAGAATCGTGATACGACGTGGCATTAGACGGAAAGTGCCCGACTCAGCAATCTGTTGTCGAAGATACGTATCTACCCTGACCTCGACAGTTCTAACCTGAGTTCACCACTTATGACATGGACCCCTGATACCCGGGCCATAGCTCACGCTGATAATACTCCGATCCGCATCCCATAGGGGTGTTCTCACTTACGTCTACGTTGCTGCGAGACGTTC
>Ga0123357_10009518_pt1 | contig 12273 bp, 8 predicted proteins | sample TergutEmb28metaG_FD_89873 | JGI IMG/M metagenome (GOLD analysis project Ga0123357, IMG submission 89873) | Embiratermes neotenicus P4 segment gut microbial communities from Petit-Saut dam, French Guiana - Emb289 P4 | ecosystem: Host-associated > Arthropoda: Insects > Digestive system > Gut ...
ATGGACTGTGTGGTGGTCCATGACCTGTTCCTCAACGAGACGTCGAACTATGCCCATGTCTTCCTGCCGGGCTCGACCTTCCTGGAAAAGGACGGCACCTTCACCAATGGCGAGCGCCGCATCCAGCGCGTGCGCCGGGTGATGCGCCCGCGCAGTGGTCTCGCCGACTGGGAGGTCACGCTGGGCCTGTCGAAGGCGATGGGCTACGACATGCATTATGGTCATCCCTCCGAGATCATGGATGAGATCGCCGCCCTGACGCCGGCCTTTGCCGGGGTCTCCTATGCCAGGTTGGACCAGCTGGGTTCGGTGCAGTGGCCCTGCAACGACAAGGCGCCGCAGGGCACGCCGGTGATGCACACCAGCGATTTCGTGCGCGGCAAGGGGCGCTTCATGGTCACCGGCTATGTTCCGAGCGATGAAAAGAGCGGGCCGGGCTTCCCGCTGCTGCTCACCACGGGGCGGATCCTGAGCCAGTATAATGTCGGCACGCAGACAAGGCGCACCGGGAATGTGGTCTGGCATGAGGAGGACCGGCTCGAGATCAACCCGGTTGACGCGGCCGAGCGGGGGCTGCGCGACGGCGACTGGGTGCGGCTGACAAGCCGCAGCGGAGAAACCACCCTGCGCGCTCTGCTCACGGATCGGGTGGCACCGGGCGTGGTCTATACGACATTCCACCATCCCGACACGCAGATCAATGTGATCACCACCGACTATTCCGACTGGGCCACCAATTGCCCGGAATACAAGGTCACCGCGGTCCAGATCCTGCCTTCGAACGGGCCGTCGGAATGGCAGATGGAGGCACAGGCGCGCCGCGGTCGCGCCGTGGTGGTCGAGGTGGCGTGAGGGATGTGTGCTGCGCCCTGGAGGGCGGCACATTGTTTGAGCGTGAGCGCGCGGGAAGCGCTTTTACGCGTGAGGCGTGAAGTTTCAGGAGAGATCGATCGTGGCGTCGCCGGACAAGCTGGTCTACATGGCCAATCAGATTGGAAAATTCTTCGCCTGCCAGAAAGGCAGGGCGGCGGAGGGAATCGCCGACCATGTGCGGAAATTCTGGCATCCGACCATGCGTCAGGCGATCCTGGCGCATCTGGAGGAGGGCGGGGCCGGGCTCGACCCCGCGGTGCGCGAAGCCTTGACGATGCTGCGGCTGGCCAAAGGCTGAAACCGCCGGGACAGCAGGTCTCAAAGCGAAAGCCGGCTCGGGTTTGGGCCGTTCTCACTGGCGTTGGAGCGAAGCCTGCGTTCCAGCCTCAAGGATGTCGCGATAGAGCGCGTCCATCCGCGTCGCCATCGCTCTGGCGGTGTAGAATTCGCGGAATCGGAGTCTGGCATTGCTGGCGAAACGCGCCAGCTGTCCGGCAGTGGTGGCGCGTATTGTGTTGGCGATGTCTGCCGGCTCCATGCTGGCGAGATGGCGCCCGCTGACGCCGTCCTCGATCATCTCGGCAAGCCCGCCGGCGGTGGAGGCAAAGAGCGGCAGACCCGCACGCATCGCTTCAATGGCGATCATCGGCAGGCCTTCCCAGCGCGAGGGCATCAGCAACAGGTCGGCGCGGTGAAGACAGGCGGCGACCTCGACGCGCGAGCGCCAGCCCAGGACTGCGACATTGGCGGGAATTCGCGGTGGGTCGGCTCCATCAACGATAAAATCGCCCACCGCCAGCCCTTTTGCTTCAGGCCCCAGATCCGACAATACGTCGAGAAAAACATCAAATCCCTTCTGGAAGTCGAAACGACCGACGAAGAGGATGGTCCGCGGCGCTGTGGCAGCGGTTTCCGCGTCATCCGCGGAACTCCAGCGGGCAGGATCGGGCTGCATCAGGTCCGGCGCCACCTCGTTCTCTGCAATGCCATTGGGGATGACGGCGCATTTTTCCCCGTCGATGCCAGCCGCCACTGCCGCCTCGCGTTCCGAGGAGGAGACGCAGACGATGGCCTCACAGCAGCTGGCGAGGTGCGCCTCAAGCCAGGCGTAAAGCCGGCGGATCCGTGAGTTGCGCAGGAAGGCCCAGCCGTGCGGACAATAGACTACGGCGGGACGGGGACGGACAAGCCGGGCCAGCGGGCGCAGGAGGAAGCCGGCGAAGGTCGAATGGAGGTGGAGGATGTCGGGTTTTTGCGCCGCAATCACCTTGCGTGCGGCCTGGAGGAATTTGATCATCGCCCACGGTGATCGGCCGCGATAGGGGTAGGAAATGACGCTGAGACGGGCGTCCCGCCATGACGCCATGGTGGCGACGGTGATGTCGGGGCCGAACACCGCGATATGCGCGAATGCCGGATCCCTGAGCTGCTCGGCGATCAGCTCTTCCATATGGGCCTGCACCCCGCCCATCGGTGCTTCAGTGAAATGCGCGATCCGGATTGGGGCGATCGCGCTCATGGCTCTGCTCCCGGGTTGTGGCGGCTCATGCCCAGGACGGAACGGAGGATGGCAAGCAGCCCGGGAATGATCAGAAGTGCAAAGAGACCGATGGTGTTGCCGTAGAAGAACCCTGCACCGCCCCAGAGTCGGCCGGCGATGAATTTGGCGACAAGACAGGTCAATCCCGCGATGATGCCGAGCTTGATCTGGAGTTTCACCAGCGAGGGGATGGTCATCAGCGAAATCACCGCGGCGCCGATCCCGAAGACCGGGATCCACACTCCAAGGGCGAAGAGCAGGTCGGGCGGGGCGGTGATGGCGCCACGGGTCCACAGGCTGATCAGCCTCTCGCCGAAGAAATACAGGGTGATGGAAATTGGCAGCGAAAGAACCAGCGCAACGCCGATGGCACCGGCGATCACGGCGGCGGCAGCCCGGCGGTTGCTTTCGGCCGTCATCAGGCGGAAATGCGGCCAGAATGGATTGACGGCAACCGCGGTCGCGGTCTGCACCGCGGATGCCATCTTCTGGAGCACGGAAAACTCCACGGCCTGACGTGCCGGCAACAGATTGAGGGCCAGAAGCGCGTCGAAAGAGAAGCTGATGGTCCGCACCGCGTTCTGCAGCAGGAACGGGGCTCCGGCCCGCAAGGTCGCCAGCATCTCGCGCCATTTCCCGGTAAACACGACACGGGGACGGATGTCGGGGTGGGCGCGGAAGAGCTGGCGGGCATTGAGGAGGTTGACGACAAGCGGTGTGATGCAGAAGGCGGCGACGGCGGGCAGCATGCCGCCGTCAAGGAAGACGCAGAGCAGGATGGCGCAGAAGGTGCCGAGCGCGCTCATCACGTCCCACAGGCTCTGGGTTGTCATTTCCGCGAGCGCCAGCCGGATCCGCCACACCAGGCTGAGTGGAGACAGCAGGCAGAGCGTCAGGCAGGTGATGAAAAAGGCCCGCGACGAGTCGGGTTCGCGGAACTGAAAGGCCCCGAGAACAAAGGCGAGAGAGACCAGGGCGGCGGCAAGGGTCGAAAACAGGATCAGGACCGTGAAGGCGGACGACACGCTGGCCTGGGCCTGGGAGCTGGTGTCACGCGATGCTGCGATCTGATTGACGAGGTGAGAACCGATGCCGAGGTCGAGGAAGCTGAAGGCGTCCATCAGGGAGCTTGCGGCAAGCCAGATCGCAAGATGCTCGGCGCCAAGATAGTTGGACAGAACCGGGATGATCAGGAGGGTGGAGGCCAGCTGAACCATGCGGGCACCGAGACCGGCTGCGGCTGCGACCATGGGCTGCGACAGCAACAGGCGCAACCGCGTGCGGGTGCGGCCGTGGATCGGGAACGGATGCGGGCTCATCGACCGCGCCCGAGGGCGGCCGGTGACGGCGCCGGGTGAGGGGGAAGGGCAAGGAAAGGGAGAAAGGACATGACTGGCGGCAATCGGGTCGGTGTGGAGCCGGAGGTATCCGGCGGCAGGCGCAAGCTCATAATCGAGGACGCCTGAACGCAAGGTGACAGAAGAGCAGCCCCGGGGGATCCGGATCAGGCAGCCTGGTGGCGAAACACATCAAACTCCGGGGTTTCGACCAGCTGGCGGGCCAGGTGCCTGGCGCGGCCGTCGAGACAGGCGCCGGCTCCCAGCGCGATCCAGATCATCGGGGTGCGGAAGGTGTCGGTGGTGATCGCGGCGACGAAAACCGTGATGCAGTTCATGATGATGGCATAGGCCACGACCGGCACCGGGCGGGCGAAGCGGGCATAGATGAGACCGGCGCGGCGGACCGCGGCCATCAGCGTCAGCCAGATCGTGAGCCAGACCAGGATGCCGAGCGCCCCGAGTTCGGCGGCGATGCGGGCGTAGAGCGAATAGGTGTTGGGCCAGGGGGCATCGGGGAAGGTGAGCTGGGTGGTGATCTCGGGACTTTCAAGGCCCCAGCTCGGCATGAAGGATGTGACCTTGAAGGCGAACTGGCCCAGTCCCACCCCGAAAAACGCGTTTGCAGAAAAAATCTTCGCCGCCGAGACCTGGTAGGCGGTGCGGGTGAGGTCGGACACGGAGGCGGTGACGATGTTGCGGGGGACAACGTCGAGTTCAAGGAGATAATAGGTGGCGATCAGCGCAGCGCTCAACGCCAGTGCCGTGCTGCTCAGCCACGTCACCATCCTGTCGACATGGCCGTGGCGGGGCAGGAACACGGTCATCAGGAGGCCGAAGGTGACGACATTGGCGGCGAGCAGGAGCCGCGCGGTGCGCGCCTCGGAGGCGACGATCAGCACGGTGAAGGCCGCCAGCAGCAGGACATGAAAGGCCCGCCGCCAGCGCTGGGTCATGAAGACCGCGGCCAGCAGCCAGGGCCAGGCGTAACCGCTGAAATTGCCGAAGGCCGGGGGTTCGAAGGACACCGAGCGCAGGCGGTCGTCCCAGCCGTTGAGGAAAGCCTCATTGGTGGCCCCGTCCCAGGGCTGCACGAGGAGGTCGACACCGCCATGAATCAGGCTGTCGATGGCGTGATAGAGCGGATTGCCGAGGCCCATGCGATTGAGGGCTTCGAAGGTCGAAAACACCACGCAGAGGATGGCGCTGATCGAGATCGGCATGACCAGAGCGCTGTACCAGCGGGTGGGCACCACGCTGCGGGTGAGGAGCGCCAGCGCGATGCCATAGAGCACCACCGACATCGCGGTGAGCATTTTGGCGAAGCCGGCGCGGTCATGAAAGGTCGCGGTGGCGACATCGGAGGCGTTCCACAGCGCGGAAATGAGGATGGTGGCGAGGATGGCGAAGGTGGCGCGCTGCAGCAGCCGTCCTTCCGTGCCGGCATGGGTGCCGGAGAGCATGTCGAGTATGAATTTGATGAAAGCCAGGATGAGGGCGATGGCGAAGAAGTAGAACGACGCCTCATGGGCGAGTTCGCCAAAGGGGGTGAAGCCGGGAATCGCGTCAAAAGGGATGACGATCACCGCCAGCGCGAAAAAAAAGGCGATCGTCCTGGTGAGCATCACGGGGCTTCCGGTGTGGCGGTGTCGGGATCGGGGACGATCACCGGACGGCTGGTCACAGCGACGTCTTTGCCTCCGATTCGGGTGGTCCTGGTTCTGGCGCTGTCCGCCGTCCGCAGCCAGGCGACAAGAACGCGCGCAGGCCCGTCCTCAAACTGCATGATCCGCAGTTCCGGATCCCCGGACGGGACCTCGCGAAGGAAGCGCATGCTGGTCAGGCGCCTGAGCAGGTCGGCATCATGGGTGGTCTTGAAGGTGCCTGCGAGGGTCTTCAGTCCGAAATGCGATTCGGGATTTTTTTCCTCGTCGCGGGAATCCTTCCATTCATACCATACCGTGGCCTGGATGCCGCTGGCGTTATTGGCGAGAAAGGCGCGGGCAAGATAGGACGCCTGCGCTGCCGGGCTCAGATCCGATGTGGGGTAGCCCCACTCGGTGCACAGCATCGGAATTGTGCGCCACTGCGGCGCCAGCCGCTCCAGCACAGCGCGGCTCGAACGGTTGTCGGCTTCAACGCTCTCGGGATCGGGCTGCGGGTCTTCGTGCATGCGGTAGCTGTGCATGGAGAGACCGTCGAGACAGGTGGCAGCGCCCGCCCGCACCATCGCCGCGTAGAATTTGGGGACCCGGTTGGGCAGCGCCGCGGTCGCTGGTCCGATCACCAGCGCCGCGGGCGCCGCGTCCTTGATGGTGCGGCATGTCGTGGAGAGAAGCTGCGCATAGGCTTCCGGGTCGGGTGTCGGCGGCCAGAAAAATTTGGAGTCGGGCTCGTTCCAGAATTCCCAGGTCACATTCTCACCGGCGTAGCGCCGGGCGGCGGCCGCGACAAAGCGCTGAAAGGCAGCCAGGGTCTCGCCGCTGGCGGGAGGGGCTGCGGCTTTGCGCTCGCGTACCACCGGATCATCGGGCAGTTCCAGCTGTTCGCTGTAGAGCGCGTTGCCGCCGCCGATGATCACGATCGAGGACAGGCCGGCTTTTCGGACCGCGGCGAGGAATTCATCGGGCTCGGTCCAGTCATATTCGCCGCGCTTCTTCTCGATCGCCTCCCAGGCGATGCCCCAGCGGATGAAACGGAAGCCGAGACGGCGGATCTCGCGCAGATCCTCAGGGCTGGTCATCCACACCTGGAGCTGGACGCCGATGCCTGAGGGCAGACTGTTTTGCGCCCTCAGGGGGGAGGCGGCCAGGATCAAAACGAGGGCGGCCAGGAGCGGCGCCAGCAGCCGCAGGCGGAGGAAAATTGAGGGAGGCAAAAGAGAGGCGGGCAGGACGGGGGCAGGCCGGCCGGATCGCATCACCCCGGGCGCCCTGCAAAGCCGCGTGCGACTGCCCGCACCAGATCGGCGTGATGGCCTCAGGAAATAAGACATTTCGGTCCCCACAAACGGTTCGAATAATCCTGCATCTCCTTCAAGGGGATGCGTGGGCTCAAAACTCCGTGACGATGTTGCGGTCAGAAGACCCCCGTCACTGGGTCACCGGCCCCTCGATCATCGGGCGCGCCCGTTGCGGGGCACGGACGTCAATATTATCTCCGGAGGACAGGGGGTCATCAGGCGTCAGCTCAAGTCTGGCCGGAGCGCCGTTGACGATACGGCGCACCACGACATGCAGCCGGCTGGCATTGTCCTGGCTGTTGCCGCGGCCAGCCAGGCGCTCCTGTGCGGCCGTTATCCGCGAACGTGCCTTGGCGGCTTCCGCCACAGCTTCGTTCAGTGCCTCCAGCGTCCTGGCCTGGCGATCGTCGCGGGAGGCATCGAGTTCACGGGTGCGGTCGGCGACCTCCTTGCGTGCCACCGCCAGGCGCACCGCGCATTCGGCCGCCTGGGCGCGGGCCTGGGTGAGGCCGCGCTGGACCTCCTCAAGGCGGACCCGCGTCGCCACGCCCGCGTCCATCAGGTCATTGACCGCCTTGACCTGGCTTTCGGTCTGCTTCACGTCAATATCAAGCTGTTCGGCGGTGCGCTCAAGGGCGGTGACCTCGTGCTGTGCCGCGTCGAGAAGCGCGGTCAGATGCTCCTGTTGATGGGCGCGCGTCGTGCGCGTCGCTTCCATCTGCTTGACCTCAATGCCGACGATTTCCCTGAACACCGCCTCATCGACGCCGACGCTGGCCTGTACGCTGGCTGCGTCGAAGGTCTCCGCACCCGCAAGCTCGGCCTTGAAGCGCGCGGTGCGTGCCGTCTGTTTGGCCAGCTCGACGGTGGCGGCGGCGAGGTCGCTGCGGGCATCATAGACCTGGGGAACGGTGATGCTTTTGAGCCCGCCGCCGGTGGGGTCGATACCGCCGGCCTGGGCGATGGCGGAGCGCACCGTCATCTCCGGCCTGAACTTGTATTCGCCGGGGCGGGCAACGTCGCCGTCGACATAGATCGGGGCGTATTCGACCACGGAGACGATGATGCTCGGGGTGTCGACGATATTCTTTTCCGCAAACATCGTCTGCAGGTTGCGGGTCAGCTCCGACAGCGAAACCTCGGCGGCCTTGACTTCCCCGACCAGGGGCACGCTGACATTGCCCTTGCTGTCCACCACCATGCGCGAATTCAGCGCCGGCAGGCTCAGCACGGTGAGACTGAGGGTGTCGCCACGCTGCGTAATATAATCGGCGCAGGCCGGGGCCAGGGGCGCGCAAAGCGCGGCGACCCAGAGCCCGATCCGCAAGGTCAACTGTGCCAGCCTAGTTGTCCGCATCGACCCTGGTGCCATAGTGTGATCCGTATATCTCGGCGCCGCCGTAATCATAGAGCGAGAGCTGGGTGGCATCGACATGCGATACCGCAACGCCGGCGACACGTGCGCCGCTGTCACGCAGCGTCCGCAGCGCCTGCTTGAGGGCGTTCCAGCTGGTTGAACCCCAGCGCGCCACCACAATTACATGGTCGGCGATCTGAGCCAGGAGCTTGGCGTCACCGACCGCCAGGACCGGTGGCGAGTCGACCAGAATCACGTCATACTCGTTGCGCGCCACCCGCATCAACATATGGAAGCGCTCGGAGTCGAGGATGTGGAGCGGGCTCGTCATCGGCTTGCCTGCGGCCAGGAAGTGAATATTGTTGCCGCGCTGGATCGCCATCTCGAGGGACACCTGGGCACGGACATATTCCGACAGTCCCGGGCTGCGGTCGACGCCGAAGCTGCGGTGCAGGGTCGGCGAGCGCAGATCCGCATCCAGCAGCAGCACCCGCTTGTCGGCAAGCGCCATCGATGTCGCCAGCGCCGCCGCGGTGGTCGACTTGCCCTCGCTCGCCAGTGGCGAGGTCAGGAGCAGCACCATGGCGTTGTTCTGGGCATTGCGCGTCCATGGCAGGGTGGTGATGGCGGCATGGAGCGAGGCCACCGAGGCCGAAAACACATGGTCGGGATCATTGGCGACCAGAGCGACGCTGGCGGTACGGTCAAGGCTGATATCGTCGGTGTCCGGGATCAGGCCCAGGGTGCGCACCCCGCGGCGGGTGACCTCCTCGATGCTGCGCACCGTGCGCAGGAGCTGGAGATGCTTGAACATCAGTGCCATGATGCCGGCGCCGAGAGCGAACAGCGTGGTGAGAGAGAGGACCACAGGCACATTTGGGGATGTGGGTTCCTGCGGCGCCGTCGCCTCGGTGACCACCGACATCTTGACGATCGGGAACCCGGCGCGGTTGGCGATCGAGGTCCGCGACAGGAAGCTTTCGTCCTTGGCGACGTAGCGCGACAGTGTGTTGACGATCTTCGCCGCCATGACCGGGTTTGAGGACACGTAGGAGACGTCGAGGAAGGCCGACCGGCCGATCCGCTCAATCCGGATGTCCTTGGCAAGCTGGGCGGCGATCTGTGAATCGGTATCCGATGTTGCCTGGTCATCACTGCTGGTGAAGATCGAGCCGATCGCAGAGCGGAAACGGTGGAAGATCGAGCCGCGCACCGTCCCGACCAGATTCTTCTGGGCAGCCAGATTGAGCTGGCGGGAAACCTGTTCCAGTGCGGGCGTGGCCCGGAGCAGTTCGATCGCGGCGTCGGTGTCCGGCTCCCCGTTGGGCCTGCCGTGGTTCTGCTCGGTGGCCAGCTCCGGTGTGCGGAAGCCGACCATGATGGTGGAGTGAACCGTATAACGCTCGGGGACGATGACAAGATAGACCAGACCCGCCGCCAGGATCGTGGTGAAGACGGCGACGAAGAGCATTTTCCAGCGCCACAGGAAGCGCAGCAGATATTCGAGCTGTTCGTGGGTGTCGCCGGAAGAACGGATGGTTGCGGGACGCTCATCAAGCCAGGCGTTGTCGGCCAGCCGGGTCTCGCGACGAATATGGGTCGGAAGATTATTCACAGTCGTCATTCCGCCGCTGCAGCTTTGAACCGGACGATGGGCCGGAGACAATGAGGACAGGCCCGGCTGAGAACACAATGTCGGGATGTCGGGTGCACAAGATCCTCCCCAGGGAAGTCAACAACGAGGTCTGATCACTGCCGCAAGTCGCTGCCGGGCGGTGGTTGGGACAACACCTGTTGTGGCGATCGTGATTCCCTCAGCAGACCGGTCCATGGACACAGGTGGATCAGGATCCGGCCTCCGGTCCCGCCTGGGCAGGCAGAGCGCAAAGCACCGCACACCAATTAAAAGGACGCCGCGAGAATAGCTGTGGCACCCTGAAAAGACAATCGAAATTTGCCCGATCCGCAGTCACCGGGATTGAATTTGAAATCGCCCCGGGCTGCCCTTTCAATGCCGCCGCCATGATTTTGCCATTTTTTCGCCACACATCGGTGACCGCTTTCGCGTGGAGGTAGACGGATTCCTCACGGCCGCCATCCGGAAGTTGCATCCCCTGTCCCGGGAGGGGATTTGCCCGCGCGCTTAACCATTTTGCAGCATTGCTGCGCCACGGCGCCGGGCAAAGGCGCCGCAAGCCCGGGGGGGCGGAAGCGGCCTCGCCTTGCTGGTACCGGCACAATTTTGCCACGTTTTGGCCATGTCCTAGTTGGGCCTGCCGCGCGGCCGACCGCCCGCAGTATTTTGCTGTGGTGTAGTTGCGTCAGAGGCCTGCTGCGTTCATGCCGCATTCACCTTTTTGTATCGACACTGCTCCTGATACGAAACGGCAGAGCCTTCCGAGCCGCGGCCCTTCATCACCACGGAGTGCTCTTTGGGGCGGATCATGGCATGTGTCTTCCGCGCTCCGGATGCAGAAGGGGCGCCCTCCAGACGCGGTGCGCAGGGCAAGTTGAGGTTTTGCAGGAAGGGGCTTTTGCCGCCTCACCTCGCGCTCCAGTCGGCATGGACGCGGATCAGGCCGCGGGCGACGAGGTCCGCGCTTGAGCGATAGGGAACACTGTCGGCATCGGCGAGCGTGAGATCCGGATTTTGTGCCAGCAGATCGCTGTAGCGGCGATATTCGACCCCGCCGGCATAATGTTCGCCATGGCTCAGGGCCTCTTCGACCCGATGGCCGAAATCCTGGAAATACTTGAAATGCAGCATCGCGCCGGTGACGGGTGAAAGCCGCACCGCGTTGAGGCGGTGACTGTTTATGAAGGCGTTGCCGGCTTTCCATCGGACCAGCGGGACCTTGTAGGCCTGGGTGGCAACGACAGGTGCGGGCAGGCCGGCGAGAGCGAGTACGCGCCGCGCCAGCTTGACCTTCAGGCGGGGCCACAGCGCCGGGGTATTCTGCTCGGGAAAACAAAGACGTAAGCGGGGCCCGCCGATATGTTCAAAAGGCGGGAAGGCACTGGGATAGCCAAAACGGCGGACCTCGGCGTAGTGGCCGTCATGGTAATTGCAGAGCAGGCGAAAATCCTCACCCGCCTTGTAGTTCACCTCGCGGATGGGCTGCGAACTATACATGTCGAGCAGCAGCGCATAGAGCGCCTCATCGTCGCGGGAATCGAGCCAGGAGCAGAAGTGCGGCAACAGCTTCTTCTCACTGTCGGGATAGACCAGGAGTTCATCGGTGTCCGCCAGCACGATCCAGTGGCCGCTGCCATAGAGGTCGAGCAGCGAATTGAGCCATGTCACCCCGCATCGGGAGGCACCATAGGATCCGGCGGTGAAGAAGACATGGCAGTCGTCCTGGGCGAGCAGAAAGTCGCCTGAGCCGTCCACCGACGAGTTATCGATGGCAAAGAAGCGGGAGACGCCGAGCTTGCGGTAATAGTCGAGAAAAAAGGGCAGGCGCAGCATTTCGTCGCGCAGCACGATGAAGAGGCGGATTTCGCTTTTGTCTTCGCCTGGGAGGCGGGCGTCCTTGCGGATGAGTTCGGGGTGGAGTGTTGTCATTACCGATTGGCCTCAAAGCAAAAAAACAGGCGTCCGCGCGGCAGACAGGCACGGTTCAGCGACGTAGATGGCAGCGCAGGCCGCACGTTCTCGGACCGAAGCGCGGAGTTGCGGCGCATCCGCAAAATCGCGCGACGGCGCCTTTCGCAAGGTGCCGGTCGGCTGCCGCGAGCGCCGCGACGATCCGGCGTATCGGGTCATCCGCGATCGTTGGCGGAAATCAATCCCGACCTTGCGCAGCGCCCCGTAGTTTGAGAGATAGGTCCCGTGACCGCAACGGACAATGGCGGGCATCGGATTCTCTCAGGGAAATTCTGCTTTCGTGCGCGACAGCGCTGCAACAGAGGGCAAAACCGGTCCGGACCGGTCCGGGCGCCTCACCCTAAAAGGCGTCCGCCATGGCGGGAATTGCGGCGGCGATCCGGCGGTGTCGGTCCGACGTCAGGGTCAATGCTGTCAAAGGCGGATCGCCGGCAGGCGACCTGGGGGGCGTCAGCTTGCCGTGAGGGGGCCGGACTAGAGCTGTTCCCGGTCACATCGAATCGCTTTTTGCCAAAAAAGTTGCATGATAGCAACATAGTTACTCAATTGACACAGTTCAGTGTTGGAGGAAAAGAATCATGCATGTGCGAAAATCGA
>Ga0123357_10009520_pt1 | contig 12272 bp, 6 predicted proteins | sample TergutEmb28metaG_FD_89873 | JGI IMG/M metagenome (GOLD analysis project Ga0123357, IMG submission 89873) | Embiratermes neotenicus P4 segment gut microbial communities from Petit-Saut dam, French Guiana - Emb289 P4 | ecosystem: Host-associated > Arthropoda: Insects > Digestive system > Gut ...
CGCTTAGTTCTCGAAATATTCAGGTTTTTCGAATATCATGCGCAAAGTTTAAATACCCTGCAAAAAAAATTCGGCGAGTTGGGACTTACAATTGGGATTTAACTCGGCGTTTAAAGGGTTAAACACAACATTCCACACATCAAGTATAGCTGAACAGAATAATATTAACCCTTAACAACTGACATGTGATTATATCCATAAAGTGTTCCCCGACAAGAAGTATTTTTCAATTCGAATTTCCTGTTATTTTTTCATCCTATTCACTAAATTTGTACCAAAATTCACTAGCACTACATGCACAAGAAATAAGTGAAATACAGTTAGTACAAAATACTGCCTTCTCATTACAGCTGCAAGCTTTGCATTATATGGTCACACTGCCTCATAAACCAATATCTAAACATGCAAACTGATACAAATGTACACAGTAATATTAAAACATTTTCATTCTTCCAGGAAAAAAAAATTGAACAAAATCCTACAAGCAGTGATAAATTCCACACAATTACCTAATACAACTCACACAAAATAAAACAATTTAAGATTTTTATTTACACAATCAGGAAGGCCACAAAAGGGGATTCAAAGCCTCATAAAGGTATTAATTTTAATTTAACATGTAAATCAGTAAATGAAAACAGATGGATATACCCTTGCAATGTAACTATCAAAATGTCCAACTGGCAACACCAACCAAATCTCTAATACAAAAAGACATACTTCTTTCTAAGCTGAAGTCCCAGATGTGACTGAGGAGTGCCACACTTAACAATCCAGTATAATATTTCTGCCACTATAGCCTTATCCAGATTGGGTGGTTTCTCATACAACACAAAACACACATCCAACAGCTCTGTAAAATGTAAAACACAAGTGAATTAAAGTGCCTACGTAAGTTCTCTCTCTCTCACTCTCTCTCAAGCACACTTGCATGTGCACATACATGTATGCACACGTGCGCACGCACACACACACACAAACAAACAAACTTCTTGCTACCGAACACAGAATTCAAATCCACACACAACCTGAAGAAACACTAAAACATTCATATAACACACAATAAACAAATTTATTCAGTTCTGTACACATCTGCCAATAACACTGGTTATTAGTGGCAGAATAAGTACATCCGATTCTGAAACATTTTTGTAATTTGAAGTTACTTTTCACACAATAACTGTCACTTCATGCTGTCATCAGAAATTGAACAGCTAACTACATACATAATATACAATCCCAAAGAACAACACAACAACAAACTATAAGCACACTGCAACAGAGGCTGAAGATCTAAAAAACTCATGTACCACCAACAAATACACTATTATACAATCTCTGTAAATGACCAACTTGACATACAATTCTTTTTCTTATATTTGTTTATTCCAATTCTCTACATGTTTCGAGCAACCAAGTGCTCATCATCAGGAGAGTCAATTGTATCAATATGACCTCTGGTATACATCACTCTGAAAACAGTTGAATGGTCCAAAATTACAAAAAGTTTATCTTAAAACGAGTGGTGTTACTTACAGGTGGTGATAAAATATAATAAAATAAAATGGTGTGACATGTTTTGTATACTTTAGTTTTGTTTTGAAGATTAATGGGCATATTTATGTCATGTAGAGGTCAAGGTTAAAAGGCACTTTTAAAATTGTTTAAATTGTCTCTATAATGTTAATTCTATAGTTATTGAAGCTACAGAAAATGCAATCAAATTATTAATTAAAAAACAACTTGCTTACCTATGTAGGTGACAGTGTGGTATGCAGGTTTAGACAAAACTGGTTCGGCTGAGTTGGAGTACTGATTGGGAGTCAGGTGGGGTGTGACGTATGGTATTTGTTATGGAGAAGTTGAAACACTGGATTTTGCTCATTCGGGTGTTGTTCGGGAATGAGTTGATTATTGTGGTGGAATAGCTGTATGTATATTTGTTCATAAGGAAGTAGGAGCGATGGTGTATTGATGTGTTTCAGTAATGTCATCGTTTCTTTGATGGTCCTCCATTACAAATACCATATGTCACACCCCACCTGACTCCCAATCAATACTCCAACTTAGCTGAACTAGTTCCATCTAAACCTGCACACCACACTGTCACCTACATAGGTAAGCAAGTTGTTTTTTTTTAATTAATTTTATTGCATTTTCTGTAGTGTCAATAACTACAGATTTAACATTTTAGAGACAATTCAAACAACTTTAGAAGAGCCTTTTAACCTTGATCTCTACATGACATAAATATGCCCACTAATCTTCAAACCAAAACTAAATTATACAAAACATGTCACTCCATTTTATTTTATCATATTTTATCACCACCTGTATGTAAGTAACACCACTCGTTTTAATACAAACTTTTCGTAATTTTGGACCATTCAACTGTTTTCAGAGTGACATATACCAGAGGTTGTATTGAGACAATTGACTCCCCTGATGATGAGCACTTGGTTGCTCGAAACATGTAGAGAATTGGAATAAACAAATATAAGAAAAAGAATTGTACGTCAAGTTGGTGATTTACAAAGATTGTAATAAGATGCATGGTCAACAAAACACAAAAAACACTATTCTACAATTTATGCATGCTATCTTTTGCAATGCTCCTACATGTTTCTACATTATTATCTCGCCATCTCCAGCCAGCTGACACCAAAATTTCTTTAGGATGTACAGCAATAAAGTAGGTTACAGTAAGTGTACATATGTTGTGGTATCAATAGTGCAGAATTTTACATGTTATGGTTAAATGTATTTACATAAATATAGTATAATATGTTGGTGAAAAAATAATAATACTGCTTGTGTGTTAAAATGGTTAAAAATTGTGAACAATTTCAAGCAACACAGGATTACCAAGAAGCACCAAAACAAATTATTATAACATGCCTTCCATAAATACTAGTAAATACTTCATAAATGCATAAATAAGGCACAAAAAGTCAACAGACCTAGGACTCATTAATGACAAATGTCACTGAAAAATGCTCATACAGGCAGATCTCCCATAGTGTACCAAGGGTGAACTGTAGTACATGGTATGGTACAAGCCTGAAAATCATATTCCAAGATTTGACATTCAGAGGACCGTGCATCATGCTATATTCTTATAATAAAACCAACAAGACACACTAATTTCTCAAATTTATTTTTGGAACAGAACTCTACACGTTTTGTACAAGTGTTCTGTCCATCATCAGGAGTCTAGTACTGTATACACAGCAACAGGTATATGTCATACAGGTTTTGCTGACTGCTGGCAAGCAGTTAGCAAAAAATGTATGACATATACCTATAGCTGTGTATAGAGTACTAGACTCCTGCTGATGGACAGAACAACTGTACAAAACATGTAGAATTCTATTCCAAAAACAAATTTGAGAAATTAGTGTGTCTCGGTTTTATTTAGTGTGTCTCGTTGGTTTTATTACAAGAACATATTCCAAAAGTTTGAGAGGGTGGCTTTCATTTGTCCGAAGCCTTTTATGGTATATAATCATTTGACAAAAGCATGCTCTTTCTCAAATTCCATGATGCCTGCACGGCTGCAGCACAAACAGGTACATCCATCAGGCAACCAGTGAATTATTAAATTGCATGTATAACTTGAAGGAACTGTTCCATGAAGTTAAGCATCCAAATTTATCGACTCTGATGACTCAAGTCCATGTCTCAGAACTTTTCTAGTGAGCCTTGTGTATGACACTCATTTGCTGTTGAATACCAGCACACAACAAGGGTGCCAAAAATCCACTTCACAATTACATTTCTTAGGTGACAGAAAAATTTATAAGCAGTGAATGCACATTTAAATACATACATTCGCTATTTGTTCCACTGATGAGGCATCAACATCAAAAAGTGAATCAACTAATGATACTGTTAAACCATCAGAATGAATTACTGTATCATAACAAACATATCCTATTAGATGGGGGAATAATAATAATAATAATAATAATAATAACAACAACAACAACAACAACAACAGCAGCAGCAGCATCAACATCAAAAAGTGAATCAACTAATGATACTGTTCAATCATCAGAATGGATTAATGTATCATAACAAATATATCCTGTTAGATATGGGGGGGGATAAAAAAATAAAATAAAATAATAATAATAATAATAATAATAATAATAAAACTTTTCAGGTTACAAAATAGATTATCTGGAAAAATTACTTACCATTCCAATGATCAAAGCTTATACAACCCCAGTACTTCCTAACTTGCAATATTTCCTTTAGAATTAGCAAGTATGTGCGGCCAAAACACTTCTGGAGATATCCATCATTCAAAATTTCCAAAATGCTAGGTACTAAAACTGAACAATTCAGCTTCGGTGTACCTGAAAAGTATGACACTTTAAATTTTTTGGAATAGATAAAATTTAAAGAGCAGTGCTACATACAACAAAATCTAATAAAGATGGACCACTCTCTAACTCTAACTCCAAATATAATTGATGTAATCCTAAATAATGTGCTTTCATAAAACAAACTGACAGCTTCAGCATTACAAAAAGTAAAAAATATGTGGGAAAAAGAAAAGGTCATCCCTATGTTCTTCTTTCTAGAAATAATTACTGATGTCAAAGAACTCAGTCCAGATACACTAAAAAACTATTCAAAATTAAATCACGACTCAAATTTCATTGCCGCAGGACAGGACAAGATTCAAGAAACAAATAAGGCATGCATGTTTCAACCAAATGAAGAAGTCTGTTGTGACAAAAACATAATATGGATACTGGACATGACTAAATTCAACAATACGTGCAGACTGGAAGTGGCTATAGACTACATAGACTACTTACTGAATACGAAAACAGAAATATGGCTACAACCAAATAATCGCAATAGTGAGGGAGGTTTATGTTAAGTTGAGCATGAAAGCCCTTATAACCAACTTATTCAATCAGACAAAACAGCAATATGATGCACAACAAGACCAGACATAGCAGTTTTCAGACTCCACCCACTAGCCCTGTTGGTCTGTGACCTACCATAAGACCCAGCATGGTAATGATATATAATCCAGGTAGGCTGGGTGTTGAGTCATATCAGAACCCTGATGATGGATATGGAGATAAAGTCAGTCTCTTAAACATCAACTGATTTGAACTACATGACACAGCCGTCAGCCTGAGGAGATTTTACTGAACACTTAAAACATCGATGTAAGCAACCAACAAGATACAACAAATTCCATTTATTGATCATTTTAAATCAGCTCTACACGTTTTGGGTGAAAAACTCGCCCATCTTCAGGAGCACTTTTTGACTGTATATACAGCTTTTGGTATAATGCACTGTAATGATAAGTTATATTGTCTCTACATGTCTTGCTGTACCAAATAGCTGCATTCGCTCCATACAGTTTTCTTTTTATGTTCTTATATAAGTGTATTCCTTTTGCCTGTTTGGCATTTATGAACTTGATGTTTGTGAGACCGCGCATCATTAGAACAACGATGTAAGCAACCAACAAGATGCCACAAATTCATATAATTTATCATTACAGTGCACTGTACCAAAAGCTGTATATACAGTCAAAAAGTGCTCCTGAGGATGGGCAAGTTTGTCACCCAAAACATGTAGAGGTGATTTAAAAAGATCAATAAACTATAATTTATCATTACAGTGCATTGTACCAAAAGCTGTATATACAGTCAAAAAGTGCTCCTGTGGATGGGCGAGTTTGCCTCCCCTAATATGTAGAGCTTATTTAAAAAGATCAATAAAGGGAATTTGTTGAATCTTGTTGGTTGTTTACATCATTGTTCTAATGATGCACAGTCTCACAAATACCAAGTACTGAAAACATATTGTACAATAAATTTACATGCCTTGGACCGCCTTTTTAACCAAAGTATCCATCACATTTGAACACTTAAGTTTCATATTTTCTCGGTTTGTTTGGGCAGATGATGAATGTGACTTCTGCTCTTCAGCCCTGCATCGGTCTGCTTCCTGAAATCAAATCATATAATAAAAATTTAATGGCAATCTTCTCAGTATATAAAATATAACTCAACTTTAAGCATTCATCAGTAAGACAAGACGGCAAACAAGATAAATTAAACTATAAATTGGAGTTTGGTGCTAATGGCCTCTACCTTCAATATTGATCTATGCACTGAAGTGAATACCGAATCCCATGTTAAAGTACTTCCGTCATTAGTCCCATCCAACAGTATTATTGTTCGTTTGTCTTCCAGAAGTTGTAAGAGTCGTTCCATGCTCTTCTGCAATAAAAGTAAACTGGTATCAAATTATGTTTCAAAAATTAATTTTGTATAACTAAGACACCAATATTTGTAACAACAATAGGCCATGTAATAAATTGAAAATATCTTACTACTGTAGCAACTGGTAGCATAACATCCATGAAGTATCTAATATCTGGCTGTAATGTCTCATTATTAGTCAAACCTAAAAGTCAACAATTCTGAGAATGCTGAGGAGCTAGGAAAGGTTTGCATTTCTTGTGCGTTTAGCAGGAAAATGTTAAACACATTAATTTACATTAAGGTAAAGAAGCAGGTTGGAGGGTTATTTACAGGGCATTTAAGTGTCACGTAAGATTTCTCCTCAAAGACACAGCCAACTACGGGTTTAAAGGAAGATGAAAATGGTCAAAACATGCAAATACCCTGTATGATGCGAATACATCACTTGAAAACAGCAATAAAGAAAACAGAACAGAGTATAAAACCAAATGTATTAAACTGTACTCATCAATATACATTAATTGTATATATTGCTAATGGTGATGTCATTACAAAAAATATCATTGTGAATCTCTAAATTTAAGTAGCCAAAGCATGAAAATGACTACTGAAAAGTCCAAACATACTGTCAACCATGTAAGGACAACATTGTTTTCGAAATAAATATCTTTGTCAAATGACCACTCCATGTGCTCAGAAGAAATGCACTAAACCTGTCACGCATAACTTTACATTCTGTACTAACAATAAGCCCCTGCTCTGCAGTTACATAGACGTACATGAGAGGGGGGCATTTATAAATGGATTGGACAAATCAGTGAATGAAACAAACCTGTCAATTAACACAGACAATATCTTTGACAATCTTCAGACAAAAGAGGATATGTCATAGTACTTAATTAATTTGAAGGGCTCACAAAGGTATGCAATCATTTTAAACTTACTTGTCAAGGTGCATGTAGCTTTAACGGATCAGCAGTTAGATGCACAGTGCAGATAAATTTTCTCATCTGAAATCTACCTGTATCAGGCAAACATTTGTGTGTTTGTATGTGTGTATGTTAACAGGCATGCATCAAATGCCAAATGTGCCTAATTAAACATCATTAAGAAGTCATACGAGACAGACACTGTGCATTTAACATAACATTCAGACACATTTGTGCAACCATGGTTGCAGGGGAGAGTACTACATATTCAGAGTGTGTGTTTGTAGCCATAGGTGTCCAGCATGCAATGCGTATGCACCATATTGTCATCTGTGGCCTGTCCAACTCTACAATATTTTCTACATCATCTCATAAATGGCACGATTTAAAAAAAAAATTACTAAACATAAAACGTGTGCTTTGATATTCTCTACAACCTTTGTCTGAATCATTTCTCATTCTAACAAGAACTGAGCAAGATATAAGAAAAAACGTATATTGGTCTTAAAGTAACATATTTGTTATTCTTGTCAGATTTTAATTAAACTTGATATTCTTGACAGACTTTTGAAACATATTCACAATCGAATTTCATGAAAATTTGTCCAGTGGAAGCATATTTTTTGAATTACAATTCCTGTCTCTCCCTCAGTGTAAGAGAAAGTGTTTCACTGTCATACTAGGCAACCAGGAAAATGACTACTTAATGTACAGAATTTCAGATTAACTTTATTCAGTTTGAGAAACATGTCTCACAGAATATTATGGCACCAAAGACTCAGCAGAGTAGTGTGGTATAACATTCTAGACTTGTATATGAGATTAATGTTCTTATTGGTTAGCCTTTTTTATAAACAATCACTACACTAAAGTCACTTGAGCACTACTCACTTTAAGGGATATACAGCATCCAGCTATTTCCTGTAGCTCTCATGTAAGGCAAAATCATACTAAAAATTTGTGAGACTGCAGGTTCTCACAACAATAATGATAATGGCTTGAATCTTCAGGACATGACACCACTGAGACTCTTACAGTTGCCGGCATTTTTGAGAAGCTTGCTACATCTTCTTCGGCTGCAGTGAAGACGGAGGCAGAAAGCTTCTCCATAACATCAGGAACTATACACTAATGTAGCCTACACAGTGTTGAACCCAACTCCAACTCTACCTTGACAATGGCCCATACAAGGGTGCATAGGAATAGTATTACCAAACCAGACTTGCTGTCCCCACTCTTCTATCCCTCAATCCTCCAGAATATTGACAAGTCATCAAAAGTGTCCAAATAAGTATGAGGTAAGGAAGGAAATATTTATCAGTTTCCTAATGTTCAATACCATGGAGCCAATGATATTTAGAATCGGCTCAGTGTCATATCACAACAAAAATGTGCTTCCTTCAACCCCCAAGGAGATGCTTAATACATACCTTCCTGTCTGTGACTTTGTTTGAATCACAGCCATTGCAGCACTCCACCAAGTCTTTTCCAATAGTACCCATGGCCACTACTTATCTGAAAATATCATACCCAAAGCAACATAAAAAACAATCTTAGAACAATACTCACCAACAATTGTATCATGTAATGTATTTTTAATTAGATTTGCAAAGTAGCACGATTCAGAAAGTACAAACACAACATTCATATGCCCTTTTTATGTAGTTACTTTAGTCAGGACTCAGCTATGTGACTGCAGAAGCTAGGGATATGTGGGGAGAGTGTCAGGTAAGTCTTGTTAGCATTTTTCACATAGTCACAAAGTTGGGCTACAAAATGTAACTCATTCTCATGTATACACACAAACCTGAACAAATCAAAGGAGCTGTGCTGGGTGAGTGTTAGAAGTAAAGATACCAGTAGTCTTCTTTCTTGTTTTTGCTGATATGCATATGATATCAAGTATATTTTTTTATGACTGCAATAACAATTCATTGTGAGACTGTGAATGACACTGAGAAAATTTTAAATATATAAGACCAAATCTATCTTCAGTCAGCCAGGCCACTATAACATTAATCAGTTATTGACTATCAACAATAAATGTCCTAAAATATATGTCTGCAAGGTACACTTCATTTTTATCCATCTCAACAGTATATGACAAATTTCCATATTTGCTGCACAAATACTCTGGATTTTGTAGGTGTGGTAATTTACAACTATAAATGCTATCTCCATTATTTTTTGTTGTTGTGTTTCATATTTCTAAAGACACTTTCAAACTGTGCTAGACTTAGTTACACACACACACATTATCAAACCAATCATATTTATGAAATCATAAAAAGTTTTCTAAAAGTTCTTTAAGCTTATAATTTATTTTAATTACACACACCATCAGAAACTGACAAAAGGCCTAAACTGTAGTAATGAGAACTGCCTCTCAACAAATACTTCTTATTGCTCTCAACTCACATGGTTTGCTAGAAATTTACAAATTACACAAACGTGTGATTTTGTACTCACAGAACAATTCATTCATCAAAAAATCCATTTCTGCAAATAATTTCAAACAGCTGTTTGTGTCAGAATTAGGAACCTTAACTAGAACCCTAATCCAGTGACAGGTTAGGAGAACTGGGTAGACTACAGCAGATAGAATAATGGACCTAACTTAAATAAACCTCAAATTCAGGTACATATATACACAGTTACTGTATTGTAAAGGTACATGTCATTTCATAACCTATAACAGGGTATGACCGGTCTTTTTAAAAAGGAAATAGCCCAAAGTGTTAAAAAAAATATAACTTTCTGCTTTCAGGACATCTAGATGATTCATGCGGGTTGATCTGAAACTTCTATTCTACACACAGCCCACATGTCACTGCAAATGAAATGTCCACCAACCATACACCATGACTGAAATGATCACAAACCTCCACAAGAGAATAATTTAATTGGTGTTCGGGTTGCTCACTTCCAGAGATAACAATCCTGTGGCATATTTGGTGTACAGCTGGATCTTACAAAAAAAAAGCAAAACAATATGTATATATATCGTTACGCTAACTAGGGCCTTTATCCACCAAACTGGCATATAATGTAATTACAAGCGCGATTTACGGTTCTCACAGCAGAAACAATGAAGATTTAGATTTATTAGATGTGACGCCTTGTAGACTGGTAAATACCGAAACTTCTGGGGAGCTTGCTGCCTCCATCTTCAGGATAGTCAAGAAGTGTGCTACCGACGTTTCTGATGGAGAGGTTTCTGCTCCATCTTCCAAGAAAAGGAATACACTCAGCATGAAAGCAACAAGGTCCTCCAAAACACAGGTAACTATTAAACAATCTACATGGCGTTCTATCCCGAAAGATTTGATCTCCCATGTGCCCACACCGAAATACATACGTTTATCATGCGTTACGCGTGATTCTCGCGCCTATGTTGCCTATGGTACGAGTCTGCTGTCGTCAAGCGTGTGACATAACGTAACGTCACATCTCAGACGACTTGTATCACAAATTGGCTTGTAAATTCAGCGCAATATTCATTGCATTTCTTGCAACATGTGTAAAAAATATAAAAACCGTCGATATAACCACAACACACTACACACATGCATTACCGCCAACCTGCTTCATAACGTGACGAACCACCGCCACAACCAGGCGACAACATACCCGTGTAAAATTACCACCAGGTGTCCGAAAGTTAACTTTACGCTTCCGCTGTATATGCAGCCTGTACAGCTTTTTCATAAGTCAACGTGGAATTTAGGAAGAATCCTCGATTTGGTGTGGATATGCTGTGTATGTACGACAAAATATTAGCAATGTTTACACTATCAGTAAGTCTATAGGTCTGGTGACCTGCTCTGTTTCGTGGTTGGTGTCATGCGTGTACCATGTCATAGTTAGTGTCACCTTTCGATAAGTCGATTAACATATTGCCAATATTTCCAACAAAATATGCCGAGCTAAGGTAAGGTTACTCTGATCCATGGGTAAGGTAAAGCTCAAGCGGTCCTTTGCCCGCCACGAAGGTGTAGTGGGAAAGTGGAGGTGTAGCTCAATTCACTCTTTACCTCGACACTAGATGGTCGTGAACGATCAACGCATGCCCCGGCCGCTTTAGGTTGCTTTTCCACGAGCATCTTTTAAGCAGCACTTCTATCACGGACAACAGCTACTTCCCCGAGCAGCGCTGTAAATTAAATGTGTGTGGTGTCTGTATGAAGTGGGGGAATGCTTGCTATCATTCGGTGCAGAATCTTTTGTCTTCCAGTTTGCAATCCAAAAATTTAAAGATTAACATATACAGAACTATAATTTCGTCTGTTTGGTATGGTTGTGAAACTTGAAGAATGAGATGGTCGGGGCATGTAGCGTATATGGAGGATGGGAGAGGCTTATATAGGATTTTGGTGGGGAAACCTGAGGGAAAGAGACCACTGGGGAGACCCAGGCGTAGATGGAAGGACAATATTAAGATGGATCTTCAGGAAGTAGGAAGTGGGGGTATGGACTGGATGAGCTGGCTCAGGATAGGTACAGGTGGCGGACACTTGTAAATGCGGTAATGAACGTGCAGGTTCTAGAAAATGAGGGGAATTTATTTATTGGCTGCAAACCGGTTGGCTTCTCAAGAGGGACTCTGCTCCATGGCGTAAGTAAGTAAGGTATCTGTATAGGCCTACGTATTGCAGTCTCGAAGTTTGTGAATCACAATGTTCGGGGTTATCGATTTGTCGCGACCACTCATTTTTAACAACACTTCCTCAACCTTCCCTGATTGGTTCCCAAATATCCCCCATGAGGCGACGTGGCTGTTTGGATGATACCAATTTATACCTCAGCTGAATGGCCAAAACCCGAAATTTGGGGCTGTACCAAAGGTTTATCTTTATGCTGTTCATTTATTTTTGCTTATTTAAGTCACTTAAATACCTAGAAAAATGTTGTCTCAAACTATATATCAAACTGCAAAAGCTTCCATACAGCTATCTTCATGTTTGCACCGTGCATTAATGATAATTAAACACTTTATTATCCAACTAATGCACAATATATAATATGTAGATACAATTAAAATTATAAAATATTTAAAAGTGCTCCAACATGTTTCGGATCACAGAGGATCCATCATCAG